>Ga0193717_1001521_pt1 | contig 14199 bp, 9 predicted proteins | sample U2c2metaG_FD_145900 | JGI IMG/M metagenome (GOLD analysis project Ga0193717, IMG submission 145900) | Soil microbial communities from a riparian zone of the East river system, Colorado, United States - U2c2 | ecosystem: Environmental > Terrestrial > Soil > Riparian zone | place: USA: East River... | reverse complement strand
CAGCCATCGGACCCCGCAACCACGGCGCGATCGTCCCCGTGTAACCAGCGGTAAGAGGCCGAACAGCGAACCGAGCCACTCGGTGGTGGCGTGCCGGGGAAAGGCCAGCCACCTCGATCACCGTCGCCGGCCGCACCCAAGACCGAATGCCCACAGCGGGGGGGGCGCGGAGTCCCCTCGTCGGCGGTGTGATCAAGGCCGCGTGGCTTTACTGACATCGCGTGTCAGTGAAGGTTCTGATGCTGGGCCACATGACCAATGCCACCAACTCATCGGCGCGGCCGCTCGGGGCCGCGCCGGTTGCCCTGCTGCCCGGTCGGACCGAGCGGCTACTGCTGCCTGCCACGTTCATCACGAGTCTGGGTAACGGGATCCAGCTCGTCGCGTCCGCGATCCTCGTTTTCACCACCGCGGGCAGTGCGCTGTCGGTGGGGTGGTTGTTCATCGCCGCTTCTGTGCCACCCGCCTTGTTGTCACTGGTGTTCGGGAAGGTCGCCGACCGGTACGACCGGCGGACACTGTGTCTGGTCGCGGATCTGGCCAGCGCTCTGGCGGCGTTGGTGCTGCCCGTCGCGCTGCTGCTTGGGAAGGCGACCACCCCCGTGGCCTATCTCGTCAGCTTCACACTCGCCGCGTTCGCCGCGGTGTTCATGCCCGCGAGCAACGCCCTGATCAAGGAGCGGGTGTCGCCGGAGCGGCTCGTGCGGTTCGGCGCGCACTACGAGGTCAGCCTGCAGGCCGGGAACCTGCTGTCCGCCGCAGTGGGCGGGTTCGTCATTCACCTGGTCGGGCCGACGCCGCTGTTCCTCTTCAACGGCGCGACGTTTCTCGTCTCGGCGCTGGCCATGTACGCGATCGGCCGGGGTCCGTCGCGGGCCGGGCGTCCGCAACCAGTGGCCGGCGGCGGGACGTCGACCGGGCCGCTGATGCGGCTCGGCCTTCTCTACGCCACCTGCACGGTGTTGACCATGGTCGGCAACACCGTCCTGATCGTCCTGGTGTACCAGGGTTTCCACCGTGGCGCGGGCATCTACGGACTGGTGGACGCGCTCGCCGGGCTCGGGTTCGTGACCGCCGCCGCACTCTACCCTCGGCTGCCCGCCAGGTTCGGGCACCTGCGCGTCGCGGTCGTCGGCATCGTCGGCTGTGCGGTCATCGTTGCCGTGCAACCACTCCATCTCACCGTGCTGCTGGTGGGCATCCTCTTCGCCGGGGCACTGGTCGGGCTGGCCAGGGTGGCTACCCGGAGTCTGCTCATGGCGAGCGTGCCGGAGCGGCGAGCCGGCCAGGTCTTCGGGGCCGCGAACGCGGCCGGCCTCGGCCTCAGCTCCGTGGTCACCATGCTGGTCGCCACGATCGCGGACCACACGGCCATCGCCAACGCGTTCTACGTCCTCGCCGCCATCGCCGCCACGATCGCGATCGTCACCGGCGCGACCCTGCGCAGGCCCTCATGAGCCCACCAGCCGCGCCGGATACCGGCAACCCGCCACGCCCGGTGACCGAAACAGTCACGGACTGACAAACCGCCGAACGGTCCATTGCCCCGCCTGACCTCGGGTGACAGCGTGAGGCCGCCGCTTCGCCGCGCCCACCAGACCGGTGGCCGGGCGGACGGAGCGCGCGTGCGATGGAGGTATCCCAGTGCGAAGAACCCCGTTACGAGCGTTCGTCGCCGCGGCGATGTGCGTTTCCGCCGCCGGCGTCGGCGCCGTCACCGCGACGCCGGCCGCCGCCCAGGACGCCGCGGCCGCCCACTTCGTGGTGCTCGGCCCGGAGCACGGCTCGCTGCACCGGACCGAGGCGTCCATCCGCGCCGCGGGCGGCACGATCATCCAGAGCTGGCCGCAGATCGGCGTCGTCATCGCGACGTCTACCAGCGCGGACTTCGCCGCGACCGTGCGGCGCAAGCCCGGTGTGTCGGCCGCCGGCGCGAGCCGCAACCTCGCAGAGCTGGGGGTTGGCGCGGCGGCAGCGCGTAGCAACGGCGCCGCGCAGCAGGAGATGCTGGCGGACATCGACGCGGTCGCGGTACCGGCCGCGAAGGGCGGGCACGGCGCGGTCGCGCCAGAGCCGCTCGAGGCCAACCAGTGGAGCCTCAAGCAGATCAAGGCCGACCAGGCGAACGCGATCTCCGGCGGCAGCAGGAAGGTGCTCGTCGGCGTGCTGGACTCCGGCATCGAGGCGAGCCACCCCGATCTGGCCGCCAACGTGGACGCGTCGAAGTCCGTCGGCTGTGTGAACGAGGGCGTGCCGGACCGGTCGCCCGCCGCGTGGGCGCCGACGACGAGCACGCACGGCACGCACGTCGCGGGCACGATCGCCGCGGCACGCAACGGGATCGGCGTCGCGGGTGTCGCGCCGAACGTCCGGCTGGCGGCCGTGAAGGTGGTCGACGACGACGGGTTCATCTACCCGGAGTACGCCATCTGCGGGTTCATGTGGGCGGCCCAGCAGCGCATGGACGTCACGAACAACTCGTACTTCATCGACCCGTGGTTCCTGTGGTGCAAGACCGACATCGACCAGCGGGCCGTGATCGACGCCGTGCGGCGCGCGGTCGACTACTCCGCGCGCAAGGACGTCGTGAACGTCGCCGCGCTCGGCAACAGCAACTGGGACATGTCGCACCCGATCACCGACACCGGCAGCCCGAACAACGGGACGCCGATCGAGCGGACCGTCGGCAACGAGTGCATCGACATGCCGGCCGAGCTGCCCGGCGTGGTCGGTGTGTCCGCCGTCGGGCCGGAGCAGCGCAAGGCGTACTACTCCAACTACGGGATCATCGAGTCGGACGTGACCGCGCCAGGCGGTGACCGGCTGCAGGTCGCGGCCACGCCGGACGGCAACGGTCGTATCCTGTCGACCGTCGTGGGTGGCGCGTACGGCTACGCGCAGGGCACGTCGATGGCGTCGCCGCACACGACCGGTGTGGTCGCGTTGATCCGCAGCACGCACCAGAGCTGGTCGAACGACCGGGTGGCGGCGTCGCTCGAAGCTCGTGCCGATCGGCTGGCCTGCCCGCCGGGGGTGTACGACCCGACCGGTGACGGCGCGTTCCTCGCCACCTGTCAGGGCGGCTCGTCCGGCAAGGGTTTCTACGGCGCCGGTGAGATCGACGCACTGGACGCGGTGACCCGCTGACGATCGCACCGGTGGCCGGGAGAACCCGGCCACCGGTGCGTACCTTCGGGCAGTCGGTTGACTTCCGTCCCGCGCTGGTTCACGGTCACGGCATGCCGCGTTCTGGTCGACGGATCATCGGTTGGGTCCTGCTCCTGCAGGTCGCGTGGTCGCTGCCGCTCGCCCTGTTCATGGCGTACAAGTGGCGGACCGAGACCGGGCCGGATGTCAGCTATCCCTGTAGTGACGGCGGCACCTGCTACAGCGGGCCGACGACGTTCATGATCCTGACACTGGTGTTCGGTGGCATCGGGGTCGCCTTCCTCGTGGTGTTCGTGGCAATGGTGTCGCGGTGGCGCCGGCGTAGCGCCGAGCGCGCCGAGCTGTTGGCCTCCGGGCTGCGCACGCCCGCCCTGCTCGTCGAGTCCCGGCAGACCGGCACCAGCATCAACAACCGTGTGGTCCAGGCGCTGACGTTCGAGTCCCGCGCCACCGGTCGCGTCATCCGGGTGGTCGAGCGCACGCTCGCGCACCTGCCGATCGGCACCAAGGCCACCATCGCGTACGACCCGGTCGACCCCACCCGCGCCGTGCTGGCCGACGACGTCGAGAAGCTCGCGACGGCGGGTCAGCTCGACTGGGACCGGCTGCAGCGCACCCGCGTGGACGCCATGTTCACCCACCCGGCCGAGCCGGTCGTCCACCCGACCCCCGAGTCGGGCCTGATCGCCATGCGGGACGCGGTGGCGAGCAACCTCGAGCGGGCGCTCGTCGAGCTGCGGGCCGAGGTGGCCGCGGGCCGGCTGACGGAGGAGCAGTACGAGCTGCGACGCGCACAGTGGCTGCTCCTGCTGGAGACCCGCACGGACCAGCCCCTCACCTGAGCGGTTACCCGCTCACCGGTTCGAGTGGTCTTCCCGTCATGCCTCCGGGTTGTCGGGCGCAGGTCGGCGCGCACATATGCGGTTTCGGGCATCCGTCAGGTAGCGGACAACACACCTGATCTTCAGGTTTCCTGTGGTCATCAGGCCGCTGGGCCTCGACCGAATCCACCCCGCGTATCGCCCAAGATCACGGAGCGCGAAATGATCGAGCCCACTCGTCACGACCTGCCCCCACCCCGACGCCGGTTGGCGAACCTCCGCCACGACGTGCCCGCCTCACTCGTCGTGTTCCTCGTCGCCGTGCCGCTCTCGCTCGGCATCGCGTTCGCGTCCGGGGCGCCCATCGTCGCGGGGCTCGTCGCGGCGATCGTCGGGGGAGTGGTCGCCGGGGCGCTCGGCGGGTCCCCGCTCCAGGTCAGCGGGCCGGCGGCCGGTTTGACGGTGATCGTCGCCGAGACGATCGACCGGTTCGGCTGGACCACCATGTGCGCCATCACCGTCCTGGCCGGAGTGGTCCAGATCCTGCTCGGCCTCAGCCGGGTCGCCCGTGCCGCGCTCGCCATCTCACCCGCGATCGTGCACGGCATGCTCGCCGGGATCGGCATCACGATCGTCCTGGCACAGCTCCACGTCGTCCTCGGCGGCGACACCAACACGGCGCCGGTCGACAACCTTCGCCAACTGCCCCACCAGCTCGTGAACGCGCACGGACCCGCGACGCTGGTCGGTCTGCTCACCCTCGGCCTGCTGGTCGTCTGGGGCAGGCTGCCCGCGCCGGTGCGGCGCGTGCCGGGCCCACTGGCCGCCGTGCTCGCGACGACCGTCCTCGCCGTCGCCACCGGCATGACGGTCGACCGCGTCGACGTGCCGGCGAACCTGCTGCGGATCGACCTCGTGCCGACGTTTCCCGACGGGGAGTGGACCGCGTTCTTGGTCGCCGTGCTCACGATCGCACTGGTCGCGAGCGTGGAGAGCCTGCTGTCGGCGGTCGCCGTCGACAAGCTGCACACCGGCCCCCGCGCCGACCTCAACCGCGAGCTGATCGGCCAGGGCGCGGCCAACATCGTCTCCGGCGGGCTCGGCGGCCTCCCGGTCACCGGCGTGATCGTCCGCGGCTCAACCAACGTGCGCTCCGGCGCCCGCACCCGCGCCGCCGCGATCCTGCACGGCGTGTGGATCTTCCTGTTCGTCGTGTTGCTCGCCGGTCTGCTGCGGGAGATCCCGCTCGCCGCGCTGGCCGGCCTCCTCGTGTACATCGGCGCCCGCCTCGTCGACCTCGACCAGATCAAGGAGGTCCTGCGGCACGGCGACCTGGTGGTGTACCTGGTGACGACGGTCGGGGTGGTCGCCATCGACCTGCTCAACGGGGTGCTGATCGGCATCGGCGTCGCCGCGCTGCTCACCCTGCGCAGGCTGCTGTGGGCCGGCATCCGCGCCGAACCCGACGGCGACGGATGGCGGATCGTCGTCGAGGGCGCGCTCGCCGCACTGTCCATCCCACGGTTGACCTCGGTGCTCGCGACGATCCCACGCGGCAGCACGGTGACGCTCGAGCTGGTCGTCGACTACCTCGACCACGCCGCGTTCGACTCCCTGCACACCTGGCAGCTTGCCCACGAACGGGCCGGCGGCACGGTTTTCGTCGACGAGATCGGCCATCCGTGGTTCGCACGCGGAAAAGCGGGCGCGCCGACCGTCCACAAGGCACGCGCGCACCGGCGGGTCGGCCGCCGGTAACCGCTCAGCCATCGCGCGGACGTCAGAACCGGTGGGCTCGCGTCGCAGCCGGTCACTGCGCGTGTACCGTGCCGCCGAGGGAAAGGGTCGCGGTGCGCATTCTGATCAGCGGAGTCACGTCGGACCTCGGCCGCGCGTTCGCGCGGGCCGCGCGCGGCGCCGGGCACGAGGTGGTCGGTGTCGGTTCGCGGCCCGACCGGTACCTGCCGCCGTCGGTGGCGCTGACGGTCGGCGACGCGGCGACCGCCGAGTCGCTCGTGCCCGGGTCCGAAGTGGTCGTGCACCTCGCCCCCGTCGAGCGCGAGGTACCCGAGTCGGGCGGCATCCCGGCGCTGCGCAGGCTGTCGAACGCCGCCGCGCGACACGGCATCCGGTTCGTGGCACCGATCGCGCACGGCCCGGACGCCGGCGACGCCGAGCGGGTCGTGCGCGACTCCGGCGCCGAGCACGTGGTGGTGCGGACGGCCCCGCTCGGTGGCCGAGGGCTCGACTGGCAGGCGTGCCGCACGATCGCGACGCTGCTGTCCGCGCCGAAGGACACACAGTGGCGGCTGCTGCACGCCGACGACCTGGTCCGGTTCCTCCTGCACGCGATCGCGGGCGACCGCATCGGCGTCATCTCGCTCGCGGCGGCGGACGTCATCCTCGCCGGCCGGGCGCGCGAGACGCTGCGCGCGGTCACGCCGACCCCGTCGACGCGCGGCATCGCCAGCTGGCCCCCGATGTCCACTTCGGACCGCAAGAACTCCGCGCGGGAGTGGGGTTTCGAGTGCGGCTGGACGTCGGCCGAGGTGGTCGCCGACCTTGCCCGCGGCGCACAGGGCAGACGGCTCGAGAAGGACGGCGCACAGGATCTCCTGGCCCGGTTGCCGATGCCGGTCGAGGTGCTGCCCCGGCACCGCGCCGCCGCGGACGGCACGCCGCTCGCGTCGGTCGCGCTGCCCAGCCTCTCCGTCGAGCTGGACGACCGGATCGACCCCCGGTTCCCGGTGTACGGCGGGCACGGCACGGCCGAGCTGTTCCCCGGGCCGCTCACGCCGCTGTCGATCGACCTGCACTCGGCCGGGCTGCGCGCGGCGAACCGGGCGACCGGCCGACTGATGGGGCTCACCGGCCCGATCGAGGAGGAGTGGGAGAGTCGCGGGCACGCCGTGTTCGGGCACCGGGTGTACGCCGCCGTCTCGACGGGTGTCGCCACGGCGCCGTTCCTGCCCGGCTGGACCGAGCAGGCGGTGACCGAGCAGGCCGTCGGCACCGCGTGGGCGGACCTGGACCTGTTCCCGCTCGACAAGCCGGCGGTGCCGACCGGACCGCGCAGGCTCGTGGCCAAGGTCGGCGCGTGGCGGCGGTTCACCGGTGTCGTCCGGCGCTACCGGGCGCGGGTGAAGGACTTCGCCGGCACGGCCGTCGCCGAGCACGTGGCCACCGGTGAGCTGGCCCGGCTCTCCGACGCGGCGCTCGCCGCGCGGGCCCGGCTGCTGCACGACCGGCTGTGCGAGGGCTGGGTGCTGACCACGTTCGGCGGGCTCGTCGCGCACGCCGCCGCCGGCCCGCTGCGCAAGCGCGCCAAGGGGGACGCGACGGCGTTGGGGCGTGGCGTGGACGTGGCGAACGAGCAGACCTTCGGTGAGGTCGCGGCGCTGGCCGCGCTGCTGCGCGCCGACGAGGAGCTGCGGGCGTTGGCCGAATGGGGTGACGTCGAGGCGGTGCGGGTCCGGTTCCCGGAGTTCGCGGCCGCGTTCGACGCGGCGGTCGAGCGGGTCGGGCACCGTGGGCCGGGTGAGGCGGAGCTGTCCAGCAGGACGTTCGCGGACCGGCCGGCGTTGGTGTTCGCGGCCGCGGTGAGTGCGGCGCGCGAGGTGGAGCCTGTCGCGGAACCGGATGAGCCGGTCGAGCCTGTTGAGGGAGCCGAGCCAGGCGAGTCCACTGAGGACGTTCCGGCCGAGACCCTGCCCGTGCGCACGAAGAAGAGCGCGGTCGAGAAGCTCGCGGTCGCCGGGCAGCGGTACCGGGAGCTGGCACTGGACGCCACCATGCGGTACACCGACGAGCTGCGCAGGCTGGTGCGTGAGTGGGGCCGCCGGCAGGTCCACGCCGGCCGGCTGGTCGACGTGGACGACGTGTTCCACCTGACGCTGGACGAGCTGCTCGCCCTGCCGGGCGACGTGCTCGCACGGGTGGAACGGCGGCGGGTCGACCTGGAGCGGATGCGCGCGGTGCGGACACCTTGTGTGGTGGCCGGCTCGTGGCGCCCGGAGCCGGACGTCGACCCGATGACCGAAGGCAAGCAGCTCAGCGGGGTCGGCGTGTCGGCCGGGGTCGTCGACGGTGTCGTGCGGGTGGTGTCGGCCGACGCGGACGTCGACCTCGAACCGGGCGAGATCCTCGTGACCCGCCTCGCCGACGTCGGCCACACGGCGCTGTTCGGTCCGGCCGCCGCCGTGGTGACCGACCTCGGCGGGCCGCTGTCCCGTGCGGCGGTCGTGGCGCGGGAGCTGGGTGTGCCGTGCGTGGTGCACACGAAGGACGCGTCGGTACGGCTGGTCACCGGCGCGTTCGTACGGGTCGACGGCGCGGAGGGCACGGTCGCCGTGCTGTCCCCGGCGCAGCTACCAGCGCGCGGCTGAGACATCAGACCTACTTCGCGGCCGTTACCGGTGCCTGTGCGCAATTAGCTCCTTGACGACGGCCAGACATCCGATGTTAACTTCTTGTGACTCCCGCTCGTGCTCACCTTCACCCCCTGCCTCGGAAGGTGCTCCATGAGGACTTCCCGCCTGCTCGCGATCGCCCTGCTGGTCGGGGCCACGCTCATCGTCACCCCCGCCGCGGCGGCCCCCGGTGACGCCGCGTTCGCCGACGGCTCCGGCACCCTCGACGTCGACTACGCGAGCTACCTCGCGAAGCACGACATCGTCTACAACCGGCCGAACACCAACCCCGCCTACGGGTTGCCGGTCGGCAACGGCCGCACCGGCGCGATGGCGTGGCAGGCGAACGGGCTCACCATGCAGGTGTCCAATGTGGACGCGTCACAGCAGACGGCGTTCGGCGCCGGCATGGTCAACCTCGCCACCTCGCCCGCCATGGAGTCCGGCTACAGCACCTACCAGCAGCGGCTTTCCCTGTACGACGGCACGTTGACGACGAAGTACGACTCGAACCGGACCGTCACCGTGATGGGGCAGCCCAACTCCGAGGTGATGGGCATCCACGTCGACGACACCAGGGGCGGCGTCTCGAGCATCACGCTCGAGCTGTCGCTGTGGGACGTCGCGAACCTCGGTAACAGCGGCGACGTGCCCGATCTCAACACCTGGCGCACGGTCGCCGCGTACGCCGACTCGTCCGGCGCGGGCATCAGCCGCGGCCAGGCGGACCCGCAGAGGTTCGGGTACACGCTCGCGGCCACCGTCGAGGGCGCGAGCTACACCGCCTCGGTGGTGAACAACAGCCGCGTGCGGCTCACGATCACCCCGACGTCGAGCTACACGATCTGGTACACCGCGAGCACGCGGCTCAACGCGCCGAGCAACAACTCCGTCAACCAGGCCAAGAACGCGCTCAACTCGGTGAAGGGCACGGGTTACGCGACCACGCTGAACAACTACCGCAACTGGTGGCACGGCTTCTGGGGCAAGTCGTTCGTCCAGTACGGCGGGCTCGGCGGCGACGCCGACTACATGGAGAACGAGTACTACCTCGCCACGTACATGACCGCGGCAGGCGGGTACGGCAACTACCCGTTCCACTTCATCAACGGCGTGTTCCGCGCGACCGGCGACGCGACGAAGTGGAGCAACGCCTACTGGTACTGGAACCAGCGTGACGTCTACAACTCGTTCCTCGCGTCGAACCACATCGACCTGCTGAACACCTTCAACAACATGTACAGCCGCAACTACAACGCGCTGAAGGCCTACACCCAGACCAGATACGGCATCGACGGGCTGTGGGTGCCGGAGACCATGGGCTGGGACGGCAACGCCCGCGGCACGATCAACAGCGACTACACCAAGAACATCTTCACCACCGGCTACCAGGCCGCCTACAACATGTACCTCCAGTACCGATACACCAACGACACCAACTACCTGCGCGACGTGGCCTATCCGTACCTCCGCGAGGTCGCGAAGTTCTACTCCCGGATGCTGTCGGTGGACGGCGCCGGCAAGTACTACATGGCGAACTCGAACTCGCACGAAACCTATTGGAACGTGCGGAACGCGATCACCGACCTCGCCGCGGTGCGGAGCCTGTTCCCGATCGCCATCGCGGTCTCCACGCAACTCGGACTGAACGCGGACCTGCGGCCAGGGTGGCAGAACATCCTCAACAACCTGGTGCCGTACCCGACCGAGAACGGTGCGTTCGTGCCGCACCAGCCGCCGATCTCCCAGACCCGCAACAACGAGAACGTCGCGTCGGAGCTGATCTGGCCGTACAACATCACCGGCTTCGGCTATCCCGACTACCAGACCGCGGTGAACACGTGGAACGCCAGGCCGTTCCCGTACGGCAACGTGTGGTCCAACGACGCCGTCCAAGCCGCGCGGCTCGGCCTCGGCGACCAGGCGTACAACGGCATGAAGACCATGCTGCAGAAGTACCAGAACTACCCCAACGGGTTCACCAACAACACCAACGGCGTCTTCGAGTACCACGGCGTGCACCTGTCCGCGATGAACGAGTCGCTGCTCCAGTCCTACAACGACAAGATCCGGGTATTCCCCGCCGCACCGACCAACTCCTCGTTCGTCGGCAAGTTCACCCTGCTCGCCAAAAACGGTTTCCTCGTCAGCTCCGAACGCGAGGCCAACGAAACCAAGTACGTCGGCCTGCGCAGCCAGTGGGGCGCGACCGCACGGGTCGTGAACCCGTGGGGCACCCAGCAGGTGCGGGTGCGCCGGGTGTCCGACGGCGCGATCCTGCTGACCACGACCAGCGCCGAGTTCGAGTTCGCCACCGCCGCCAACACGGTGTACGTCGTCGAGCGAACGGCCAAGCCGCTGACCGGCTACGCGCACACCCGCCTGACCGGTAGTCCCAACCAGGGCGCGAAGTCGTTGAGCGGCACGGCATCCACGCTCGGTTTGAACGCCGCCTCGGGTGGCTTGGTCAACGACACCGAGGGCACCTACGACAGCAACTGGCACCAGACGACGGCCCGTGGCTACGGCGACTACAACGACGACACGCACCACAGCACGACCGTCAACGCGGCGGCGCAGTACACGTTCACCGGCACCGGAATCCAGTACCTGTCCGAACGCAACGGCGACATGGGCACCGTCGACGTCTACCTGGACAACACGTTCCAGGCCACGGTGGACCTGCGGGCGAGCGGCGCCAGACAGGTGCAACAGGTGGTGTGGCAGCGCGCCGGCCTGCCCCGCGCCCAACACACCATCCGCATCGTCAACCGCAGCACGTCGGTGGGCATGGTCGACGCGTACCGCGTCACCCCGTGACACACCGCGGGCTATGGTCGAGGCATGAGCGAGCTTGCGAGCGAATCAATGTCACAGGGCGACCGCGAGCGGCTCCCCGGAGCCTGTGAGGGGGAGTCATGAGCGAGAAGGAAGAGCCGGTCCTCGACGCGGAGATCGTCGAGGACAGTACCGCCATCGAGGTGTCTGACGGGCCGCCGCCGGTGGTGCCGGCCACCGACTACACCAACGCGGGGGTGCCGAACTTCGACTACGTGCGCGACCGCATCGAGACGCGGATCGGCACCACCGTCGGCGCCGCGGAACTGGCCGAGGCGACACCGGAGGCGAACGCGGTCGAGGACAAGTTCGCGGCGCGCGAGAAGGCCGGCCGCGACAAGCTGGCGGAGATCCGCCGCGCCATGCGCGAGAACGGCTGACCGCGACAGGACAGGGATCTCCCGGCTACTCCCGGTCGTCCGGGATAGCGTGCACGGCGGCTTCCTCCGCGGACGCGCCGGCGCCGTCGATGCCGATGTCGCGGGCGTAGAGGTAAGCGGTGTTGCCCTCGGTGTCGCCGCCCGCGCCCTCGTCGGTCGCCACGAGTCTGCCCGCGCGCTCGACGCCGACCTCGTCGTCATACGGCTCGCCGTCGGTGTCGGATGCGTCGCCGAGGTCGTCGCCGTCGTTCGTGTCGGCCACGTCGGGCAGCTCGCGGGACAGCCGCCCGTTGAGCGCCTCGTGTCCGTCGTAGAAGTCCGACGGCTTCTCGGCTGGGGAGTACCCCTCGTCCAGCACGTCCTTCACGCCGCGGTCCACGAGGGTGTCCTCGGGCTCCAGCAGGTCGGACTCGCTGTCGATGTCATCTCTCATCTGGACCTCCTCGAGGTCACGACCCTACGCGCCGTGCGGCTCACGCGCCGAGCGTGTTGATCCTCGCGAGTGTGTGCTCCGGCGAGTGGCCGGTGGTGGAGTCGAGGTCGTCGGTGAGCCTGCCGTCCCGTAGGCGGATCATGCGCCCCGTCGCTCGCCGAGCTGACCGGATCCGCGGCGGTCGGGTCGGTTGGGGAGGCGACGGCGGCCGGTTGACCCGATGTCGATCATTTCGCTGTCACGGGTGCCGCGGTTGTGCTGCGATGGACACCGTGCGGAGTCGTGTTGTCGTCCTGGTGGTCGCGTTCGCCCTGCTGTGCGGTGGGTGCGCGGCGGCCGGCCCCGTGCCGGTCGTGGCGCCGGCGAGGGACGTGCTGCCGGCTCGGGTGCAAGATCCGGCGCCGGCGTCGAACCGGGGCGCCCAGCCCGACTGCGGTGACCCCCGCGCGAGCCTGCGCCCGACCGGAGGGCCGCCGGCCGGGCCGGCGATCGACCGGATCCGGGCGCGGGGGTTCCTGGTCGCCGGCGTCAACCAGAACGCCTACCGCGTCGGGTACCGCGACCCGGCCACCGGCGAGCTGGCCGGGTTCGAGATCGACATCGTCCGCGCGATCGCCGAGGCGCTGTTCGGGGACCCCGGCCGGGTGCGGTTCGCGGCGATCGACGCGGCGCACCGGGTCGACGCGCTCCAGGGTGGCGACGTCGACCTCGTCGTCCGCACCATGACCATGACCTGCGCGGACGCGCGGGACGTGGCGTTCTCGACCGAGTACTTCACGGCCAACCAGCGGCTGCTGGTGCGCAGAGGGTCGCCGGTGACCGGCATCGAGCAGCTTGCCGGTCAGAAGGTGTGCGCGGCGGCCGGGAGCACGTCGCTCGACAACATCCGCGCGCTCAACCCCGGCGCCGTCCCGGTGTCGGCCCCGGACGTCATCGACTGCCTGGTCATGTTGCAGCAGCACCAGATCGACGCGATCTCGACGTCGGACATCCTGCTCGTGGCACTCGCCGCGCAGGACCCGCACACCGCGCTGGTCGGCCCGCCGCTGAAGGAACAACCGTACGGCGTCGCCATGGCGAAGACCGCTCCCGAGCTGGTGCGGTTCGTGAACGCCGTGCTGGCCCGCCGCAGCGCGGACGGCTCGTGGACGACGGCCTACACCCGCTGGCTGTCGACCATCCTCGGGCCGCCGCCGGCGCCACCGGTCGCGCGCTACCTGCCGGAATAGCCGGGCGGCGGCCCCCGCCATCGGTCGGTCTTCGGTGGCCTAGGCTGCCCGGGTGGGGGATCGGGCGACGGGCGTCGTGGTCGAACGGCGAGTCGTCGTCGCTGCCGGGCTCGTCCTGGTCGTCGCGGCCGCGCTGTTGCTGCTGGTCGACTTCCAGAACTTCATCGACCTGCGGGTCTACCGCGCTGGCGGACGCGCCTGGCTGGACGGCCTCTCGCTGTACACCGACGAGTTCAACCGCGGCACCGGTGTCGGTCTGCCGTTCACGTACCCGCCCGTGTCGGCGATCGTGTTCACGATCATCGCGGTGGTGCCGTTCTGGGCCGCCATCGCGGTCATCACCCTCGCGTCGCTGTGCGCGCTGGTCGCCGTCGCGGTGATCGTGGTCCGACGCCCTCGGCTCGCCGTGCTGGCCGCGATCGCGGGCGGCGTGCTCATCGAGCCGGTCCGGCTGACGCTCAGCTACGGTCAGATCAACCTCCTGCTGATGGGCCTGGTCGTCGCCGACTGTCTCCTGCCGCGGACCAGGTGGCCACGCGGACTGCTGATCGGCGTCGCCGCGGCGGTGAAACTCACGCCCGCCGCGTTCGTCCTGTACTTCGTGGCGCACCGGCAATGGCGGCCCGCCGTCACCGCCGTGGTCGGCTTCACCGCCGCGACGCTGGTGGCCTGGGCGCTGGCGCCCCACGAGACGACCGCGTACCTGTCCACGGTGTTGGGCGACCCGAGCAGGATCGGCGAGCTGCCCTACACCGGAAACCAGTCCCTGAACGGCTTCTGGCACCGTTTCGGGCTCGGCGGCACGCTCACCACCGTGCTGTGGTTCATCTCCGCGCTCGCCGTGGCGGCGCTCGGCTGGCGCGCGGTGGCCCGCGCCCGCGCGGCGGGCGACGACCTGGCCGCCCTCGTGGCGGCCGCCGC
>Ga0193717_1001520_pt1 | contig 14201 bp, 10 predicted proteins | sample U2c2metaG_FD_145900 | JGI IMG/M metagenome (GOLD analysis project Ga0193717, IMG submission 145900) | Soil microbial communities from a riparian zone of the East river system, Colorado, United States - U2c2 | ecosystem: Environmental > Terrestrial > Soil > Riparian zone | place: USA: East River... | reverse complement strand
CTCGACCCAGCCGGTTATCATGCTGCGCGGGCTGCTTATCCCGACTGGGTTTATGAAGTACTTTGCAATCGTTGTGGTCTGCGGCAAAACGTGGCCACATTTGAGATCGGCTCGGGCACATGGATCGCTACACGCCATTTGCTTAAGCTTGGCGCTAATCCGTTGATTGCTGTCGAGCCGGACAATCGGCTGGCAGATTTTCTTTGTGATAAATTAAAATCTGAGGCTTTGACGGTGGTCCAAACCACTTTCGAAGACGCGGTATTGCCAAGTCTGGTTTTGACCTCGGATTTAGTGCCACGGCATTTCACTGGCTCGATGAAGAAACAGCTTTGACCAAAGTGGCCGATCTTCTCAGGCCTGGGGGCTGGTGGGTCATGGTTTGGAATGATTTTGGTGATCCGGATCGTACCGACCCTTTCCACGAGGCGACTAAGTTGCTGCTTGCCGGTCCGTCCAGCCCCTCAATATGGCGAGGCGTATTTGATTCTGAAACCATTTTTTCGCTCACGCTGTCTTTTGCCACGATTATTTTTATGTGATCCTGGTTGTCGGTCTGATTGATTTGGGCGAAGGAGAAAATAGATAATAGGATCAGGCAAAAAGAAAGGTCACATTTCTGTGACCTTTCTGCGTGGTGTGGGGCGGGGTTGAACCGCCGACACATGGATTTTCAGTCCATTGCTCTACCAACTGAGCTACCGCACCTACTACCCAAGTTTGTATTGGGGTGGCAAAAATAGGAATTCCGGGGAGAATACCGAAATAATTAGGAAGGAAAATCCTTAAAAATTTCTTACATCCCGTATTCGCTCAAAAACTTTATCCGCATCAGCTTTAGCTGCTCCCAGGTGAAGTTGCCCTCGGAAAGTTCCTGCTGGGCGACCTGGAGGCTGCTGGTTTCGCAGCTTTTGAAATAGTCGATGATCTCGCCCTGTTCGTATTCGTCGAGCATTTCGTCCACCGCATAGTCGAGGTTGAGTTTGGTGCCGCTGGCCGCGATCGTCTCCATGTCCTCGAGGAGAGCGTCGATGCGCAGGTCTTTGTTCTTGGCAATAGTTTCCAGGGGGATCTTTTTGTCCACCTGCTGGATGATATAGACCTTATTGACACTTTTGTTGACCACGCTCTTCATGATGAAGTCGTCGGGCTTCTCAATGTTGTTCTCTTCTACGTATTTGGCTATGAGCTCGATAAAGGGCTTGCCATAACGAAGGGCCTTGCCCTTGCTTACGCCCTGGCATTTTTCCAGCTCGAGGGTCGTTGTAGGGTAAAGGGTCGCCATATCCTGTAAAGAGGTCTCCAGGAAGATGACAAAGGGCGGCAGGCTTTTCTTTTTTGCTTCTTTCTGGCGCATTTCCTTCAACAGTTCGAAAAGCTTTTCGTCGGTGGCCGTAGCGCCGGCTGCCTCGGTATTGTCTTCTTCGTCGTCGGCATTGGCCTCCTCGAAGTGGTTGTTCAGAACGATCTTGAAGGACTTGGGCTTCTTTAAGAAGTCTTCGCCTTTCTTCGTGATCTTTAGCACGCCGTATTCTTCGATGTCTTTTTTCAGCAGGTCTTCCAGTAATACCTGGCGCATGACCGAATTCCAAAAGTGTTCGGGTTCGTCCTTGCCAATGCCAAATTCGGCAATGCCTTCATGACGGAACATCTGGATCTGAGGTGTCAGCTTTCCGGTGAGGATGTTGACGACATAATTTGTAGCAAAACGTTCGTCGAGGGCCTTGATGGCTTTCAGCACTTTTACGGCTGCGTCTTTTGCTTCTACCCATTCCTTGGGGTGCCGGCAGTTGTCGCATTCACCACAGTTTTCCGCCGTGTATTCCTCTCCGAAATAGCTCATCAGCACTTTCCGGCGGCAGATGCCGCTTTCTGCATATCCCACCATCTCATTTATGAGCTGGGCGCCGACTTCGCGTTCGCTCAAGGGCTTGTCTTTCATGAGATGTTCAAGCTTGGCGACGTCCTTGTGCGAATAATATAAGATACAATTCCCTTCGAGCCCGTCGCGACCTGCGCGGCCAGTTTCCTGGTAATAGTTCTCGATCGACTTGGGAATATTAAAGTGAATGACGAATCTGATGTCCGGCTTGTCAATGCCCATCCCGAATGCTATGGTAGCGACGATAACCTGTGTGTCCTCATTGAGGAAAAGATCCTGTCTTTCCGCGCGGAGCTTGCTGTCCAGGCCGGCATGATAGGCTACGGCCTTGATGCCGTTGGCCATGAGCATGTCTGCCAGCTCTTCTGTCGTCTTCCGGTTGAGTGTATAGATAATACCGCTTTTGCCTTTCTGTTGTACGATGTACCGGACGATGTTTTTGATCGTCTGGTCCTTCTTGATCTTGGGCTGGATCTCGTAATAAAGATTGGGCCGGTTAAAGGAAGATATAAAAACATTCGGCTCGCGGAGGCCGAGATTTTTCACGATGTCGCTCTTTACCTTGGGCGTCGCCGTTGCCGTAAGGGCAATGACAGGGATGTTCGGGCTGATCTGGTCCATCATTTCCCGCAGTCTGCGGTATTCAGGCCGGAAGTCGTGCCCCCATTCCGAGATACAGTGCGCTTCATCCACAGCGAAGAAGGAGATCTTCAGGTCGCTGAAAAATTCCATATTCTCCTGCTTGGTCAGGGTTTCGGGTGCCACATAGAGCATTTTTGTATGCCCGTTCAGCAGGTCTTCATGCACTTCGCGAATCTGTTTCTTGCTAAGGGTAGAATTGAGAAAGTGGGCGACACTGTCCTTGCTGCTATAGCTGCGGACCAGGTCAACCTGGTTCTTCATCAGAGCGATGAGCGGACTAACGATAATAGCCACCCCTTCGCTGATAATGGCGGGTAATTGATAACAAAGGCTTTTGCCACCGCCGGTCGGCATGATGACAAATGTGTCCTTACCTGATAGCAAACTTTGGATAATCGCGTCCTGATTGTCTTTAAAAGCGTCGAAACCAAAATGCTCCTGCAAATGAGCGAGCAGAGAAGTTGATGGTTTTGTTTTTTCCGGGGCTGTCTTGCTACTAACGGCCCTGTCTTTTCTGGTAGTGGTTTTTTTTGTTTCGGTTGTTGCCATGCTCAATAATTTTCTTCCTCACTTATTACCTGATCGAAAGAACAAATCCCCTGTGGGTTAACGGAAAAGTCAGGGTTGTTCCTGGTTTTTAAGGGATGGCGAAGTTACACAAAAAGGGGGGAAGGAGCTAGTGGTTTCTGTTAAATTTGAACGGCTCGTAAAAAGGAATTATAGTATAAGATAGAGATTTTTAAGGTATATCATATTATTTTCCAATGAATTAAGTATCAACCATCGCAAAAGTTCTATGAATATCCTAAAAAGGTTTTGAGGGTATCCCACCGAAAATGGGGAGAGTTGCCGGGTAAAAAATGAAAAGAACCGCCGAAGGCGGTTTGTGCATTTTGATGTAGGTTTAACTCGGATCATTTATGTCTTTTCAATGGTCTCGCTGAACCAAACAGGCAGTTCAGTGTTAATGGGCGGCATAACTGGGTCCACAGGCTATTTATTGTCTATTTGGCATTTTGATGTAGGTTTGCGACTTATAAATATGACCAGGGGAAAGAACATCATCGAGATAGGAAAAAATACGATCCGGATGGAGGCTGCAGCCGTCGCCGCCATGGAGCAACTGATGGATCATCAGTTTGAAAAGGCGGTAGAGCTGATCTATTCCTGTAAGGGCCGGATCGTTATCAGTGGCATCGGAAAAAGTGCCATTATCGCACAAAAAATTGTTGCTACCTTCAACTCTACCGGAACCCCGGCAGTCTTTTTGCATGCAGCAGATGCGATACATGGTGATCTGGGTATGGTGCAGGAACAGGATGTGGTCATGATGTTGAGTAAAAGCGGGGAAAGTCCGGAAATTAAGATTTTGCTTTCCCTTATCCGGGGTTTTGGCAATCCCTTGATTTCCATCGTCGGTAACCTGCAATCCGTGCTTGCCCGGCAGTCAAATATCGTGCTGAACGCTTCCATTGACCAGGAAGCCTGTATGAACAACCTGGCCCCTACCAGCAGCACAACCGTACAGATGGTAATGGGTGATGCGCTGGCTGTAACCTTGATGGAGCTGCGTGGATTTGGCAGTGAGGAATTTGCCCGCTTCCATCCCGGCGGAACGCTGGGGAAAAAGCTCTACTTGCGGGTACAGGATGTTTATGTTCACAATGAAAAACCCCGGGTCAGCATCGATACGGCTCTGAAGGAAGTTATCATCGAGATCACCAGCAGGCGCCTGGGCGCCGCGGCCGTAACAGACGATCGGGGACAGCTTCTGGGAGTCATTACCGATGGAGACCTTCGCAGGATGCTGGAGAAGAAAGGAATGACGGAAGGGCTGCTCGCAAGGGACATCATGACAACGAACCCCAAGACGGTTGATGCGGAAGCCCTCGCTATCGAAGCGCTGGACCTGATGCGGGTCCATGACATAACCCGGCTTGTTGTTACTAACGGGAGCTTGTATCTGGGATTTATCGATCTGAACAACCTGATAAGGGAAGGGATCATTTAACAGAAGGGAATAATAGATCTATAATATAGTATGAACAAACATCATTACGTGGTTATTATGGCCGGAGGAATCGGCAGCCGGTTCTGGCCAATGAGCCGACAGGATTATCCCAAACAGTTTCTGGACATCCTGAATACAGGAAAGACCCTTATCCAATGGACTTTCGACAGGTTCCTGACCTTTATCCCCAGGGAAAATATTTATGTAGTAACGTCCAACGAATATTCGGACATCGTAAAGGAGCAGCTCCCCAACCTGCCGGAAGGAAATATCCTGGGTGAGCCATCCCGTAAGAATACGGCTCCCTGTATTGCCTATATTTCGTTCAAATTGCTGCAGGCTGATCCGCAAGCCTCTCTCATCGTGGCGCCTGCCGATCATCTGATCCTGGACAAAACGGCTTTTACGAAGGTTTGCCTTGAAGCGCTGAGCTTTGTCAACAAACACAACGCCTTTATTACACTTGGCATCAAGCCTACACATCCGAATACGGGTTACGGATATATCCAGTTTGATCAACATTCCGTTTCGGACAATGTATATAAAGTAAAAACCTTCACGGAGAAGCCGAACTTAGAGCTGGCCAAGACGTTTTTGTCCAGCGGAGATTTTCTGTGGAATGCCGGCATCTTCGTCTGGCAGGTAAAGAACATCATCCAGGCCTTCGAAAAATATCTGCCGGAGATGTATGATGTATTTGCCGCAGACAAGGATAAGTTCAATACCCCTGCCGAGAAGGAAGCGGTGCTCTCGATCTATCCCCAGTGTACGAATATTTCCATTGACTTCGGGATCATGGAAAAAGCGGATAACGTATATGTCATTCCCTCTTCCTTTGGCTGGAGTGACCTGGGTACCTGGAACAGCGCCTACGAAAATCTGCAAAAAGATTACCTCGAGAATGCGGTTGCCGGTGACAATGTCATTGTTATCGACGCCAGCCGGTGTATGGTGCATGCTCCGAATGACAAGCTGGTTCTTTTGCAGGGTTTGGAGAATTTTATCGTTGTGGACACCAAGGATGTGTTGATGATCTGCAAACGGGAAAAGGAACAGGAGATCAAAGAATATGTAGCGGAAGTGAGACGAAACAAGGGAGATCAGTATCTTTAGGAGGCTATGGCGTCCCCCTATCCACTCCACACTATTTTATTTCTCGACATCGAAACGGTGTCGCAGTATCCTGTATTCGGCGAAGTTCCGCCCGACTGGCAGGAATTATGGCGGCATAAAGCCGAAGCCCTGCTTCGGGACAAGCTACCGGCAACGCCGGAGGAAATCTATGGCCGGGCGGCTATCTATGCCGAATTTGGCAAGGTCATTTGCATCAGCTGCGGCGTTCTGTCCGGACCGCCTGCCGAGAGGAAACTTTCGCTCAAGTCTTTTTATGGCGACGATGAGAAGGAGCTGCTAATGCAATTCTATGACCTGCTTCATAAATGGGGGTCGGAAGGGCAAAAGTTCCTTTGCGCCCACAACGGAAAGGAATTCGACTTCCCTTATCTGTGCCGCCGCATGATCGTCCATGGAATGAAACTCCCATCAGTCCTCAATCTCTCGGGTAAGAAGCCCTGGGAGATACCGCATATCGATACGATGGAATTATGGAAATTTGGCGAGTATAAAAGTTTTATCTCTCTCAACCTTCTTGCCCATACCCTGGGTGTGCCTACACCAAAAGACGATATCGACGGCAGCCAGGTTGGGGATGTATACTGGATACAACGTGATCTGCCAAGGATCGTAACCTATTGTCAGAAGGATGTAGTCACCGTGGCCCAGGTCTTTTTACGTCTGCACGGGGAAAGCCAGATACGTCCGGAAAACATAGAGATCAAATCATAAAATAAAAGCATGTCTTCTCCTGCGATAGTAAGCAAGCTTCCTGATGTCGGTACCACGATCTTTACCGTTATGAGCTCCCTGGCGGCAGAACTGGGAGCGGTAAACCTGGGGCAAGGATTTCCTGACTTCCCGATGAGCGAAGAGCTGGTCTCTCTTGTCGATCGGGCCATGCGGGATGGGTTTAACCAATACGCGCATATGAATGGGCTGGCTTCCCTTCGGGAAGTGCTGGCAGCAAAAATTGCGGGTCTTTATAATACGGTCGTCAACCCTGAGACACAGATCACGATAACACCCGGCGGCACCTATGCCATTTACACGGCGCTGACGACAATACTTCGGCCCGGGGATGAGGTTATCGTATTCGAACCTGCTTATGATAGTTATATTCCCAATGTCATTGTCAATGGGGCCATCCCGGTAAGGATCGATCTTCGGTTCCCTGATTACCGCATCGACTGGGAAGAGGTGAGACGTAAGATCAGCCCCCGAACGCGGCTGATCATGCTGAACACCCCACATAATCCAACCGGAGCTATCCTTCGGCCGGAGGACATGGACGAGCTGCGGAAGATAGTAAACGACACGGAGATCTTTATCCACTCCGATGAAGTGTATGAACACCTTGTCTTTGACGGGCTGCCGCATACTTCGATCCTGCGTCACCCCGATCTGCTGGAAAGGAGCTTTGTTTCTTTTTCCTTTGGGAAAGTGTATCACTGTACCGGATGGAAGCTGGGATATAGCGTGTCTTCTCCGAGTCTGATGAAGGAGTTTCGAAAAGTGCATCAGTTCAACTGTTTTAGTTGTCATACCCCGTCGCAGGTGGGGCTGGCGAAGTTCCTTACCGACAAACAGACCTATCTTTCTCTCGGAGCTTTCCTGCAGCAGAAGAGGGACTTTTTTGCGCGACTGATGACTGCTACGAGGTTCACTCCCCTGCCCTCTTATGGCAGCTATTTCCAGCTATATAAATACGACCGGATCAGCGACGAACCGGATGCGGCGTTTGCAATCCGGATCACGAAGGAATACGGGGTGGCGACCATTCCGGTCTCGGTGTTCTATACGGCGGGGAAAGATGACCGAGTAGTGCGTTTTTGCTTTGCGAAAAAAGAAGAGACATTGGAAAAGGCGGCGGAGCGGCTGATCAAAATTTGAAAATAACCAACATGAAATCGTTCGATACACTGGTTTTTGATCTGGGTGGGGTGCTCATCGACTGGAACCCGGACTATCTCTACAAGAACATTTTTCCAAATGAGGAGGAAAGGCGCTGGTTTCTCTCGACGGTATGTACGCCCGACTGGAATGAGGAACAGGATGCCGGCAGAACCTTGCGGGATGGCACGGAGCTGTTGGTAAGAAAATATCCCGGGCATGAGGCATCCATAAGGGCCTTCTATGATCGGTGGAAAGAAATGCTTGGCGGACCTATTCATGCTACCGTGGAGATATTCCGGGAGCTGAAGGAAAAGACTGATCTGAAATTATATGCCCTGACGAACTGGAGTGCGGAGACTTTTCCGGTGGCGTTGGAGCTGTATGAGTTCCTGCATTGGTTTGACGGGCGGCTGGTGTCGGGAGAGGAAAAGATCCGGAAGCCGATGCCGGAGATCTATCAGCTATTGATCCGGCGGTTTGGGATTGATCCTAAACGGGCCATTTATGTGGATGATAATCTCCGCAATGTGGTGCCGGCGCGGGAAGAGGGGTTTCAGGGGATCCATTTCCGATCGCCGGAACAGTTTAGTGCCGAGTTAAAGGAGTTGGGGGTGTTATTTTAATAACTGAAAAGCAAGAAGGCTCATTAGATAGGCCAGACCCGTCATATAAACGAGCTGGATCACCGGCCATTTCCAGCTACGGGTCTCGCGACGCACCACGGCGAGTGTGCTCATACATTGCATCGCCAGTACATAAAACACCATCAGGGAAACTCCACTCGCAAGGGTATAGACCGGGCTGCCGTCCTCGCGCCGGGCAGACTGCATACGCTGGCGGAGGGTTTGTTGGTCGGCGTCCTTCCCACCTTCCACGCTATAGAGCGTAGCCATGGTGCCTACAAAAACTTCCCGGGCTGCAAAGGAGGTGATCAGCGCGATGCCGATCTTCCAGTCATAACCCAGGGGGCGAATAACCGGTTCGACCACTTTGCCCAGCAGGCCCGCATAGGAATTCTCGAGAGCGGCGGCCTGTTTTTCTTTTCCTAATTCGATAGCGCGCTCCGGATGTTGGTGGATCTGCTGATCGTAGCCGGCCCTGGCGGTCGCTATGCGATGACCCGGCCCGAAGGAGCTGAGGGCCCAGAGGATGAGGCTGATGACCATGATGACCTTTCCCGCATCCACGACGAAGATCTTCGCCTTGTTGATCATGGTGACAACGACGTTATTCCAGCGGGGCGCGCGGTAGATGGGCAGTTCGAGGATAAAGAAGCTTTTTTCTTTGAGGTGGATAAACCATTTTGCCACATAACTGACGATCATGGCCATGACCAGGCCCAGCATATACAGCCCCATCATCACCAGTCCCTGCATGCTGAAAATGCCAAGGATCTGTTTTCTGGGAATTACGAGGGCGATAAGGATGGTATAAACCGGGAGACGGGCGCTGCAGCTCATCAGGGGGGTGATGAGGATGGTCAACAGTCGTTCCTTCTTGTTCTCGATGTTGCGGGCGCTCATGATGGCGGGTACGGCACAGGCGAAGCCGCTGATCATCGGCATGACGCTCTTGCCATTGAGGCCTACTTTCCGCATGAGCTTGTCGGTAAGAAAGCTGATCCGGGCCATATAACCGGTGTCCTCGAGGACGGTGATGAGGCCGAAGAGGATCATGATCTGCGGTACAAAAACGAGGATGCCGCTGAGGCCGGCCAGGAGTCCGTTGACCAGCAGGTCGCTCCACCAGGCTTCGGGCAGGATATGACCCAGCCAGCCGCCCAGTCTGGAAAAGGTCCAGTCGATGGCGTCCATCGGGAACTGGGCGATCCAGAAGACGCTCTGGAACAGCAGGAAAAGAACACCGAGCAAAATAATATACCCCCAGGTCCGGTCGAGGAAGAGCTTGTCCAGCTTTTCCGTGAAGAGGGTCTTTTCGAGGGGATCGGGCTCCATTACCGTATGCTGCATGATCTGTTTGATCCGGCCATAGCGCTGCAGGATCTCATCGGCCTGGGTACGCGTATGGTTAAAGGCATGAGCCGACTCGATGTTCTCTATTTTGGACTGGAGGTCCGTATTAAAATCGAAATGTTCGTGATTAATGAGGTAGTGGATGGCCGTGTAGTCGCTGGCTTCGGGAAACAATTTCCGTACATCCTGTATCGCTCCGGCGGCCAGGCCCTGGTTGTCGATAAAGGCCCGGGGAGGAGCCTGGTGTAATTGACGGGTCCGTAATTCGACAATTTTCTTTAGCTGGGGGATACCCTTGTTCTTACGGGGATTGACGGCTACCACCGGGATACCTAATTCTCTTTCCAGGCCGTCGACGTCGATCTCGATGCCTTTTTGCCCTGCCAGGTCCATCATGGTTAGTGCGACGACCACCGGGATCTTGAGGTCGATGATCTGGGAGCAGAATAGGAGGTTTCGTTTGAGGTTGCTGGCATCCACGAGCAGAATGACCATGTCGGCGTGTACGGAGGGGTCCTGGTTGAGAAGCACTTTGTAGGTGACCCATTCGTCGGCGCGTTTTGGGTATAGGCTATAGGTCCCGGGGAGGTCGACGATATTGACGGAAAGGCCGGGAGCCAGCTCGCTTACGCCGGTTTTTTTATCTACGGTTACGCCGGGGAAATTGCCTACTTTTTGGTTAAGGCCGGTCAGCGCATTGAAAAGGGAGCTTTTCCCGCTATTGGGGTTGCCCACCAGCGCGATATGGACGGGGAGTCTCTTCATCTTGTACAAGAGGACAAATTTACGCCCTTCCGCCCACCGGGAGTTACGAAATGAGGAAAGATAAGGCGGAAGGCCCCAATATATTGGCCCTGAGAGCTTCGGCGGAGCTGCTTCGCCACGCTCCTTCTCGCTCGTAACCTTCGCTCCGCTCGGTTATGCCGAAGGCGTCGTTGAAGGCCGGTGAGCTAGGGGAATATCAGCGGTTTGAATGGTTGGGTGTATTTGGATGGCTGTTTGGTACCGATGGCTTACGCCATCTGGTAGGGCTAATGATTGGTCGCCAACGTTAAAGCACTATCAGCTTGCCATTTTCGTAGAAGGGTAGAACGTTGGCGACGTTGGGAGTCAAACAGTATCGAATGTCTTTTTCCAGCCCAAACCCCATGAGGCGGTGATAGTGCGATGCGTCCCTTGCCTTCATAAACTCATAAAGATCCTCTTTCGCATCTCCGTACAAGGTTTCTGCGATCTTCGAGGAGTCGCAGTTGATGGAAAAATGCTCTTTTACCTGATGGATGATGGAGCCCGCAAACAGGAGGTCTTCGATGTTGACACGATCCTTCCAGGCGGCGCAGCCAAGTACAACAGGTTGATTCTGAGAGATTAAAAAGTCGCAGATCGATCCGAGATTGGCGAAAGAGCCGGTGACGATCTGTCCGGCGCCTCTGTCGAGGGCCATGTGCAGCAGCTTGGTGCCGTTGGTGGTCGTGAGCACGAGGGTTCTATTATTGATGAACTCCCGGGGATATTCGAAGGGGGAATTGCCGTGTTCGAGTCCTTCGGCTATCATACCATCCCGTTCGCCGGCGGTGATGCCGTCGATCTGGCGGCCTAGTTCGATACATTTTGCCACGCTGTCCACCGGAATGACGCATTTAGCTCCGTTGTGCAGAGCTGTGGCAATGGTGGAGGTAGCACGAAGAACATCGATGATAACCACAACGGCATTGTTGAGATCGTACAAATGCAGTAAGGCCGGAGATAAAGCCGTATATAAGCTGGGTTTGGAATTTGTCATAAGTATGTGCCGGAGCTCTTTGCGAGCGATTGCGCAAATGTAGGGCTTAGCTGCTTTTATTTATCCAAAATAAACTTCCATTTTTCAGATTCAGCATATTCCTTTATCGATTGGTTACGTATTTCCAGTAGTTTTTTCAGATAGTTAGTGAGAAATAAATGATTGAAAAGCCGTCCCAGTCCTCCATATGGAGATTCGAAATGAAAAAGGTCGATGAGCAGCGTGCCGTTGTCGATGCGTTTGAAATGATGTTCGTGCCGGATGCTTTTGAAGTCTCCGTTTACCATCTCGTCGGTAAAGGATAGGGGGGCGTTCATAGCTGTGATCTTTGATTTTAGGATCCTTGTTTTCCCCAGGTGTTTTGCCTTCCAGGTCACCGTCTCATCCAGCCTGATGAGTCCGCTGGTGGTTCCGGCGATAGCCTCCTCGCTGGTATGAGCCATGGATTTACGATGTAAGTCAATGCTACGGGCAAGGTCGAATACCCGTTCGGCCGGGGCTGCGACAAAGGTCGTTAGGTGAATGGTTGGCATTTTCTGCAAAATAGATGTGGATGGGTGTCCTTTTACAAAGAAAAAATCATTCCAAGGTTGCCATAACGCCCCAAAAACAAATATTTAAAACCCTTACGGAACTGGACGGAGTCCGGTTCGTACCCGAGGCCAGCGGCCGAAGTGTGCAAATATCTAGCTAAAGGGGAGTTTTACCACCTTGGCGAGCAGCAGCTTGTCTCTGACTTTGATAAAGAGCTGGGCGTCTATCCGGGCAAAAGCAGGCCGTACATAACCCATTCCGATCGCTTTACCGAGAGAGGGGCTTTGGGTTCCGGAGGTTACTTTTCCGATGGTCGCGCCGGAGAAGTCCTTTATCTCATAATCGTGACGTGGGATACCTTTGTCTATCATTTCAAAGCCAATCAGCTTTTGCTGGATCCCTTCCGCCTTTTGTTTTTCGAGGATAGCGCGGGCAGTAAAATCCTTGGTGAATTTGGTGATCCATCCCAGACCAGCTTCGAGGGGGGAACTGGTGTCGGTGATATCATTACCATAGAGACAGTAACCCATTTCCAATCGCAGGGTATCTCTGGCGCCGAGTCCGATAGCCTTTAGTCCTTGTGGGCCGCCGACTTCAAACAGCTTGTCCCAGATCTGATCGGCTGCTCCGTCCTTGTCTTCAAAATAGATCTCGATCCCGCCGGCGCCGGTATACCCGGTAGCGCTGATCACGACATTGTCTACTCCTGCAAATTTACCTTTTGCAAATGTGTAATAGGGGAGGTTGAGGATGTCGACATCGGTCAACGCCTGCATGATGCGGGTGGCATTGGGACCCTGGATGGCAAGGAGGGCGGTCTTATCAGAGATGTTGTGGAGCTCGGCTTTATGAATGTTGTGTTTGGAGATCCATTTCCAGTCTTTTTCGATATTAGAGGCGTTGACCACCAGCATATAAGCTTTGTTCTCTTCGAGGCAATAGACGATGAGGTCGTCCACGATGCCACCTTCGTCGTTGGTGAGGGCGCTGTATTGGGCCTTGCCGGCGGTGAGTTTCGAAGCGTCATTGGTGGTTACACGCTGGATAAGGTCAAGAGCGTGTTCTCCTTTTACGATGAACTCGCCCATATGGCTTACGTCGAAGACACCCGCGTTGGTGCGGACGGCCTGGTGTTCGTCATTGATGCCGGTATAGCTGATGGGCATGTTATAACCTGCGAATTCTACCATTTTAGCGCCAAGTGCCATGTGTTTGGCCGAGAAAGGAGTGCTCTTCATTTAGTGGATTTTGAGCCGCAAATGTATGGTTTCTCGCTGAGACCGGGTCTTTAAATGTACGAAAGCCCCCCGGAGAACTTCGGGGAGCTGCTTTGCCACGCTCCCCTCGTTCGCAACTTTCGCTGCGCTCGGTTGCACCGGAGGGCTATGTTCCAACTTCAACCAACGATCGAATCGTTTAAGATGTAAAACAGGCTAATAAAATATAGGGCTGTGTGAGTCTTTCTTCTTCTTTTGTCACCAGGGCTGTTTTTTTAATGATGGGGGTATCTGCTGGTTTGGGGGTGTTTCCCGGGCTTTTATAGCGATAGCCATCGTTGGCGCCGGGTTTCTTTTGTTTGTTATCCTCATCGTCGTTCTTGTTGTTGTCGTCATCGTCATCCCGGTCAGATTTATCCTGACGGCGGCGGTCTTCGTCGTTCATGCTCTTATGATCGGTACGGACAAGACCGGTAGGGGTCATCACATATTCAACGTTTCCGGTCCAGGAATAGCTGTCATTCTCATCGATGTCTTCGTCCCAGTCCGAACGCCAGTCATTGCGGCGGTCGTTCCAGCGGATATGCCGGTTATTGGGATTGATATTAAACCAATGATAATCTTCGATGCTCCTGTTGATCAGGATACGTTTGCCGATGGGTACAGCGACTTCTACCAGGACCTGCTGGTTGCGGAACTTTTGATTGCCGGTGATGGCAAATCCCTGGGGCAGATTGAGGACGCTGTCGGTCTGGCGGATAGGGAATTCGATCCTGTTGGCTGTCTCGCGTGCTTTTGTGGCGCTGCTGCCGCGGCTGATCTTGATCAGCTGGACGTGATAGCCGGAGTCTTCACTTTTAAGGATCCTTACCCGTACCGTGGTCAACAGGAAGCTGTCTTCGTTCAGACTATAGAAGGCGCCGTGTTTGCCAAAGTCGATATCAGACCACCAGTCGGTGTCATTGTACCGGTTAACGGCTTCGGAGGTCCGGATGATCAGCTTGTTGTGACTAGGCTGGACCAGGGAGACGTTCTCTTCTACATGTTGACGGGCGCGGAAATTACTCATGATCATGCCTCCCAGGATAATCATGCAGAAAAGCCCGAGGATCCATAGGGTGGCAAAGGTATAACCCAGATAATTGCTGCG
>Ga0193717_1001519_pt1 | contig 14211 bp, 15 predicted proteins | sample U2c2metaG_FD_145900 | JGI IMG/M metagenome (GOLD analysis project Ga0193717, IMG submission 145900) | Soil microbial communities from a riparian zone of the East river system, Colorado, United States - U2c2 | ecosystem: Environmental > Terrestrial > Soil > Riparian zone | place: USA: East River... | reverse complement strand
CATGTCGGCGAGCTTCGCCTGCATGATCTGGAATTGCCCGATCGGCCGGCCGAATTGCTTGCGATCATGCACATACGGCACCACCACGTCCATGCAGGCCTGCATGATGCCGAGCGGGCCGGCGGCGAGCACCACGCGCTCGTAATCGAGGCCGGACATCAGCACGTTGACGCCGTTGCCGATTGCGCCGAGCACGTTTTCGGCCGGCACCTCGCAGTCCTCGAATACCAGCTCCGAGGTGTCCGAGCCGCGCATGCCGAGCTTTTCGAGCTTCTGAGCCTGCGTGAATCCCTTGAACGATTTCTCCACGATGAACGCCGTCATGCCGCGCGAGCCCGCAGTCGGATCGGTCTTGGCATAGACCACAAAGGTCTCGGCCACCGGGCCGTTGGTGATCCACATCTTCGAGCCGTTGAGGATGTAGCGATCGCCTCGTCTGTCGGCGCGCGTGCGCATCGAGACGACGTCCGAGCCGGAATTCGGCTCCGACATTGCGAGCGCGCCGACGTATTCGCCGGAGACGAGCTTGGGCAGGTACTTGCGCTTCTGCTCAGGCGATCCGTTGCGATGAATTTGATTGACGCACAGGTTCGAGTGCGCGCCGTAGGACAAGCCGACCGCGGCCGAGCCGCGCGAAATCTCCTCCATGGCGACGCAATGTGCCAGATAGCCGAGCCCCGCCCCGCCGTATTCCTCGTCGACCGTGACGCCGAGCACGCCAAGCTCGCCGAGCCGCGGCCAGAGATCGCGCGGAAACGCATTGCTGCGGTCGATCTCGTCGGCGCGCGGCGCGATCTGCTCATTGGAAAAGCGCGCGACCGTGTCGCGCAGCGCGTCCACATCCTCGCCGAGCGCGAAGTCAAAACCCCGCCAGGCATTCAGGATCATCGGCGTTTCTCCCAATCGCTTTGGGCGAACGATAAACGGCTGAACGGGTTTTGTCAGGCACGCTGTGTCCCGGGCGCATCGCAGCATGAAATGATGCGATGCAGACCCGGGATCGCCCAAAGCACCCGCGTTTGGTGCGATCCCGCATCTGCGATGCACCGCCAAAGGGGCGCTGCATCGCGTGCGGGACACCGCTCACTTCAGCCCGAACCACAAGGTCGCAATGCCGAGGAACGAGAAAAAACCGACCACGTCCGTCACCGTGGTGACGAACACGCCGGATGCGACCGCCGGGTCGAATTTGAAGCGCTGGATCGCGAGCGGAATGAGAATACCCGCCATCGCGGCGGCGATCAGGTTGCAGACCATGGCGAGCCCGATCACGACGCCGAGCCCCGGCACCTTGAACCACGCATAGGCGACCACGCCGGTGATGACCGCGAACGCGAGCCCGTTCAACAGCCCAACGGTCAGTTCGCGCTGGATGACGCGCCAGGCATTGGCGTCGGAGAGATCGCGCGTCGCGAGCGCGCGCACCGCGACCGTCATGGTCTGCGTCGCCGCATTGCCGCCCTGGCTTGCGACGATCGGCGCCAGCACGGCGAGCGCCACCATCTTCTGCAATTCGCCTTCGAACAGGCCAAGCACTGAGGAGGCCAGGAACGCGGTCGCAAGATTGATCAGCAGCCAGTTGAAGCGGCTCTTGGCGATGGTCCACACCGTGTCGGACAGCTCTTCCTGCGCCTGCACGCCGCCGAGCGCCTTGATGTCCTCTTCGGCCTCCTGCTCGATCACGTCGACGATGTCGTCGATCGTGATCACGCCGACCATGATGTTGTCGGTATCGACCACGGGCGCGGCGATCAGATTGTAGCGCTCGAACAACCGCGCGACCTGCTCCTGGTCGTCCGTGGCGCGCACCACGTGGCGCTCCGGCTCCATCAGCTCTGAAACCTGTATCGGCCGCTTGGTGCGCAGCAGCCGGTCGAGCGTTACCGCGCCCAGGAACCGGTGCCACTGATCGACGACATAGATCTCAAAGAAGCGCTCGGGCAGATCCTCGGTCTCGCGCATGTAGTCGATGGTCTGCCCGACGGTCCACGCGGGCGGCACCGCGATGAACTCGGTCTGCATGCGCCGCCCGGCGGATTCCTCCGGGTAGTCGAGGCGCTTTGTGAGGGCAACGCGTTCGGGCGCCGGCAGTTGCCCGAGGATTTCGGCCTGCTCATCCTTCGGCAGGTCTTCCAGAATGTAGACGGCGTCGTCGGAATCGAGATCGCGCACGCCTTCCGCGACGGTTTCGGGTTCGAGTTCCTCGAGGATCTCCTCGCGCACCGTGTCGTCGACTTCGGTCAGCGCCGTGAAGTCGAAATCCGCGCCCATCAGTTCGATGAGCTCCGGGCGCAGGTCGGGGTCGAGCGCCTCGATCAGGTCGCCGACGTCGGACTCGTGCAGTTCGCCCACCAGCGCGCGCAACAAGCCCGCGTCACGGCCCGCGATCGCCTCGCTGACCACCTCGACATATTCGGGCCGGATCGCGCCATCGGCATCGCGCAGCGGCGGCGCCTCGACGTCAAGCGTCGCCGTCGCGGCCATGTCCTTGTCGTCGACCATGCCGGCCCGTGTCAGTTGCGGCGTGAAGATCGCCCGTTTGTACGCTGCGGGCGCCGACGCGAAAAGCGGAAAGCGGCGCGGATGCTGTGGCCAGTATCAGGCGGCGCGCGAACGCTTCGTTTGACTGGCCGCGGCCGCTTCCTTGCGGGCCCTGCGCTGCTCATCCGCCGTGCGGTAATCGTCGAGGCAATCGGGCGAGCAAAACGCGAGACAGTGGAACACGACGAAGTCCGCCGCGCCGGAAGGCTTGGCACCCCCGCATAGCTCGCAAATCACTATCGACTTCTTGCGCATGACGGCCTCCGAATCAGTACGCCCCAGAATGCGCAGCGATGGCGGCCAGTCAACGTTTCGCGAACGGCTATCTTCGCTCAGGGACCATGATGCGCGGCGCGCCGGGTGGCGGTGTCGTTGGATCGCTGACGCCGGCGGAAGAACTCGTGCCGGAACCCGCTCCACCGATGCTGCCGGTGGTTCCTGCCGAGCCGGACCCTACTGTGCCGGTGACCGGTGCCGGGATTCCCGCGTTGCCGGGGGTCCCGAAGTTCGGCGTCACCGTGGTGTTGCCGGGTCCGCTGCCGCCCGGCACGCCCGCTCCTGAGGATGGCACTTGCGAGGGCGTTCCGGACTGCCCCGGACCGGATGAGGTTGCCGTTCCGGGCGACGTTCCGCCGGTACCGGCAGCGCCGCCTGATGCGCCTCCGCCAGCGCCGCCTTGAGCAAGCGCAACAGTCGAAGCGGCAAGGAACATTGCGGTGAGTAGCGAGGCGCGGGCCGGCATGGACATCTCCTGCAATCTGATCGTTGCTCATCAACGATTGCGATTGCGGGTTCGTTCCGGCCGAGGCCGCGCCATGAGAAAGCAAACGGGCGACGCAGCCCCTTGGCCGCGCCGCCCTGCAACTCGATCAAATCACGATGGTGCGGCCGAGAGGACTCGAACCTCCACGGGTTGCCCCGCTAGCACCTCAAGCTAGTGCGTCTACCAATTCCGCCACGGCCGCGTGTTGAAGAGGAATGCCGGGCAAGCCGGCGCTTGGCGACGCGGCATGTAACAAATCGGTCGGGAGGGGACAAGGCTTCGGTGCCGGTCATCCCGGCCGACCCCGGACTTGATCCGGGGGAGAGCCGGGATCCATAACCGCCAGACCGTCCATAGTCGCGAAATTCGTGGTTATGGGTCCCGGCGCGCGCTCGCCATAGCGGGTCGCAGACGCGCGTAAACGCGCTTGAGGCTCGCTTGGCCGGGATGACCGCTGAGTGCGTGGAACGCTATTCAGCGCTGGTCGGCCGCCCGCGGCATCATTTCCTTGATCTCGACCGCGATGCGGTTGCCGCTCACCACCACGGTGCCCCGCGCCACGGGGAAGTTGTTGACGAGGATCTTCACCTCGTCCTCTTCCGAGGCGTCAAGCTCGATGATGGCGCCGCGGCCGAGCCGCAGCGCCTGATGGATCGGCATCGAGGTGGTGCCGAGCACAACGGCGATGTCGAGCGAGACCTTGTCGAGCGTCGCCACTGGTCACAAATCCCTGCTGGGCCAACGAGGCACCGCCCAAGTCTCCATGTGCCAAGTCAACATGCTATGGTTAGCCGATGGTTAACGTCCGCGATGAGCTCGCTTTTGGCCTGCAAACGGCGGGGCTGCCGCCGGTCGAATGGCGCGTCAGCGAGGGGCTGGTGCCTTATGAGACCGCACTCGCCGTCATGGACGAGCGCGTGGCCGAGATCGCGGCCGGCCGCGCGGCTGAGCTGGTCTGGCTGCTCGAACACCCCCCGCTCTATACGGCGGGCACCAGCGCGCAGCCGGACGGCCTGGTCGAGGCGCGCTTTCCCGTCCACGAAACCGGCCGCGGCGGCGAGTTCACCTATCACGGACCCGGCCAGCGGGTCGTCTACCTCATGCTGCATCTCAAGCGCCGGCGGCCGGATGTGCGGCTGTTCGTGGCGACCCTTGAGGAATGGCTGATCCGTACGCTCGCCGCCTTCAACGTGCGTGGCGAGCGCCGCGAGGACCGCATCGGCGTATGGGTCGCGCGGCCGGATCGGGGCGCGGACGCTGAGGACAAGATCGCCGCGATCGGCATCCGGCTGCGGCGCTGGGTCAGCCTGCACGGCATCGCGTTCAACGTCGATCCGGACCTGACGCACTTCACCGGCATCGTGCCATGCGGCGTCGCCGACACGCGCTACGGCGTGACGAGCCTCGTCGATCTCGGGCATGTGGTGTCGATGCCGGAGGTCGACATGGCGATGCGGCGGGAGTTCGAGGGGCTGTTCGGGCCGACGCGGTCCGCAACACTGGCCACGGCCTGACTACTTCGGCGGCTCCGCGCGCCGCGCGCAGGCGATCGGTTTCGGCTGGCATGCAATCCCGATATTCGAGCACACCGCGTCCGTGCCGGACCGCTCGCAGGTGCGGCAGCCATCGGTCCATTCCTGGCAGCTCTTGTTCTTGTCGCCGTAGGCCTGGATCGAGATGTCTTCCACCGACGGGATGGGAAGCTCGGCCGCGACAGCGTCGCGGGTGCTCGAATCCTGCGAGGCGGCCAGCAGCAGACACAAGAGAAGCGCGGCGGCAGTGAGCACTTTTTTCATGTCGTTGCCAGAACCGAGAAGCGCTCGCCCGGACGGCGTTGACTCAACACATCCGAGCCAACCTCCTGAACATCGATCATATCAACATGGCCGTGGCGCGGCCCGGCACGGCAGGCTTCGATCGCTGCCGTCACCGCCTGCTCCGCTCCCGCGAATACCGCCTCAACGCCGCCGTCGCGCCGGTTGCGCACCCAGCCTTCGAGCCCCAACCGTTCGGCCAGATCCTCGGCCGACATGCGATATCCGACGCCCTGAACGCGCCCGCGGACAACGACATGCCGCACGACGTTCATCCGATTTCTCCGGTCTCGGCCGGGCGGCTGCCGCGATAGCCGGGCGTGAGCCGCCGCAGCTGCGCAATATAGCGCGCCGGCAAGCACCATTCCTCCGCGGCGGCGACGATGCGCTCCTGATAGCCCGGCATCGCGCGCCGCTTGCCGCCCCTCCGTCCGACGTAGACCAGCGCGCGAACGCGCTGGCCGCCGATTTCCACGGTCAGCATCGCGCGCCGATAGAGGCCACTATCGAGGCTCTCGAAAATGTTGAGCGCCGCAAGATCGCGCGGCGTGAGCCGCCACAACACGCCACACACATGCGCTCCGGGCGCGGGCGCGACCGAGCCGTAGCCTTCGGCGATCACATAGCGCCAGCCCCGCAGCGCCGCCGGTCCGAGCGGCATCGCTGTCCCGCAGCGCCGCGCCATCGCGGCGCGCTCCATGTTGGCCCCATAGGCGAAATGGAGCGTCATGGAACGCTTGCCCGCATGCCGGTGCGGATGGAAAACAGCAGCGAGACCGCCAGCGGCATGAAGGCGATCAGGATCAGGCCTTTGAGGATGGTGGTGAACACGCCGAAGTCCGGCTTGAACAGGATCGCGAACAGGAACAGCACCAGCAATGTTGCGCTGGCGGCATCGCTTGCGGGATTGTCACCGACAGGTCCGCCCCCGTCCGGATTGGTGAAGAACACGACCAGCATCAGCAGCAGGCCGAGCGAAAGAATGTAAATCAGTGCGATGCCGATTGCCGCGGCGGGCCCCTCGCCTGCGTCACGCAGCCGCCGGATATGCAGCACGAGCCACGCCCAGATCAGGGCCGTCTGCACGGCGACGAACGGCCACAGTCCGAAACGCGAGATGACGTCGCCAAGCAACAGCGCCTGCGCGGCGATGCCCGCGACATAAAGAGCAAGCATGCCGAGCGCGAACGGTTTGCGCGCGATCCGGCCCTTGGGTGAAGCGAACGAAGCCAGCGCATTCATGCCGCCAGAGTGGCATGACGGCGGCGCGTCGCGCTACTTGCGCTGCTTCTCCGGGTGGGCGTCGACGAGCCGCTCCAGCGGCGGCGCGGAGCCTTCCGGGTGCTCGGCGACGCTCTCGACCGAGGCGCGCTCGACCTCCTGCTCGTAGGTTTCCAGCCGGGCATTCTTGTCCGGATCAGCCTTGGTTTCGTCGTCGGTTGGTTTGCGTTTCGGACCCATCGCGATCTCCTCTCAGGTGTTGAGCACGCTGCCGCCGTTCGGATGCAGAACCTGCCCGGTCATGTAGGACGCGTCCTCGCTGGCAAGGAACACGTAACAAGGCGCCACTTCATTCGGCTGGCCGGGCCGTTCCATCGGCGCGCTCGCGCCATGCTGGGCGACCTTCTCAGGCTTGAACGAGGCCGGAATGAGCGGGGTCCAGATCGGTCCCGGCGCAACGCCGTTGACGCGGATACCCTTGTCCACCAGCGCCTGCGACAGCGAGCGCGTCATCGACACGATCGCGCCCTTGGTGGCGGCGTAGTCGATCAGCGTCTTGTGGCCGCGATAGGCGGTGATCGACGTCGTGTTGATGATGTTCGCGCCGCTCTGCATGTATTGCAGGCAGGCGCGCGTCATGTGGAAGTAGCTGAATACGTTGGTGCGGAAGGTGCGCTCGAGCTGCTCCGTGTTGAGTTCGGCCGGATCGTCGACCTCGTGCTGCTCCGCGGCGTTGTTCACCAGAATATCGATGCGGTTGTACTCCTCGAAGGTGCGCTCGACGGACTCCCAGCAGAACATCTCGTCGCCGACATCGCCGGCGAACAGAAGCGCCTGGCTGCCTTCCGCCTCGACCAGCTGCGCGGTCTCCCGCGCGTCGTCGTGCTCTTCGAGGTAGAGGATCGAGATCAGCGCGCCCTCGCGCGCCATGGCGACCGCGACGGCGCGGCCGATACCGCTGTCGCCGCCGGTGATGATCGCGACCTTGTCCTTCAGCTTGCCGGCACCGGGATACTTCGGCAGGTACTCCGGCCGCGGGCGCATCTTGCTCTCGACGCCCGGCTGATGCTGCTGCTCCTGCGGCGGCTGCTTCTGCTTCTTCGCCTTCTCGGCCGTCTTTTCAGGCTTCTGATGGACGTTCATGTCCCGGCCTCCGGTACCGGGACGGGAACGCTTCAGGCCGGACGGAGTTCCGGAATCAGGCGAATTCCAAAATCACCGCGTCGACCGCGAGGCTGTCGCCCGGCTTGGCGTAGAGTTTCTTCACCGTGCCGTCGCGCTCGGCGCGCAGCACGTTCTCCATTTTCATCGCCTCGACCACGGCCAGCGTCTCGCCGGCCTTGACCTCCTGCCCCTCCGCAACCGCGATGGACTTGACCAGGCCCGGCATCGGACAGAGCAGTTTCTTGCCGGTGTCGGCCGCGACCTTGATCGGCATCAGCCGCGCGTATTCGGCCTCCGGCGCGGTGTAGACCTGCGCCTTGGCGAACGTGCCGCGCCACGACAACTGGAAGCCGTTCGGCACGGGCCGCACCTGCACGGCGACCGGCTCGCCGTTGACCGTGCCGTACCATACGGGCTCGCCCGGCTTCCAGCCGGATTGGAGCGCGATCGATTCACCATCATAGCGAGCAGTCAGCGAAGCCCCGCCTCCGTTCGGCACCAGTGTCGCATCGGCGCCCTCCTCCAGCACATCGACCGCGTATTCCTTGGTATCGAGCCAGACGCGGCGGCTGGTGGCGCGCGCCACCGTGCGGCCGGTGAGCTGCCCGGAAATCTGCCGCTTGCGGCTGCCGAGTTTGTGGTCGATCGCAACCGCGACGGCGGCGAGGATTTTCGCGCTCTCGCCTTCCGGCGAGGGATTGTGGAAGCCGTCCTTGAATTCCTCCGCGATGAAGCCGGTGGAGAGGCGGCCCTCGCGCCAGCGCGGATGCGCCATCAGGGCGGTGAGAAACGGGATGTTGTGGCGGATGCCCTCGATCGCGAAGGCATCGAGCGCTTGCGCCTGCGCATCGATTGCGGCCTCGCGCGTCGCCGCGTGTGTCACCAGCTTCGCGATCATCGGGTCGTACCAGATCGAAATCTCGCCGCCCTCGTAGACGCCGGTGTCGTTGCGCACCGTGATGCCGTCCGCCTCGCTCTCCTGCGGCGGCCGGTAGGTCACGAGCCGGCCGGTCGAGGGCAGGAAATTGCGCGTCGGGTCTTCGGCATAGACGCGGCTCTCGACCGCCCAGCCGGTGAGCTTCACGTCGGACTGCTTGAGTTTGAGCGTCTCGCCCGCCGCAACGCGGATCATCTGCTCGACCAGGTCGATGCCGGTGACGAGCTCGGTCACCGGATGCTCGACCTGCAGCCGCGTGTTCATTTCGAGGAAATAGAAGCTCTTGTCCTGCCCGGCGACGAACTCGACCGTGCCGGCCGAGTCGTAGCCGACGGCTTTCGCAAGCGACACTGCCTGCTCGCCCATCTTCTTACGCGTGACTGCATCGAGCAGCGGCGACGGCGCCTCCTCGATGACCTTCTGGTTGCGGCGCTGGATCGAGCACTCGCGCTCGCCGAGATAGATCACGTTGCCGTGCTTGTCGCCGAGCACCTGGATCTCGATGTGGCGCGGGTCGACGATGAACTTCTCGATGAACATCCGGTCGTCGCCGAAGGAGGATTTCGCCTCCGACTTCGAGCGCGCGAAGCCTTCCGCCACCTCGGACTGCGAATACGCGATCCGCATGCCCTTGCCGCCGCCGCCGGCCGAGGCCTTGATCATCACCGGATAGCCGATCTCGTCCGCGATCTTCACCGCGTGCGTCTCGTCCTCGATCACGCCGAGGTGGCCGGGCACGGTTGAGACCTTGGCCTTCGCCGCCGCTTTCTTCGACTCGATCTTGTCGCCCATCGCCGCGATGGCGCCGGGGTTCGGACCGATGAACACGATGCCGGCTTTTTCCAGCGCGCGCGGGAACGCCTCGCGCTCCGACAGGAAGCCGTAACCCGGATGCACGGCTTCCGCGCCAGTCTGTTTGCAGGCGGCCAAAATCTTGTCGATGACCAGATAGCTTTCCGCCGCGGCCGGCGGACCGATGTGTACCGCCTCGTCCGCCATCTCGACGTGCAGCGCATCGCGGTCGGCGTCGGAATAGACCGCGACCGTCGAAATCCCCATCTTGCGGGCGGTCTTGATGATCCGGCAGGCGATCTCGCCGCGATTGGCGATCAGGATGCGCTTGAACATGTGCCCCTATCCGAAACCGGCCTTTTGGCTTTGCGGCGTTGCAACAGGATTGTCAATCACGTGATGCAGGGCAGAAATTGCTCCCGTCGGCACACGCGGGGCAAGATCGTTCTCCGGCGTTCGGCGCTGATAGTCGAATGATCTTAAGTGCTTGGAAGAGCTGGCTGCTATCGCGGGCACCATCTATATCGTCCCCGGATTCACCCTCATTTGGAGAACAACGATGGCTCTCTCGCTGGGCGACACCGCGCCGGATTTCGAGGCCGACACGACCGAAGGCCGCATCAAATTCCACGACTGGATCGGCGACAAATGGGCGGTGCTGTTCTCGCACCCGAAGGATTTCACGCCGGTCTGCACCACCGAGCTTGGCTACATGGCCAAGATCAAGCCGGAGTTCGACAGGCGCGGCGTGAAGATCATCGGGCTCTCCGTTGATCCGACCGAGCGTCACGCTGGCTGGGCCGCCGACATCAAGGAAACGCAAGGACACGCGCCGAACTATCCGATGATCGGCGACACCGATTTCAATGTCTCGAAGCTCTACGGCATGCTTCCGGCGGCGGTGTCGGGCGATCCCTTGAAGCGCACGCCGGCCGATAACCAGACCGTGCGCAACGTGTTCGTCATCGGCCCGGACAAGAAGGTGAAGCTCATCCTGGTCTACCCGATGACCACCGGCCGCAACTTCGACGAGGTGCTGCGCGTCATCGATAGCCTGCAGATGACCGCCAGGCACAAGGTCGCGACACCGGTGAACTGGAAACTGGGCGAGGACGTGATCATCGCGGGCTCCGTGTCCGACGACGATGCGAAAAAGACCTACCCGCAGGGCTGGAAGGCGCCGAAACCCTACATCCGCATCGTGCCGCAGCCGAATTGATCTGACATCGGCCTGTCCCTATGAGAGGCGCGGCACATGCCGCGCCTTTTTCTTGTTCACCAAGCCGAGGACCGATGACCATCGAAACCGCCATCGCGCAGCCGACGTTCTCAAAATTTCTCGGCATCACGCTGATCGAAATCACGCCCGAACGCGTGAAGGCCGAACTCGCGGTGCGCGAGGACTTCAAGAACCGCGGCGGCGTGATGCATGGCGGCGCCTTGATGGCGTTCGCCGACAGCCTCGGCGGCACCGCCGCGAACGCCAACCTGCGCGAGGGTCAGCGCACCACGACGATCGAAAGCAAGACCAATTTCTTCGCCGGCATTCCGATCGGCGATGTCGCACACGCCGAATGCGTTCCACTGCACGTCGGCCGCTCCACCATCGTGCTGCAGACGCGCATCACGCGCAACGACGGCAAGCTTGCGGCCGTCGTCACGCAGACGCAGATGGTGCTGGGCGCGAAAGAATGATGGTCAAGCCGCGCGACGCTGCGCCCACCACATCCACAACGCCGCGAACAGGAGCAAGGTGAACGCGATCGGCCCGTGCGGCATGGTGTGGCTCATCTGCAGTTCCCAGCCGAAGCCGACGAGCAGGATCAACGACGGCCACGGCGCCTTCTTGGTGAAGAACAGCGCGAGGGCGAGAAACACGGTCGCATAAAACACCGCCCACGATCCGGTCTTGCTGATAAACGAGCCGACGCCGCCGACCCATGGATCGATCCATGTTTTGTCGATCACCGCCGCGACGCCCTTCACCTGGTCCGCCGTGAGATCACCCGTCTTTTCCATCGCCTTGGTATTGATGATCGTTCGGGCAACGCCGAAGCCGCCGATCGAGTCGAGCGCCGTGTAGTAGATCACGAACACAAAGGTCGCGGCACGCCCGAGCCACGCGAGCGCGAGCGCCGCCGGCCCATCCGCATCGTCGATGCGGGCCGCGAGCAGCCACAGTCCGACGGCCACGAGCCCGACCATCGGCGTCTGGATCATGTGCAGCGTGAACCACCACTCCGGCCCCGAATAGCCGAGCGAAAAGAAATGCGGATCATAGGGCTGGGGTACGGAGACGTACTCGTACATTTTCGGATGAACGGTGAAGCCCGCCGGATGGAACAGCTCGATGCAGATCAGCACCACCGGCGCAGCAACCAGACAAATCCACCACAACACCTTCCAAATCGTCTTGTTGGACATGGCAACCCCCAGCAGTTAACAACCAGAGATAGTTGTCCATTGCGGGACGGAATGCAACCGGGGCTGCGCTGCGATGGCGCTAGGAGCCGAAGGCGACGGCTTGGCGTTGCGCGCGCAGGCGGGGATCGTGCGATTTCACCAGCACCGGGCGGCCTTCAAGGATTTCGCGTGAGCGCGCGAGCGTGTCCTCGGTGAGCCGCGCCATCGCCTCCGCGGTGTAGAAAGTCAGGTGCGGGAACAGGATCACGTTGTCCATTCCGAACAGTTCGCTCATCGGATGGCCGGCGTGCGCGAGCGGTTCGCGGCTGTAGACGTCGAGCGCGGCGCCCGCGATCACTTTCTCACGTAGCGCCAGGACGAGCGCGGCCTCGTCGACGATCGCGCCCCGCGACACGTTGATCAGGAACGCTGACGGCTTCATCAGCCCCAGTTCAAGCCCGCCGATCAGATGGCGGGTCTCGTCGTTCAACACGGCGTGGATCGAGACGACATCGCTTGCCGCAAGCAGCGCGTGAAGATCGGCGATTTTCTCAACGTCCCCTGCCCGCATCGCTTCTGCCGACACATGGGGATCGAACCCGATCACGCGCATGCGGAAACCGGCCGCCATGCGCGCCATGCTGCGCCCGATCTTTCCAACCCCGACCAGCCCGAGCGTGCGGCCGCTAAGATCGATCCCCATCCACTGCGGCGTCGGCCACGCCCAGCCTTTCGCCGCCATCTCGCGCCCGATCGGCATCAGCTTCCTGGCGAGCGCGATCATCAGCGCGAATTCGCCCTCGGCGACCGTTTCCTCGGCGTATTCCGGCACGTTCACGACCGGAATGCCGCGCGCCATCGCCGCCGCGATGTCGATCGCGTCGATGCCGACGCCGTATTTCACCATGCCCTTGAGTTTTTCGGCCGCCGCGATGACGCGCGCGGTGATTGGCGTGTAGCACATCAGCAAAAGGTCGGCGTCGTGCACCGCCGCGATCAGTTCATTCTCGCCGATGCCCTCCGGCAGCAGCAGCAGCTCGCACCCGGCCGCGCGCAGCCCCGCATCGATCTCCGGGCATTCGAGCTCGCGGTCGGTGCGAACCGCCTTGAAGCGGGTCATCAGCCGTGCCGATAGGCGAGATACCACGCGATCACGGCCGGAATACCGAAGATCGGGATGAACGCGCCCACCTCGTTGATGACCGGAATGCCGGCGCGCAACACGCCGACCGCGCCGTTGAGGATCGAGGCGACGAGCCATACCCAGATGAACAGCGCGGCGCCCGACGCTCGGGCGTGGCCCATCAACGTTGCGCCGAAGTAGAAGACCACGAGCGCGACAAGCCCGCCCGCCGTCACCATCGCGACATGCATGGGACACCCCCCTTTGCCCGCACTCTAGCGGGCAGCGGCGTTTCCATCACTTCATTTTTGATTCGCTCCGCGCGCGGCCGTCAGTATGATCCGCGCCGCAATTCAAGGAGACGGACATGGACGTGCGTGCGGCGGTGGCGGTCGCGGCGGGCAAGCCGCTGGAACTGATGACGGTGCAGCTCGAAGGGCCGAAAGCCTTCGAGGTGCTGGTCGAGATCAAGGCGACCGGCATCTGCCACACCGACGAGTTCACGCTGTCCGGCGCCGATCCCGAGGGGTTGTTTCCGGCGATCCTCGGCCATGAGGGCGCAGGTGTGGTGGTCGATATCGGGCCGGGCGTCACCTCGGTGAAAAAGGGCGATCACGTCATCCCGCTCTACACGCCGGAATGCCGGCAATGCCCTTCGTGCCTCTCGCGCAAGACCAACCTCTGCACCGCGATCCGCGCCACGCAGGGCCAGGGGCTGATGCCGGACGGCACCTCGCGCTTTTCCATCGGCGGCAAGAAACTGCACCACTACATGGGCTGCTCGACGTTCGCGAATTTCACCGTGCTGCCCGAGATCGCGGTCGCGAAGATCCGCGAGGACGCGCCGTTCGACAGGGTTTGCTACATCGGCTGCGGCGTCACCACCGGCCATCGGCGCGGTCTCAACACCGCGAAGGTCGAGCCCGGCGCGAAGGCCATCGTGTTCGGGCTGGGTGGTATTGGACTGAACGTGATCCAGGGGCTGCGTCTTGCGGGCGCCGACATGATCGTCGGTGTCGACCTCAACAATTCCCGGAAGGAATGGGGCGAGCGCTTTGGAATGACTCACTTTGTCAATCCGAAGGAGATCGGCGCCGACCTCGTGCCGCACCTCGTCAACATGACCAAGAAGGGCGCCGACCAGATCGGCGGCGCCGACTACACGTTCGACTGCACCGGCAATGTCACGGTGATGCGCCAGGCGCTCGAGGCCTGCCACCGCGGCTGGGGCGTGAGCGTGATTATCGGCGTCGCGCCGTCGGGCGCCGAGATCGCCACACGGCCGTTTCAACTCGTGACCGGCCGCGTCTGGAAGGGCACCGCCTTCGGCGGGGCGAGAGGCCGCACCGATGTCCCAAAGATCGTCGACTGGTACATGGACGGCAAGATCGAGATCGACCCGATGATCACCCACACGATGCCGCTCGCCGACATCAACAGGGCATTCGACCTG
>Ga0193717_1001518_pt1 | contig 14214 bp, 9 predicted proteins | sample U2c2metaG_FD_145900 | JGI IMG/M metagenome (GOLD analysis project Ga0193717, IMG submission 145900) | Soil microbial communities from a riparian zone of the East river system, Colorado, United States - U2c2 | ecosystem: Environmental > Terrestrial > Soil > Riparian zone | place: USA: East River... | reverse complement strand
TATTTCTCCCTGTCGAGCCATTATGATAGCGATATGGGATTGGGCGGAGGGTTAACGCTTACATATTAAACCAAATCCTTTAAACTTGCACTACATTAAAAACCCCCTTCGGGGGGCTTACAAATTTTTTGTTTTTATAAAGGCTAAAATCTTCTGGGTTTCTTCCGGGTATATGGCAATCCGGTGGGTGCGCAACAGGTAAGGCGCGTTTATTTTACCCCCGGCCTCGCCTATCGTAATGATGTGGGAAGATTTTTGGGGCATGTGGCAGTTTATACAATAAGTGTTGATGGCCGTACCTAATTTGGGTGCCATGGTACAAAAATTATGATTAGTCTCACTATGGCAGCTCAAACATTTTTGTGTGTACATGGCCAGACTCTGACTTTGGCTAACATGCGGATCATGGCACGTGCCGCAATCCATCTTGCTCATGATATAACATTTGCTTGTTGGCAGTAATGAACTTTGGTTGCCGTGCACATCAAGCGTAGCGGGTACCGGGCTGTTGCCTACAAAGTCGAGCTCTTTAAACTTAGCCAGGGTATCGCCCATTTGAAAACTAAATGATGACCTCAAAAAAGCGCCTTTAGTACCCGAGTGACAGACAGCGCAGGCGTCCATTTTTTGGCCCCTGGTTAATGAGCTATAGGTGGTTATATATTTTGCCATCTTTTCATCGGGGTATGCGGTGTGGTAATTTACATGATTGGCAGCCGGGCCGTGACAGCGCTCACAATCAATTCCATATATCAGCGATGCCTTGTCAAAACCTACCGACATATGTTCCATAGGCAGTTCACTAATATATGAGGTATGGCACTCCAGGCATTTTCTTAAAATTGGCCGTTGGAAATTGACACGGGTGGGGTCATAACCGGGGCTGTTTGCCCAGTTGTGCAAGGCGGTAAAGTACGATACCGGCAATTCAAACAACTGGTTGTTTTTCCAGTACAGATAGGTTTGGGCGTTTACCAGGCCGATAGTTATCTCAAATTTTTGCGCCTCTGTTTGTTTTCCATTTAAATAGCCCACCTGATAAAGACTGTCGCCCCGCTTTTCCATGGTCACTTTAAGACCATTACCATATTCAAAAGTATTTGAATCTTTAGCAAAACTGCCTTTGATGGTATTTGATGATGCCGGGCTCGAGGTTTGAAAGTGAGCAGTATGGATATAGGAATCATAAACACTGCTATGGCATTTTACGCAACTGGCCGAGCCCGCGTATATCTCGCCGCGCGGATCATCTTCGGGGGCACCGCTGTTATAACATTGTGTTAAAATAAAACTTAAGGGGATCAGCGCAATTAAAACAAAGAAAAGTGTCTTTTTTTTAAGCATATCTTTTAATTCAACATATTGGATAAAGCGGTTTAAGATTGGTTGGATCCACTAAAAAATCATTATAAAATCAGCAACAATTTACTTCAATAATTAAATAAAACAAATAAAAAACAAAAGGCTGCCACCATGAGCGACAGCCTTTTGTTTAGCCCTGATTATTAATTAATAACCCTGATTTTGTTTTACTTTACTGCCATTAGTGGTTTCATTTAATGGTATAGGCAAAATTTCATTAACACCTGCCTTAAAACCTTTAAATGCAAGGGCTGTAGGTGCTTGTCCCCATCTTACCAGGTCAAACCAGCGGTGGCCTTCTGTTGCCAGCTCCAAACGCCTTTCTGTATAAATATTTTGCAGCGTTGCAGATATTGATGGTAAGCCAACACGGCTACGCACGGCATCCAATAAGGTCTGGGCACGCCCGGTACCGCCGCCGTTAAGATCTGCTTCGGCTTCCATCAGATAAGTATCAGCCAAGCGGATCTCAATGTAATCATTAGGCCAGTTCAAATCAGTAATACCTGTAGTTACTATGTTTGCTAACACAGGAGCGTATTTGTTTATAAAATACCCGGTGTTTTGATAGCTTGGCTCATAGCTTGTACCGGTAGCTTTGGTTAAGCTATCAATATTTACAATAGTATAGCCGTACCTTGGATCGCCTTTCATGGCTGTAGCCAATTGGGTGGTTACCGGGTTAAAACCATAACCAGCACCGTAATAAATTGGCCCTTTATAGTTACGCGGACCAACCATTTGTACTAAGATGTTTGATTTAAACTGGTCCCAGTTGCTCCAGGTATAGTTTTGCGTACCTGAGTGTACCAGTTCAAATATCGATTCGCTGTTAAATTTATTTTTAACGCTAAATACACTTCCAAAATTTGCCTGCAGTTTGTAACCATAATTGGTGTTAACATCCTGCAGGGTTGTGGCGGCAAGCGCCCATTTTTTCTCGTATAAGTAAACTTTACCCAATAGCGCTTTTGCGGCTCCCTGGGTTACGCGCCCATTTTCGGCGGCGGCAACAGTTACCGGTAAACCAGCAATAGCAGCTTTCAGATCTGTTTCTATTTGCGTATATACAGCTTCGGGAGTCGCCTGCGGCTGATCATATACGTTTGTAAGATTCAGGGTAGATAAAATCAAGGGCACACTTTTAAATAACCTAACCAGGTCAAAGTAATAATGCGCACGTAAAAATTGCCCTTCGGCAGTATATCTTTTTAAAAGATCGGCACCTAAACCAGGCACCTTAGGCAATTGCTCCAGCAATACGTCGGCACGATTTACACCCTGAAAATTAATGGCCCAAAACTGGTTTTGCGGACCAACGGTTGGTGAAAGGGTATAGTTATTAATGGCCTGCCATGCCGGTACATCAGATGAACTGCCACCACCCGCAAAACAATCATCAGATGCGGAGTTAAGTGCTCCCAGCGGTGAAGAGTAGGTGTTGTCGATACCACCGGTTTCGGTAACCAAAGGATCATACGCCGCCACTACAGCTGTAAGTGCCTGGGCCGGGTTGGCGTAATAGTTTGACTGTAAAAACTGGCCCTGGGGTTGTAATTCCAGGAATGATTTTTTGCAGGATGCCATAGCAGCAACTCCAAGCAAAACAGCGCCTGTATATATATAATGTTTTGATTTCATGATCATTGTAATTTTTTATTATAAAGTAATATCTAAACCTGCCATAAATGTGCGGGCCTGAGGGTAAATGCCCATATCAATACCACCATTGTTGTTATTGGCACCAACTTCAGGATCATATCCTTTATATCCTGTAATAGTAACCAGGTTATTGCTGCTTAAAAATACCCTAACCCTTTTCACATCTGCTGCTTTAAGCCATGCCTGTGGTAAGGTGTAACCTAACTGCAGGGTTTTAATACGGAAGTAAGCACCGTTTTGCAGATAGAAGTTTGATGGGTTTTTAAAGTTCTGATTAGGATCGGCATCAGTTAAACGCGGGTAATTACTGCTGGCGTTAGCTGGTGTCCAGGCATCCAAAGCAGCTATAGGATAATTAGCGCTGGCGATGTCTAAACGACGATAAGCCTGGTAAATTTTATTACCCCAAACACCCTGTCCAAATAACTTGATATCAAAATTTTTGTAATTGGCGTTGAAATTAATACCATAGTTAAAGGTTGGCAGTGGGTTGCCCAGGAACTTACGGTCGGCCTGGGTAATTTTGCCATCGCCATCAGTATCGGCCCATTTAAAATCACCGGGTTTGGCATTTGGCTGTATCATCTGGCCATTTTTTGTATAGGCATTGATCTCTGCCTGTGAGTGAAATACCCCCAGTTCCTGAAAGCCATAAAACTCGCCGGTAGGCTGACCAACAGCATCGCGGCCAATCTCATAGGTTGAGCTTTGTACAGTACCTACAGTAAAGTAATTGATTTGCTTGCCCAAACTGGTTATTTCATTATGATTATAAGATATATTACCACTTACATTATAATGAAATTCGCCTACCTGATTAGCATATCCAAGGCTCAGTTCAACACCTTTGTTTTCCATATTACCAACATTGTCAAATGGTTGGCCGTTAAAACCGGCATATGAAGGGAACTGAACCTGCTGAAGCATTCCCTGAGTTAGCTTTCTGTATACATCAAAAGTTACACTTAAGTTATTGAACAACGTTGCATCAAAACCAATATTAGCGGTCTTGGTTTCTTCCCATTTCAAATCAGGGTTTGCCGGCGCGTTTGGACTATAGCCAATAATAAGACCATCGTTGCCAAACACATAATTACGCCCGCTACCGATAGTAGCCGCGTATGCAAAATCACCAAGTGCTCTTTCATTTCCTACTACACCATAAGAACCACGAAGTTTAAAGAAATCCAAAAATGAATTTTTAGGGAACCAATCTTCACGGCTCATTACGTAACCTACCTCTGCGGAAGGGAAAGTTCCATATATATTATTGCTACCAAATCTTGACGAACCATCCCGGCGGATAATACCTGTAAACAAATATTTTTGGTCATAATCATAAGTTAACCTGCCAAAAGTTGATGCCAGTGTATGTGGCTGAACAATAATTCCATTAGCTATCCTGTTAGCAGCCGGTAAAGCAAAGCCTGTTGATGCATCGGCAAATGAGTTTACCGGTTCGCCAATAAATGTTCCACCTATGCCTGATGATGTTGATTTTTGAGCACTTTGACCAATTAAAGCCGTAAAGTTATGCTTACCAAATGACCGTGAATAAGTTGCTGTATTATCTAAGTTCCAGGTGAGGTTCCTGTCATTTTCCTGGTATTGCGACGTATTTGACAGGTTTTTAGTACTTGAATTTAGATAATAAATCGGTGTAAATCCATCCTGACCAAAATAGGCTTGTTTTGCTCCTATCTGTGACCTGATCTTTAAACCAGGAATTGGTTCAATCTCTACAAAAGCACTACCTAAAAGGTTAGTCGCGTAGCTATAATTACCCGCGAGGGTTTGCGCATAAGCCAATGGGTTGGTAATTTCCTGCGATACGTAGTTGGAAATACCGTATGGCAAGCCTTGCGCGTTATAAACAATCGGATTTGTAGGGTCGTTATAGATAGCTGCATTTGGCTGACTATTTATATCTCTGACAACTGCAGGTGTAAGCGGATCAAGATTTAAAGCTGAACTAAGCGGGCCACCAAATACACTATTAGTATTTCCAATGCTTTTGCTGCGGGTGTAGGTATAAGTAAAGTTTTCGCCTACGGTAAGCCATTTTTTAAACTTATAACTGGTATTTGTAGTAAAATTAAACTTCTTATAATCTGAGATATCAGGTGTAACAATACCTTTTTGGTCAAGATAGCCAAAAGATGTATAGTAATTAGCTTTATCAGTAGCACCGCTAATGCTCAGGTTATGATTCTGAATCATGGCGCTGTTACTAAAAATCTCATCCTGCCAGTTAGTTCCGGCCCCTAATGATGATGGATTAGCAAAAAGTGGCGCGTTACCGTCATTGGTCAGGGCTTCATTTCTTAAAGTTGCATACTGTGACGCGTTGGCCAGTTGAACTTTACTAACCGGACCTTGTACACCTACATAACCATTATAGGAGATCTGAGGCTCGCCTTTTTTACCTTTTTTGGTGGTAACCAAAATTACACCGCTTGAAGCGCGTGAGCCGTAGATGGCCGCCGAAGCATCCTTTAGTACCTCAATGGATTCAATATCATTGGGGTTCACATTATCAATACCACCATTATCAATAACAACACCATCAATTACATATAAAGGGTCGCTGTTTAGCCTTGAAGTAACCCCCCTGATCCTGACGGTTGGTGCTGAACCCGGAGCACCAGAACTTTGAACAACAGTTACACCAGATACTCTGCCCCTTAGCGCATCATCAATACGCGTTACCTGCTGATCCTGCATATCAGCCGCTTTAATACTGCTGATAGCCCCGGTAACTGTGGCTTTCGATTGTGTACCATAACCTACCACAACAACTTCGGTCAGGTTTTTTACGCCTTCAACCATGGTTATGGTAATATTGGTTTGATTGCCAACAGCAACCTCCTGGTTGTTAAAGCCAATATAGGCTACAACCAGTACTGAACCCGGCCCGGCTACGCTTAATTTAAAATTACCGTTCAGATCGGTAGAGGCACCGTTAGTAGTACCTTTTTCTAAAATGCTGGCACCGATAATCGGCTCGCCGGTTTTATCAACTACTTTACCAGTTATAGTTACGGCCATTGATGCATCAGCGTTTACAGCCGATGTAATTACAGGCTCAGTAGCATTTAAAGGTGCGGCATCAGTAGCTTTACCCAGGACGATCCTGTCCTGTAATACTTCGTAATTAATGCCTTTGCTTTTTAATACCTGATCAAGCACATTTTTAAGCGACTGGTTTTCCATATTGATGGAAACTTTTTGTAACCCGTTGATGGCATCGCTGCTATATATAAATTTAACATTGTCATTTTTTTGCAAATGAGTTAATACATCAACCAATGTGGTGTTATTTAATGATATGCTTATCTTTCTATTAAGTATATCCTGAGCATTCAAAGTGTTTGAATATGCTATGCCACTTAACATGGTCGATATCAGAATTTGAATAAATGTAATCCTCATGATTTGATACCAGGGAATGGGTGTTCGTAAACGAAATTTCATATATTTGTTATGTTTCTTTTTAAAAATGAGACAATTAACGCCCTGTCACCATTAAAATGGTGTCCATCGATAGTGGGCTAATCTGAACTTAGGAGTGGTCGTAACACTTCTAAGTTTTTTTATTTATACCGGTTTTTACCGACCTGTAATTGATATTTAAGCTTTTGTTCTCTGTTTCATCCGTTTATTGTTTGGTTAATTAATTGGTTTATTTAAGTTCAATAGTGTTATTTTTTATTTCGTAATCGATATTTAACGATTTATTAAGCGCCTCCAAAACATCGGGCAGGTTAAAACCAGAAAAATCGGCATTAAGCATATAATGATTTAGTTTTTCATTAGCCGCTATGATATGAACATGGTACCTGGAGTTAAGCACCGGGATAATATCTTTTAAAAGCTTGTTATCAAATAAAAGATCTACCCGGTTCCATATTTTCAGGGCAGGCTCATCGGCAGTGCTTTCGGGCTTTAAGGTATTATCGTTTGTTGAATACACCCCTTTTTGATGCGGGTAAAGCATAATATCGCCTTTAGCTATACTTAACGAAGCGTTATTGATATTCTGCTTTGTTTTAATGCTAACAGAAACTTTTCCTGTAACAACCGATACATCGGCTACGCTGCTTTGATCATTATCACGTATGCGGAAACTTGTTCCCCAAACTTTGGTAATGATAGAGCGGCTATTGATAATAAAAGGACGTTTAGGGTTTTTAGTTACCTCAAAAAAGCACTCGCCCGACATAGCAACCACCCTCGAGGCAGCGGCAAATACTTTAGGATATCTTAATTGTGCACGGGGGCTCAACCAAACAGAACTACTATCAGGAAGTATTGACTTATGGATACGGTTTGAATTGTTAGTTATGGTTACTATTTGCAGCTGTCCGGCATCCGCAGAAAATTTTTTGTTCACCTGCACTTTATAGTAAGTGCCTATGGTTATGGCTACAAGCAGCACGGCAGCAACACCGCTTACCCATTGCCAGGTATGCAACCTGCGGATACTTGATGTTTTAACCGGCGCTTCCTCATCATTTACAACATCAATATTGTCTATTATACTGCTATATATCCTTTCCTCCAACTCCTTTTGCCCGCTTGCGCTTAAGGTTGGTGTATAATCAGGATCATGCTCAAATGACTGGTACCATTGTTTTATCAACGCAACCTCGGCCTCCGTGCAATTATCATTAATATACCTTTCCAGTAATTCAATTGATAGATGTTCCTTCATGAAAAAGAAATAATTCGGTTTATACTATGATTGACGTTTAACAAAGGCACATCCCTTAGTCGGGTGGAAACTTTTTTTTTAAAAAAGTTACTTTACCAGCAAAAGCAGCGCGATCAGGAGATAATGACTAAGTGTAAGACGTATTTTTTTCAGCGCCTTGGTTAGGTGCTGCTCAACTGTTTTTTCGGATATGCCCAGGTAACTGGCAATCTCTTTGTTGGTTTTATGTTCCTTGCGACTCAGTTCGTACACGGAGCGGCATTTATCAGGTAAATGACTGATCTCTTCTTCAATGGTAAAGGTCAGGTCCTTCAACATAATGGCATCCTCTGTTGAATTATCAGCCTCTGTATGAACAACTTTAAAAGCATGGTTATACTTTGCCCTTACCAATTCCTTACGGTAAATATCAACAACCTGATGGGTAACTGCCGAAAACAGGTAGGCACCTATGGTAGTGTTAATTTGAAGCAATTGCCTTTTTGTCCATAGATTGGTAAAAAGCTCCTGTACAACCTCCTCCGCTAATTCCTTACTTTTTAACCTTTTATATGCTTCGTCAAATAATCTTTTCCAGTACCGGGAATATATCTCACGGAATGCATTAAGCCTGTCTTGCCTCAGCAATCTTATCAGTTCCTCTTCGGACAGCTCTGTAAAATCAGTCATAACCTAAATAACACCCAGGTTAATACGATGTAATTAAAATATTAACCAATCAACAAAACTGAAAAAAAATCAAATAGCAACCAAATGCGGATTGTAATAGTTTCGTTGAATTTTTCATTTGTTTCGTAACATTTTAGTTAATAAAAACTTACAAAGTGTTTTAATAACACTTCGTTATATAAAAATTGAGTTTTTTTCCGGCTTTGGCATACAACATTATTGGGATTAGAAGAAAGTACTTTTACTGCTATTATTTATGCGTTTCTTTCCAGTAAGCTTCAATATTTTCCAATGACCGGCCTTTGGTTTCGGGTATCAGTTTCCAGGTAAGCCAAAGAGCGGGCGAACAGCACAGTGCAAATAACCAGAACGTCCATGAAGAACCTAAGCCTTCTAACATCAAAGGCGTAAGCTGTCCCACCAAAAAATTACCCACCCACAAAGACAGGGTAGCCAATGCCATGGCCTTACCCCTGATGGCATTGGGAAATATTTCGCCAACCACTACCCAGCAAACCGGCCCGAACGAGAAAGCGAAACAGGCTATAAAAGCAAGAATGAAGATCAAGATCCAGGGGCCTGAAGTTATACCCAGCACAAACAAAGCCCCAATAATGATCAATGAAAATACGGCACCGCCAATACCTGCAAACAGCAATGGTCTGCGGCCCCACTTATCAATAGTAAAAATGGCCACAAAGGTAAATACCACATTAACCAAACCTATGGTTACCTGCCCACCCAACGCATTGTTAAGGGTAAAGCCCGCTTGCTCCAGTATCCTGGGGCCATAATAAATAACAGCGTTTATACCGCATACCTGCGACAGGAAGGGCAGCAGCAAACCTATCGATAAAGCACGGCGATAAATTGGAGTAAACAATTCCTTAAGTGAACCTTCATCATTATCGCCCAGGGAGTTAAATGCTTCTACTTCTTTTCGGGCGGCCTCAGCGCCGTCAATCCTAACCAGTATAGCCATGGCTTTTTGCTCCTGCCCTTTTAATAGCAACCATCGTGGCGATTCGGGTACCAAAAACAGACAGATCAAAAATATACCGGCAGGTAACGCGCCCAAACCCAGCATCCCCCGCCACACTTCGGCCGAAAATATTTTGCCAAGGCTTGCATTGTCAGATGCATCAGCGGCATGATTGGCCAGGTACACATTTGAAAAATAGGCCAATACAATGCCTATGGTTAAAGCCAACTGGTAAAGGGATACCATCATTCCGCGAAAACGTGATGGCGAAAACTCAGATATATATAATGGCGATACCATAGAAGCCACGCCAATACCCAACCCACCAATTAAGCGAAATATGATTAATGTTGTAAACGAGCCGGAAAACATACAACCCAATGCTGATGCAAGGAACAAAACCGCCGAAATGATCAATACGATCTTACGGCCGTATTGATCGCTTAATTTGCCGGAACAACTTACACCAAGGATGCAACCCAGCAACGCGCAGCTTACAAACCAGCCCTCGCTAACTGCATTTAAACTAAAATCGTGCTTAACCATGCTTACCGTTCCTGAAATTACAGCAGTATCAAACCCAAATAAAAACCCGCCAAGGGCGGCCACCAGACAAACGAAGTACAAGTAGGTATTGCTCATTTTTGCCTCTTTATTGTTTACTGTTGTTATTACTTCATTCATTTTAAAAAGGCTTTGATAACTTTTGCCCGGCTTTGCCCCAGGTTGGTTAATGTGTATGACGTTGCAGCTGCCGGTACCACAAAAGTTTCGGCGTAAGCAAAAACCTGCTCTGTTCCGTCGGCAGTTTTTATAGATATTGCTGTGCCTTCAACCAGCATCATTACATGGCATTGATTATTGGTTGTAACTTTGGTTTCACTGTCAAATTCCACTCGGTGAACATCGTAAAAATGCTCGCGGTGTGTTGGTAAATGAATTAATTGCCAATCCTCACCCTGCTTTATAACCGTGGGTTTTGAAATAAGCTCTGCCTGAACACGATTACCCTTGCGGCTAAAGTCGAGGTTATTAAATGCGTGATCAATATTTATAGGCCGCGGGTTGCCATCAAGATCAAGCCTTAACCAATCGTACATTTTAAAGGTAAAGATGTAAGGCGTAGCGCTGATCTCCAGTACCAGGTTATCAGCTCCGGCGCTGTGTACCGTACCATTCGGAATTAAAAACAGGTCGTGTTTTTTAGCAGTATGGGCCTGCACATAATTTTTTATTTCAACCTCTTTGTTTTCGGCCTGGCTTGTTTCGAGTACCGATCTAAACTCTTGCGGGTCGATACTTTCCCGGAAACCCAAATAAACCTCGGCCTTATCCTTACAATCCAGTATATAATAAGTTTCGTCCTGGGTTATGGTCTCCCCAAAATTGTCTTGTATATATTTTAATTTAGGGTGGCACTGGATAGATAAATTGCCCCCATCATAGGTATCCAGAAAATCAAAACGGATAGGGAACTCATCGCCAAATTTTTGCGCATGCACCCCTAAAACCTGTTCCTGGTTATGAAACATCAGAAAATCAAAAGACACCTCAAGCAGATAACCGTCACTTTCAAAAACCAGACCATTTTCGGGCACTATCAACTCAAACGACCATGCGTAATTAACCACGTCCTTGTTTAAGCTTTTTATATGCTCCTTTATCCAATGCCCTCCCCATGCGCCAGGTTCAAACCACGGCCTAACCCTAAAAACCGACCGGCTAAGGCGGTTTAAGCCAGTCAAAAAGTCGACCCGGTACATCCAGTTAATATCATCAGGCCATTGTCCGTCAGCTATTAAGGCAATTTTGCCCAATATTTGCTTCTTATAGTTATTTAATAAAACCCAGTCAACAAAGTAAAACCGCTTGTACATATAAAACGGATCGTTAACCTGATCGGTCCCCAGATTGGTTATGGAGCCGGCACGCATCCTAAACTGCAATTCGTTTTTTGAAAGGTCTATATAAATTACCGGAGCATCCCAGCCAATCCACGTAGCGGCTGTGCCAATAACTATATTAATATCATATTCACTGTTTACTGTTTGTTCTGTTAACTTATCCAGCTCATAAAAATCATGCAGTGATAAAGTACACTTTGTTCCCCAGACAGCATCCTGTGCACCCATAAATGGCTTAACCAAAGCTTCAATTACTTCAACAGGTTTTAAATATTCTGAAGTTTGTACCCAGTTGACAGTTAAGCCCTTTTTCGCAAAATATTTATTTAATGAACCTTGTATCCTGTTCCAAAAAACCCCGCCATAACCATCAATGATCACTGTTTTTTTACCGGCAATATATTGGCCCAGCGAATCATACCCATTAAAAATTTTGCCCCTCCCTACTGAACATACCGGATAAATATTGTATTCGTCCTTTTCGGTACCCGAGCCATTTAATTTTACGGGCATTAAAAATTGTGACGATTTCCGGAACAATACTTCATCAGGTTTAGGTTGTCCGGGGGTATTGGTATTGGGTTGATCGGTACTCATTTATTTGTAATAATGTATGAACATATTAATTAACATTTATAAAGAACCCAAAGGGCTATCCTGTTATAATTGCAACATTCAAAACAGATTGGCTTATTATTTATTATGTACAAACATATAAATAATTTCATAATCCAAATAATTTTCAAATTAATTTATTTTCGTATATAAATAAGTAAAACGGCTAATAATAAAAACTATTTCAAAACGTCTTTATGTAGTAACAAATAAACTTGTTATTAAAAAATGGTTATCATTGTAATTTATTCGATAAATGAAATACGCTATAGACCATAAAAGCCCTATTCCTTTACACGTACAGGCCGAAGCTCTTTTAAGAAAGTTAATAGCCGAAGAAGAATATCAGGAAGGTAAGCTTTTACCCAACGAAGTTGACCTTGCCAAAAAACTGGCCATATCACGTACAACTTTAAGACAAGCCATCAATAAACTGGTTTTTGAAGGATTACTGGTGCGTAAAAAAAGATTTGGCACCAAGGTTGCCCAAGCCGCGGTTAGTTCAAAATCAAATAACTGGTTAAGTTTTTCGCAGGAAATGGCATTAAGGGGCATACCCATTAAGAATTTTGAACTGCATGTTACCTGGGTTTTCCCGGATGAGACCTTAGCCAAATTCTTTGAAATAAAAACCGACCGTAAAGTATTAAAAATGGAACGGGTTAGAGGACGTGCCGATGAGCCTTTTGTTTACTTTGCCTCTTACTTTCACCCCCGCGTTGGTCTTACCGGCGATGAAGATTTCAAAAGACCATTGTATGAGATGCTGGAACATGACCATTCTGTTATTGCCACCTTATCAAAAGAAGAGATCAGTGCCAAATCGGCCGGCAGTTTCATTGCCGAAAAGTTGAGGGTAAGTGTTGGCAGCGCAGTGCTGTTCAGAAAAAGATTTGTTTTTGACCAGGGCGAAAGGCCTATTGAATACAATCTTGGTTATTACAAGGCTGATAGTTTTGTTTATACAGTAGAGAGCTCCCGGTAATTTACATATAAAAGGATGCCATATTGCTTGTCGAAACATAGTGAGCAGGCCTTTACACACAATCCTTCGACAAGCATAGGATGACAGATCCCTTTGCTCAGTAAGATACTTTCAATAATTAAGTACGCGGTCTTTTGGGATTAAAGGCTACCAGATAGTTCAGTTCCTCATTCAAAACATTGTTCCTATCCTGTTTTTGTTCTTCTTTATGCGCCGACTGATTGAGCCTTGTTTTAATAGTGTGGAGTACCTGCAACAGGATCTCGGGAAATATTTTGGCGGCAACGGTAGGATAGTAATCCTTCTGAATTTTTATTCTTTCGGTATTGGTAACCATGCTCAATTCCCAATTATCCTCGCCTTTAAAGCCATGTTCTTTGGCTGTGTTCAATAGGTCGAACATGTACATACGGGTTTGGCTTTCAATTGTTTGCTTATCCATTATCATAGTTTGTTATCTCTTAGGGTTAGTTCCTTTGTTACCGGATACCAGCAATTACCAATATAAGGGCAGCATTGTTAAAAACATGGCGATTATTGATATAACCATTCTTTTATATGATTGCCCTGATATCGTTTTATTAACTAAAGCTTAATTATTACCGTATCAGAAAATGGCAATGCCTAAGAATTTATTGTAGTAGCGAGGAAGGAATTGCTTAAAGATAGATATATTTTATTGTATATCAGCACTTTTAAATATTAATTAAAACCATGAACTTATGGGATAGCAATCTCCGTTCAAAGCCCTAAGGATCAAACATGCCAAAATCATAGCATTAATGGATAGTATTGGTGAGTTATATTGAACCTTGTTTAAATATATTTGTTAAAATTATTTTGGATGTAACCCGTTTGTATCATATAACACAACATAAAATCTGCCATGGCTAACCATTTTAAAGAAGCAAGCGTTGAAGAAATAAACCAGGTAATGCAGCAGTCGCACGCCGCATTTGAGATCTTTCAAAAAAAGAGCATCGAAGAAAAAAGCACATTTCTGGATACCATAGCCAATGAAATTGAAGCATTAGGCGATGCCCTGCTGCAAAAGGCATCCGAAGAAACTAATTTACCTATTGGTCGCTTAACCGGCGAACGTGCCCGTACCACTGCACAGTTGCGCATGTTTGCCACCATGCTGCGCGAAGGCAGCTGGGTAGAGGCCAGCATTGATACCGCCATGCCTGACAGAGCCCCGTTGCCAAAACCAGATCTGCGTAAAATGCTGATCCCGCTGGGACCGGTGGCTGTGTTTGGGGCCAGTAATTTCCCGTTTGCTTATTCCACCGCTGGTGGTGATACTGCCAGCGCGCTGGCG
>Ga0193717_1001517_pt1 | contig 14221 bp, 11 predicted proteins | sample U2c2metaG_FD_145900 | JGI IMG/M metagenome (GOLD analysis project Ga0193717, IMG submission 145900) | Soil microbial communities from a riparian zone of the East river system, Colorado, United States - U2c2 | ecosystem: Environmental > Terrestrial > Soil > Riparian zone | place: USA: East River... | reverse complement strand
TACCGCCGCCGATGGAATTCCCGTTGGACTGCGGCGTCAGCCGGGTCAGGTCGTTCAGGCTGCGGCTAATGGTCGGCAAGGCCAGTATTTCCTTGGTAGACAGGCTCGTGGAGGTACCGGTCCGGTTAGCATTCAGAATCGAGTTTTTATCGGCGGTTTTGACGGAGACCTCGCTGAGCTGAACGGCCGAATTGTCCAAAAAAACGTTCAGTACATAAGGGTCGCCAATTTTCAGGTCAATGTTTTCGATGGTCTTGGGCTGATAACCTATAAAAGTGATCCTGATACGGTAAGGGCCGCCCGGACGCATGTTAGGGATGGTAAAATGTCCGGATTTATTGGTGGCTACGCCATAAATAGTACCGGAAGGCAGGTGTATAGCGGTAATGGTCACGCCGGCCAATGTTTCTCTGGCGTCTTTGACCGTACCGGTTAAAGTCCCCGTGGTAACCTGGGCATGCAGGCTCAGCGAGGAAAAAAGTAAAAGAAAATAAGTAAGTAGTTTGCGCATTTTTTCTATATTGTTGCTTTAATTAATTTTAGTAGAGTTAATTGAAGGTCCTGGCTGCTGCAGCCCTGGCCATACAGCCGGAAGTGCGGAAACACTTCCGGCTTTTTTTATCCGTATTGATTTATTTCATGCGTTTATCTGAAGGGTTAATGGTTAAACTGCGCTGATCCAGGCTATAGCTGATACCGGTGCTCAGCGTCAGCCGCTGCAGTACCTCGCTGAGGGTATGGTTGGCCAGGCTGATGGTGTATTTGTTGGGATCCAGCCGGGGCTGGGTAACGGTGACGCGGATATTGAAATGCCGGGACAGCTCTTCACCGATCTGCGTTAAGCTCATCTCATCCATATACAGGGAACCGCCTGACCGCCAGGAACTGATCAGTTCCGCGTCTTTCCGGGCAACCTGCGCTTGATGACTGACCGGCTTATAAACCAATACCTGCCCGCGCTCAATCCCGGCGCTGATCGTATGAAGTTTCCCTGACCGGTCTACCCGGCTCACGTCCACTTTTCCTGCGGTCACCGCCACGCGGTATTCATGCCGAAGATCATAGGCGCGAATATTAAAGGCGGTACCGATATCCCGGGTGATCAGATCGCCGGAAACCACGCGGAAAGGCCGGGCCGGATCATGCTTCACCCGGAAAAAAGCTTCTCCTTTATCCAGGTAAACCGTCCGGTTTTGATTATCCCTGAACTGCGCGATCCTGATGGTAGTGGCTGAATTGAGCCAAACCTCGGTACTATCCTCAAGGGTCAGTTTTCTGACCTGACTGTTAGCCGTGCTGATGGTTTGCCAGGTTTGTTGCCCGACGGAAGTTTTAGGGGCCTGGTAACGGTAATACAAACCGGCTCCAAGGAAGATCACACCGCCCACGCAGGCTGCCTTTATCCAGGTTGCAGATGACCACAGCCGGCGTACAGGTACAGGCTCAATGCCGCGGGCGATGCGCTGGCTGAGTTCCTGGTAAATGCGTTCTTCCGTCTCCGGGTCATCCAGCAGTTCAGCGGCCGGTCCTTCCTGGTAGCTTTCAAACCAGTCTTCAATGATCTTTTTCTCATGCGGCCCGGCGGCGCCTTCCTGGTACTGCCGGAACAGCCGCTTTAAAAGCGGATACTTTTTGATCTTCATTCAGGACATAAATGCCTGAAAGCCCAAAAAGTACTTTAAGAAATCATTAAGCTTGTATTAAGTTTTAGACCACCGCCTGGAGCACCAGCAGCGAAAAATATAACAAAGAACCCTGCTCTACAGAAATACGCAGCCGGCGCAACGCCTCGGAAATATTGTTTTTTACGGTTTGTTCTGACAGGTTCAGTTCCCTGGCGATATCACGTATGGATTTATCCTCAAAACGGCTCAGCTGGAAACACAGCCGCATATTGAACGGCATCTTCAGCAGTTCCTTATCAACCGTTTGCTTCACCTCCTTAAGCAGTAACTGATCGTCCGCCTGACCGGAGCGCGCTATCGTTTCCAGCAAAACGTCCGCTCCCTGCAGCCTGATCTTGTCCCTGCGGAAAGCCATCATGATATTGCTGCGGGCCACGGTATGGAGGTAGGGTAAAAAAGATTGCTCCGCGTAAAGCGTATCCCGGTTTTTCCAGATGTACAGGAATACATCCTGCAGGATATCTTTGGTATGGCTTTCATCTTTAGTTAAACGGTACACAAAGGAGAACATGCTTTTCCAGTACCGGTTGAACAATATATGAAAAGCCTGCTCATCTCCTGAGGCGATGGCTTCCAATAATTCTTTATCCGGCAGGTTTAGCATAAAACAATGGGTGCGGGGCAAATATATTTTTGTTAGGTAAATTGTATGTTAGATGAGGGTTAAGATTAACACTACAGGCTGATACGCCGGTTGGTTATGGAAAATTGGACAATACGAGCCGTTGACCATCTGATTGGGGAGCCGCTATCAAATCATTCCGAAACGCGTTGACCAAGCCCCTTGCCTAATTTCCAATGCTGGTTTTCCGATCTGTTTTACACCATTGAATAAACCTGTGGCACCCAATAGGATGGTCAAACCTCCCGGAACATCCACCTGCCCCCCGCAGGACGGGCGGAAGTCAGTTGCGCCCGACTTCCGCTCGCTTTTTTGAAGACTAAATTCCCTAAAAACAAATCCGAAATTATAAATTTTTAGTTTCAAATACTTTATCAAACCCTTCGTTAATGTTGTTTCGGTGCTTAGTCCCCACAACTCACATGTATAACCAAGCTTGTTGGTATATATTGCAATATTTTCAATCACATTATACGCGCCATTAACCCTGTCTGTAGCGAAATTAGCAATGATCACAATTTTTTTATTACCGTCGATTTTGTTGAGCATTTCGGCAGACATATTATCTAAGGTTTATTAATGATATCTCTAACCGCGCAAGATAATATTTTAACTTTAACATAGGAGCAACAAACCTTGTTCATTTTATGAACAAGACCTATCAGATTGAATGAATAATAGCCATGTAAGATTTAATGGTTTACTAAGGTTTTCATTGCAGTTGCAGCTTTCACAGCTCATGCCAAGCACCAACGTTGTTTTAAGTGTCACGGAAATTGATGTCTCTGCCTCACCCTACTTTCTAAGTCGGAAGATTCCGGCAACCAAACATAATCCTGCATAGATAGGAGTATAAGTTGCAGTAGGTGAACTGTGCAGGCGACAAATGACAAACCACGCGGGCGGGCCCGTAAATAAATCGCGACTAATATCTGAGTATCAATTTCCTGACAGCAGCATATCAATTAAAAAAATTGTTGCATATAAAATTTCTTTAATTACATTTGTAGTGTACTACCACACTAATACACTAAAAAATGATTCAAATAAGCAATTTGAATTTTAGCTACAATAGCCAAAAGCCGTTGTTCAAAAATCTCAACCTTTCCTTAAAGGCCGGCCATATTTATGGCTTGTTGGGTAAAAACGGGGCAGGGAAGTCAACCTTGCTGAAAAATATCGCCGGTTTGGCTTTTCCTCAATCAGGGCATTGCCTTATTAACGGAACAGAGAGTTCAAAGCGGCTGGTATCAACCCTGCAGGACCTTTACTTTATTGCAGAAGAAGTATATGTACCTGCACTAACTCCCGGACAGTTTTTGGACAGGACGGCAAGCTTTTACCCTGCCTTTAGCATTACCGATTTTTACAGCTACCTGAAAATACTTGATATTGATCCCGATTGGTTAATGACCAAAATGTCATACGGGCAACAAAAAAAGATGATCATCGCTTTCGGACTGGCAACCAACACCAGCGTGCTCATACTTGATGAGCCTACCAACGGCCTCGATATTCCTTCAAAAGTGCAGTTCAGGAAACTGATCGCCTCGGTTTTAAATGATGAGCGCTGCATTATTATTTCAACCCACCAGGTAAGGGACCTGGATAGCCTTATTGATACCGTACTTATACTGGATGATCACCGCATAGTGGTAGAAAGTTCCGTAGATGAGCTTACCGAAAAACTATTTTTCGGCGTTTTCAAAGACCTTACCGGCATGAATGTGCTTTATGAGGAAGATACCCTCGCGGGCAAATACGCCATTTTAGAAAACACATCCGGCAGGTATGGCAAAATGGACCTTGAATTATTATTTAATGCCGCAACAACCAATAGCAGCAAATTATTAACAGCACTAAAACCAACCACATATCATGAATAACTACTTCAGTTTAAAACGCTTTTGCCGGTTGTTTATAAAACATACAGCCGAACATTACCGCACCTATTTAATGTCGGCAGCGGTTTTGGCGGGAGTGTTTTTGCTTGGCGGCTCGTTTATATTTTATATGATCCCGGGCCCCATGGATACAGGCTTGCAGTCGGCTTTGTTTGCTGTACTTATGCTAATCGCAGGGCCGATATTTACCAGCACCATCTTTACCGATTTTGGCGATAAACGTAAAGCTATCCCAGCCTTGACGCTTCCTGCATCACCATTTGAAAAGTTTATGGTTAGCTGGGTATATTCATACGTGGTGTTCATTGTAGTTTACACCGGCATCTTTTACCTGGTATTATCCATATTGATTAGCCTGAAGCATTGGCCGGGCCATCACAATGAAATGCTAACTGTATTTCAAGACGGATTTTCCCTAGTGCTGATCTTGTTTTCGCTGCTGCATGCCATCACCATGTATGGCGCTATCAAGTTTGAAAAGCTCCACTTTATAAAAGTGGGCTTTAGCTTTTTAACATTTTATGCGCTGTTGATCCTGGTAAATACGGTTTTTCTGGGCGTGATTGTAGGCAGGCAGATCTACCCTGCAACCCCTTTTGCGTTCCTCAATTTTCCGGAAGGTCAAAAGTTTTTTTCTATCGGTTCAGATCAGCAGCAATCAAACTGGGTTTTTATGCTGCTGCCTGTGTTGTCTCTGCTGTTTTGGATAGCGGCGTACTTTAAACTAAAGGAGAAACAGGCCTAAAAAAGACAAACATGGAATTTAAGGATAATGAAGCGATATACCTCCAGATTGCGGCTTTTGTGAGCGACCAGATCCTGATGGGCAAATGGCCGGCCGGGCAAAAGATCCTGTCGGTACGTGACATGGCTATGGAGCTGGAAGTAAACCCCAATACCGTAATGCGGTCGTACGAGTTTTTACAGGGGCTTGAAATTATTTATAATAAACGAGGCTTGGGTTTATTCGTAGCCGAAGATGGCTTTGATAGGGTGAAAGCTTATCGGAAGGCAAACTTTGTGCGCCAAAACCTGCCCGAACTTTTTAAAAACATGTACCTGTTAGGTATTTCTATAGATGAGATCAGCCTGCAATATCAAACCTTTCAGGCACAGCAAAAGGATGAACCAAACCAAGCAACCAACAATGAAAACAAGCAATAAATTTTTACTTGCCGCGGTATTGTTACTCGTAATATCGGTGGGGATATATGATTTTCAGCTGAAGGCCGAATATTTAAAAGGCGACTACAAAAAGCCTTACAATGGTTTTGTGAACTTAAATTTCCGGAATTTCAAAGCTATTGAACTTGGTTCATCAACAGCAATTAATATTATGCTGGTAAAAGGCCCTTTCAAGGTACTTGCCGATCCTGATGCAATGGTGTTCATGAAAATTGAGCAACGGCACGACTCGCTTTTTATACGTGCTGCCTTTAAAGAGAATTTCCACAATGTACGATCGCCCCAGGTACTATACATATCATGCCCCGAACTGACTTCATTTTCTGCTGATGCGAAATACATGGCTTCCCAAACGCAGATCATTGATACCATCAGTAGTGCAGATTTTAAATGGCGCCCTACTACCATAAGTGGTTTTACCGGCAATAAGCTAAACATCAATGAGGATCATGCTGCCAATATCTTATTAAAAAATAACAAGTTCAATATTTTAAATGCCGTTACCGGTACCAGTAATGGCAGCGCTTCAAATCTATCTGTCGAAACAGGTAATCAATTTGGAAAAACCAATTTCGATATCAGGAATAAAAGCCGTTTATGGATCCAAGATGACAGCCTCAGCAGCATCACCTATAAACTTTCCGACAGTGCCAAACTCATCCTAAACGGAAGTACAAGAATGATCCGCAATAAAAAATGACCAAAACTTAGCAAATCATGAAATTAGTAATCAACTCGCTATCAAAAACCTATGCCAACGGCGTACATGCGTTAAAAGATGTTTCGCTGACCCTAAATAATGGCATGTTCGGGCTGCTTGGCCCAAACGGGGCCGGTAAATCATCGTTGATGCGTACCCTAGCCACCTTGCAGGAGGCTGACAAGGGCAGCATTTTTTTGGACGATCTCGACGTATTGAAACACAAAACCGAAGTACGCCAACTACTCGGTTACCTGCCCCAGGAGTTTGGTGTTTACCCTAAAATATCGGCCGAACGGATGCTTGACCATATTGCCCAATTAAAAGGCGTGGGCAACAAGGCCGAACGAAAAGACCTGGTACTGCAACTATTGGAGAGCGTAAACCTTTTTAAAGACAGGGAAAAGCATCTTGGCACTTACTCCGGTGGTATGAAACAGCGCTTTGGAATAGCGCAGGCATTAATCGGTAACCCCAAACTTATTATTGTTGACGAACCCACAGCGGGTCTTGATCCGGCAGAACGAAACCGGTTTTACAACCTGTTAAGCCGTTTGGGCGAAAACACCATTGTAATCCTGTCAACCCATATTGTTGAGGATGTAAGTACGCTCTGTGCAAATTTTGCCATTATTTGCCAGGGCGAGGTTTTATACGCAGGTGATCCGGAAAGCGCGGTAAATGAGTTGAATGGTAAGATTTACAGTAAGGTGATCAACCAATCAGAACTGGGTTTTTTTAAGGATGACTATCAGGTAATATCAACGCAGCTTAAAACCGGCAAACTCCATATCCGCATTATCAGCGAAGCCGAACCCGGCAACGGTTTTACCAGCAGCACGCCAAATCTGGAAGATGTCTACTTCAGCAACATCGCTACACGAATTGATGTAGACACCATTTAAAACCACTATAAACCAATAGTTTATGTTTCTTAAAATATTTCTGTTCGAGATCCGGAACCGGGTCCGCAGGCCAGCCGTTTACCTGTATTTTTTTGCCGCGCTGTTATTCACCGTGTTTACATTTTCAACGGGTTCATTGCCACTGGGCGAAAAAGAGCACATTAACGCGCCTTATGTACTGGCGTTATGGTGTTCTGGCATCACCATGATGATGACGCTGGTAAGTTCTTCCATTATGGGTACCGCATTGTACCGCGATATTGAGTACAACACAAAAGATTACTATTTAACCTACCCTATCACAAAAGCGGGCTATTTCTGGGGCCGTTACCTGGGCTCGTTCGTTTTTATGATCATGATAGCAACGGCAGTTATTATTGGTGCGTTTATCGGTACCAAGCTTGGCCCTGCCATGGGGTGGACAGATCCTAAGCAATACGGCCCCAATAACCTCATTTACTATCTGCATCCGTTTTTCACCATCGGGCTGCCAAACGTTTTGTTTACCTCCTCGCTGTTTTTCGGGCTCGTGGCGATCACCCGCAATGTAAAGGTTATTTACTTCGGCGGTATCCTGTTGTTCCTCTTCTACTTCATTGCCGTGTTTTTCCTTAATCATGTTAACAATCCAACCATAATAAACCTAAGTGATCCTTTTGGCCTTAATGGCATCAGGATGCAAACCAATACTTCAAGTACTGTTGAGCAAAACACCACTTTATTCCCGGTAACCGGTACGTTTATGCTCAACCGCATCTTATGGGGAGGTATTGGGATAGTTGTTGTAATTTTCACTTATTTCAGGTTTAGCTTTGAGCGCTTCTTTAGCGGCAGGCGCGATAAAGCAGCTATTGATGAGGCAGGCGCAAAAACTAAAAACCAGGTAACCATTAAACCTGATGTTAGCTTTACGGGCAAATACAACAGGAACACCTTAGGCAACCTGGTAAAGGTTGAACTGCTGAACATCATCCGTGATAATTATTTCTGGATCATATTATTAAGCGGCAGTTTATTCCTTGGTTTTGTATTCTGGCTTGGCGATAACCGGAACGGCGTTCCCGATTTTCCGCGTACGGTTACGTTGCTGGCTATCTTTAATGATGCCTTCCCCTTCTTCATTTTCTTTATCATTATGTTTTATACCGGCGAAACCCTGCACCGCGACAGGACTACCCGTTATGCTTTTATCAATGACTCACTCCCGCCCCCAAACTGGATCTTGAATGGCTCCAAGCTGATTGCCTTATTATTTATAGGCACCGGCCTATCTTTCATTCCGATTATAACGGGCGTGATTGTTCAATTTTTAAAGGGTTATGATACGTTAAACCTGCCTGTTTATTTTACCTATATGGGATACATGCTGCTGCCTTCTTTACTGGAGATGGTTGTATTTTGCTATGTAGTACATGTTATTGTCAATAACAAATTCGCTGCCCATGGTATAGGCGTTTTTATATGGGTCATCGTTTTCTTTTTGCGCAAAACGGGCATCTTTGATTATAATCTGCTATTGTATTCCTATACCCCATCGTCGGGTATATCTGATATGACCGGCATCGGGCATATGGCAACGCCTATTAGCTGGTTTAACCTGTATTGGCTGCTGTTTGCAGGTTTGCTGATCATTGTTTCGGCACTCTTTTATTACCGGGGAGTAACCTCATCTTTTAAAGAACGCCTGCGTTTATTGCCGCAGCGCTTTAACAGAAGCACAACTTTGATCACGGCGATAGTAGCCGTAGCCTTTTTAGCTGTTGGCACCTGGAATTATTATAACGTAAGCTTTTTAAACAATTACCTGATCAAAAGCGAAAACACAGCCAGGGCCGTGATGTATGAAAAAACGCTAAAACGGTATGAGCGTCTCCCCTTGCCCAAAGTAACCAACATCAAAATGCAGGTAGAACTTTATCCCGATAAACAACAGGTAACAACACATGCCTTGGTAACCATTACCAATAAAAACAAGGTTGCCATAGCACAAATGCTGCTTGACGGTGATGAGCTTACCGGCTACTCGCTTAAAACCGATGGAACATTAGTTCCTTTCACTACTCCCCTGCTTTATCCCCGTGGATTTTTTAATGGGTTCAGGCCAAAGGCAGATACTGCCGGCTTCCGTTTATACCGGTTTATAAAACCCTTGTTACCGGGCGATTCATTAACGCTGGAGATCAGCTCGGAAATAGCTCATAAAGGATTTACCAATGGCATGTATGCCGCTGCCCTCATTAATAACGGCACATTTTTTAATGGTGGATTACCCGGTTTGGGTTATGATGAAGACGACGAGCTGAGCAGTCCTTATGAACGCAAAAAAGCCGGTTTACCTGAGAAAAAGGAAGCGGAAACCCAACAGCATGATCCCGCAGGTATCAGCACGCTTAAAGCCGGAAGAGCGGCCGATTTGCTGAAACTTGACATTACAGTTGGCACCCTGGCTGATCAAACCGTTATTGCTCCCGGCCAGCTTGTAAAAAACTGGCAGCAAAATGGCCGTAATTACTTCCACTATGTGCAGGATAAACCGGGCATGTACATGCCCATGGGTATTATTTCAGAAAAACTGGCCGTAAAAAAAGCGACTGTGCAATTGGACCACAAGGTAAATATTGAGGTTTATTATAATCCTGAGCACAACGCCAATATCGACAGGTATATTGCCGCATATAAAGATGGCCTAACTTATTACAGCAAAGTTTACGGCAATTATCCGTCTAATGATATCAGGCTCGTTGAAACTTCTGTTTACAGCCCGCAGGATGCCTCAATGACAACCCTGAACACTTATGCTGAATATTTTGGCTGGAATGCAGACTTTGGGGATCCAAACAGCTTTGATTATTGTTATGCCAATACCACAAGACTGCTGGCCCAGCAATGGTGGCGTTTCCAGGTAGCACCCAACAGTACCGTAGGGAGTTTAGTGATTCCCGAAGGCTTATCAAATTATGATGAACTGGTCATGTCTGAGCATAAATACGGCAAGGATAATATGCGTTATATTGTGCTGGATAACCTATGGTATTATCTTTTTATCAGGCGGCACCTCAATGAAAACGAACAGCCTTTAATTAAAGCCGATCAATGGTTTTTATGGGGAGGCAAAGCAAGTGTAGCATTATTTGGTCTGCGGGATCTGATTGGCGAAGACAGCCTGAACGTTGCATTGCGCGAATTTAAAAAGGCATATACTTTTAAAACAGATGCTCCGTTTCCTGGAGCCAACAACCTTTACCAATACCTGCAAAAGCACGTACCCGACTCCATGCAATATTACCTCACCGATACCTGGCAAAAGATCACTTTATATGATAACAGCGTCATTGAAGCGAGCAGTATGCCTGCAGGTAATAAAAATGAATACAAAGTTACCTTTAAGCTTAACGTTGATAAAGTTTGGAAAGATGCGAAAAACAACGATATCCCGGCAGTAAACATGAACGATTATATCGATATCGGAATATTTGGCAAACCAGTTAAAGACGCCAATAATCGTAGGGTAAGTAATACCTTGTACCTTAAAAAGCATAAGTTAAAACGCGGGCAGCAACAGCTAAGCATCATTGTTAAAGGCATACCAGCTTCGGTGGGTATTGATCCGCTTAGCAAACTGATAGATAGAAACCCTAACGATAACATCAAAGATCTTTAAACTTAATAGCGGGCTGGAATATTCTTTCAGCCCGTTTTCTTTTTCTACCTCAATTCGCACTTTTTCTGAGAAGACAAAGGAATGGTGTTAAGATCGTAAGATCTAATTACACCGAGATTTTCCTGGAACCTAAAAATGGGATTAATGAACATAGTAAAATGATGGAAGCAATTACTACCACCAGTGCAGTACCTTTATTTGTAAAAGCACACAATATATAGAGCAACAAAGCAATAAATACCAGCGAAAATGAGATCACCTTTAATCCGAATTTATTTTGTCTTCTGATAGCCAATAGCTCATCTTCATCAACCTGCTCAATTTTTGCTTTGCGTATAGCTTTGTGTTCCTGCAGTTGTAAATACTCCCGGCTTATATTGCCTTTATATGCCGCAAATAATTCATATCCCAGCAATAGGATACAGGGGAGCCCTACACCTAAAATCATCTCATGAGCACGGTTCAGTTTATAATTAGCTGTTAAAGGCAATAGAATTTTAAATACCAGGTTTACACCCAAACTAAGCAATGTTATACAAATAGTTGCCTTCCCGGTGATTCTTTTGGAGAACAAAGCCCATATCGGCGGAGCAAGTAAGGGTCCGCCGGTTACAGCGCCAACACTAAGGGTAAACTCTACAATACCTCCAATATAGGGCACAATTAAAGCAATGGCGATCATCCCAAACCCAAAAGCCCATGATGATATCCTGGCAATTTTCATTAACTTCTTATCTGATGCACCGGGATTAATGGTCCCTTTATAAATATCATTGGTAAATACCGCCGAAACTACGTTTAAAGCAGTATTGGCTGATGCCGAAGTAGAGAAATACATGCCTGTTAACATTAACCCCATCAACCCAGCCGGTAAAACCTGCTTGCAAACCATCAAATAAGCATTTTCTGTTTCCAATCCGCTTAAACCAGGATTAATAGTTTTATAGATCATCGGCGGCAGCATCCATATTACCGGGCTCAAAACATACAGTCCCGCAAAAAGAAAAGCTACTTTAGAAGCTGACTTTGGAGTATCAACACTGGTATAGCGCTGAACAAAAGTCCAGTTACCACCTATATAAAAAATATGATACAGGGCAAAAGCAAATATAAACCCCCACGTATATTCACCATTAACCACATGAAAAAAGTTATCAGGAACTTTGCTTAAAAAAACAGGAACACCTCCGGCCGCTGTAAAAGCCAACGGAATAATTAATAAAACAGCAGCCGTAAGTACTACAAATTGTAAAATATCGGTAACCATTACCGCCCATAAACCTCCAACCGCGGTATAAGCTATCATAAATAAACCAAGTATTATGGTGACGGGCACCAAAGGAAAGTCAAGGGAAGAGCCTACCAGTTTGGCAACAGAATACAATACTGAGCCTTTGATGAACAATGACACCAGCATAAATATATAAATGAAACTTTTTTGCACTTTATCGCCAAGTCGTTCTTTAATAAACTCAGCAGCAGTAAGGTTACCGGTTGCTTTCCATTTTGGAGCAAGATACAACCCGGTAACCAGACCTCCTATACACATCGTCCATTGTATGGTAATAGCCACCCATCCATATTTATAGGCAATAGATCCCCAGGCAACAAAAGTGCCCGCTGAAAAAAAGCTCATAAAAAGTGATAAACCGCCAATAAACCAGGGCACAGCTTCGCCACCCGCAAAAAATGATTTAAGGTTTCTGCCCGTACGGGCAAACAGCAAACCTACAACCATGATAAATACTGAAAATATAACGATGATAGCGGTGTCGATCAGGGAGTTCATAATTATTAGTTACGTATGATTAGCATAAATCGGGCAGCTTATTAAGCATTTTTATAACATCTTACAGAAAATACAGCGGCCGGCACACTGGCCGAAGGGTGCTCCAATTCAATAATTAGTTGTTTAGTATTGACGGGGGTATGCTCACGGGTTAATCAAATATAGAGTTCAGGTTAACACATCCTGATATTCAAAAAAAGATAAAAATACTGGGAACATTCCCAATATTGGGGAACATTCCCAATGTTGATATTTATTTGTTTATTTGATCTATGAAAAAACACCAGGTAACTATTATTGATATTGCCAAAAAGCTTCATCTGTCGAAATCAACCGTTTCGAGGGTATTAACCGGGCATGCTAATGTAAGTGCCAAAACCAGGGAAGCTGTTTTAAACCTTGCTTTAGAGCTGGATTATCAGAAAAACATGCTTGCCATAGGTTTGATCAGCAAAAAAACAAACACGATAGGTATTATTGTTCCGGAATTTTCAAGCTCCTATTTCCCTAAAGTTATTATTGGCGCACAGGAAATAGCAACCAAAGCCGGTTACAATACTGTTTTTAGCCAATCAAACGAAACCTATGAAACTGAAGTGGCTAACACTAAAGTTATGCTTGCAAACCAGGTAGATGGTATATTGGTATCCATCACCAGGGAAACAAAAAATTACGAGCATTTAAAGATCTTCCAGAGAAAAGGTATACCTATTGTTTTTTTTAACAGGGTATGTGACGAGATGATTGTTCCGAAAGTAATCGTAGATGATTTTGAAGGTGCCTATAACGCCGTGGATTATCTGATAAAAACCGGCAGAAAAAGGATAGCACACCTCGCAGGACCATCTTCGTTACGGGTAAGTGAACGGAGGCTTGAAGGCTATAAATCTGCCTTAAAGAAAAATAATATAGAAATTGATGAGGAGCTGATCATATCCTATGATCTGGAAATATCAAAAGTGAAAATATATGTGAATCACTTGTTAGGCCTACCCAAACCTCCGGATGCAATTTTTGCGATAAACGACCCGACAGCGATAGAAACCATACAGGTAATAAAAAAAAGAGGGATAAGGATTCCGGAGGATATTGCCATAGTTGGTTTTAGCAATGATTATGCCTCCGCTTTGATAGAGCCCGCATTAACAACCGTTTCCCAACCCATTGAGGAAATAGGAAAAACAGCCGCGCAATTGCTGATAGAACAAATCAGCAGGGATACTTCGGACTGGAAAGCGGTAACCAAAGTATTAAAGACCGAATTAATTATCAGGGCCTCAACGTAAATCCCTTAATACGCTGAACTATACAAGTTCAGCGTATTAAGGGATAAAAAACAATTAACTATATTTTCTGTGCGGTGGCCAGAAGCTGCTTTTTCCAACAACAATTCTTCCGCTACGTATTTATACGCTTGGTAAACCCTAATTATATACTTTAAAAACGGCGGGCTTTTAAAAGCCTGCCGTTTTTAAACTTCGATTATGCAATTAACAAACCTGGCAAATCACATTTCTGAAATGTTGAATTAATGCCTCTTTTGATTACTGTTTTTTGTAAGCTGCTTCCAAAGCAGGTTTTCCTTACCAGCATAAGGAGGTTGTGCGAATTCATCTACCGGCGTTTGTGGAGATTGATAATATACACTGCGACGATTAGATAATTCCCTGAACCCGTAAACGCCATGATAAGACCCGATACCACTGTTGTTTACTCCGCCAAAAGGCAGCCTTAAGTCAAAGGTTTGTTGCATAAGGTCATTGATACAAA
>Ga0193717_1001516_pt1 | contig 14226 bp, 11 predicted proteins | sample U2c2metaG_FD_145900 | JGI IMG/M metagenome (GOLD analysis project Ga0193717, IMG submission 145900) | Soil microbial communities from a riparian zone of the East river system, Colorado, United States - U2c2 | ecosystem: Environmental > Terrestrial > Soil > Riparian zone | place: USA: East River... | reverse complement strand
GGTGGCACCGGCCCGCCATCTGGCGGCACCCCGCGGGCGCCCACCGGCGGGACCCGGTCGGGCCCGTCCGCTGGATGGCCGCTGGGGAGTCTGCTCATGAATCGAGTGTATGTTCGAATACACTCCGACACAAATCGAGCACACTCTGCGCTCGTACCCAGTGCGGGACTGAGGGCCGGGTGCTGAGGGCCGGGTGCGAGGGCCGGGCGCGGGATGCTGGGCCGAGTAGTGAGAATCGGACGCCAGGTGCTGAGGGCTCGGCACTGGGGCCGGGCAGCGAGGAGTGGAGGAGATCTGGATGACGCTGCGAGATGAAACGCCCGGCTCCAGGCCATTGCTGACGGCAACCAGTCTGACGGGTTGACACCACCGGCTGCACCGGCTCAATCACTGCGGGGCTGCGGGGCTGCGGGGCCGTGGAGCCGCGGACGTGGGCCGTGTGGGTTGGTGGGAGGTCGTCAGGCTTTGGTGATTGCGGCTATTCGCCAGGTGTTCTGGGTTGCGGTGAGGGTGATTCGGCGGGCGGTGGGGGTGCCGGGTGGGAGGGAGGTGCGGTGGCCGGAGTGGTCTACGGCGGTGCCGGCGGCCAGGCGGTCGACTATGCGGAGGACGACGGTGGTTGGGCCTGGGCGTTCTATCTCGAGGGTTTGGATCTGCATGCGTAGGCCCTCGATCCGTAGCTGCTGATCTCGGTAGGACGTCAGCAGGGAGCGATCGGAGAGCCAGGGTGGGCTGCCGGGGAGGTACACCGCGTCCAGGTCGGCGGCGTTGAGGGATTGGAACGCTTGGGATCTCCGTTGGTCGAGTGCCTGCAGGGTTCGCAACCATTGATCGACGGTGTTGGATTCGCCGGCCAGGGGTGGTGTCGCCGGAGTACCGATTGTCGGCGGCGGGCTGGAGGTTGCTGGTGCACTGGAGGTAGCCGGCGTGCTGGGTCTGGACGGGGTGCTGGGTCTGGATGGCGGCGGAGCGCTTGGCGACGGCGTGCTCTGGATGGATGTGCCCTTCGGTGCGCTTGGGGACGGCGTGCCATCAGAGCCGGAGGCTGACGTGCCCTCGGGGCTGGAGGCTGCTGCGTCCGTAGGGCCTGAGGCTGATGCAGCGTCAGAGGCTGAGGCCGGGCCGCCGGTGGGTGAACCGAGTACGCCGATGGTCACCAGGCCGACGATGAGCACGAGGACCGCGGCGAGACCTGCCATCGCCAGGATGCCGTAGGCCGACCTCCTTGAGCGGGTACGTCGCCGGGTGGGAGCCAGCATCTGGCCAAGGCGGCGACTGGTGTCTCGGCCCGGTGAACGGCTGCCCGAGCTGTCGGGAAAGCGACGGGCGGGGCGGCTGGAAGAACGACTACCGGAAGCGCTGGGAGAACCGCTGGCAGGACTGTTGGGCGAGTGGCTGGCGGAACTGTTGGGCGAGTGGCTGGCTGAGCTGTTGGTGGAGCGGCCGAATTTGCGTCGCGTGGGGCTGGCTCGGCCGCGGGCTCGTCGGCTGCCCTTGCGTTTGGGGGCTTGTCCGCGCTTGGGCGGCTGTGCGAGTCCCCCACCGGCTGGTTGCGGGGAGGTGGAGAAGGGTGCGGCGTCGGCGTGCGAGGTGGACGCCGGGTCTGGGGATGGAGTGGTGGGGACGCGGGCGGGAGCGGTGGGGATCGGAGTGGGCGGTTTGCGGCGGGTGGGCAGGTGAAGGCGGGCGGCTGGGGTCGTTGGAGGCGAGGTGGTGGTCGGCGGATCTGTGGGTGGTTGATCGGTTGGAGGCAGGGTCGGCCGTCCGTCTGCTGGCGGCGCCGTTGGCAATGCGTCCGCCGGGGGCGGCGTCGAAGGCGCGTCCGTCGGCGGTGGGTCTGCTGAGGGGGGCGTCGAAGGCGCGTCCGACGGCGGTGGGTCTGCTGAGGGTGGGGTCGGGGGTACGTCCGCCGGCGGTGGGTCGGTGTCGAAGCCGAGGTTGAGAGGGGTGGGGGTGGCTAGTTCCAGGACTTTGTGGCTGAGGGTGTCGCCGTCTGTGGTGAAGAGGGAGGCGGGGAAGGTTCGGGGATCGCCGCCGGCTTCGTGGGTCAGGTCTGCGAGGACCGCGAGGTCGTCTGCGGGAGTGCAAGGCGGGCCCTGGAGGCGGAGGCCGACGTCGGTCAGCATCGGGCGGCCGTCGGCGTCGAACATGATGTCCCCCGCGCCCAGGTGAGCGTGAGTGAGGCCGGCCCGGTGGACGACAGCGAGCGCCTGCGCCAACGGGCTGACCAGGGTGACCAGTTCGCCGAGGGACAACTTGCCCCTGCGTTGAAGCAACCCCGTGAGCGTGCCGGCTGCGACGTACTGGCTGAACAGGAGCCATTCGCGGTCGGTCTGGCGGACCTCGATCAGGCGGGTGATGTGGGGGTGGTCGATGCTCTGGGCGAGCGCGAGGTCCTCCCGGAACTCCTGGACGGACGGGATGGAGGCGGACGGGATGCGTTTGAGCACGGCGTGCCGGCCGGAGGCCAGGTTCCGGACCAGCCAGACGGCGCCGACCGATCCGGACCCGAGTCCCCGGCGCAGGCTGTAGCCGGCGATGTCTTCGAGTGCCATGTCAGAGAGAGTGCACGAATCGGCCGCGACACCGCGGAAGTTATCCACAGCGGCTCAGCGTCCAGAGGTCCGGGATCGGGGCCTGTGGATGGCGGCGACGGGCGCCGGGGCGGGCGAGATACAGTCGAAGGCGTGAGGGACATCAACTACGTGCAGGCCGGTTTCGGCGCCGATGCGGTCGACTACGAGCAGGCGTGGGCTGAGCAGCGCCGGCTGCACACGGCAGTTGCCGAGGGCACCGGAACCGACACCGTCATCCTGCTCGAGCACCCGCCGGTCTACACGGCCGGCAAGCGGACCGAGCCGCACGAGCGTCCGGTGGACGGTACGCCGGTGGTCGACGTCGACCGGGGCGGCAAGATCACCTGGCACGGTCCTGGCCAGCTCGTCGGCTACCCGATCGTGAAACTCGCCTCCCATGTGTATGTGGTGGATTACGTCCGCCGGCTGGAGGAAGCGCTGATCGCGGTCTGCGCCGACCTCGGCGTACGGACGGGTCGCGTGAAGGGCCGTAGCGGGGTCTGGGTGCCCGCGGACGAGCGTGGACGGGAGCGGAAGATCGCCGCGATCGGGATCCGGGTGGCGCAGGGTGTGACGATGCACGGGTTCGCGCTGAACTGTGACAACGACCTCACCTGGTTCGACCGGATCGTGCCGTGCGGGATCTCCGATGCCGACGTGACCACGTTGTCGAAGGAGCTCGGCCGGCAGGTCGGGGTCGCCGAGGTGCTCGAGCCGGTACGGCGGCACCTGGACACGATGCTCGCCTGGCAGGAGTACGAGCGGACCCCGGACCTCGATCACGAGGAAAACCCAGCACCAGCAGGCATCACCTATGGCCTGACGGTCTGACCGTCGTTCGCGACTTGCAGCGGAGTCGCTGCTGTGAGTGATGTTTCACCGCGGCAGGTGCGCGAAGTGTCGTCGCTGCGTCAGGGCAAAACGTCGCTACGGTAAAGATGTGTCCAAATTTCTTGGCTTCCTTCTCGGCATCGCCGTGGCGCTGGTCGGGCCCGCTGTCTTCGGAGTTCTCGCCGCCGACGGTGGTATCGAACTGAATGCGAAGGAGATGGCGCTTGCCTATGGCATCGGAGCGCTGATCTTCTGGACCGTGCTGTCGTACTTCTCCGGCGCCGCGGCGCTGGGAGCGGCGCTGACGTTCGGCGCCATGATCTACGCGGTGAACTGGATCCCCAACCGGACGACGAACTTCCTCAACGACGTCCCCGGGGTGACGAGCGGGATGATCGACGGGATCAAGCAGTACACCCTGAACGGGGTGGTGCCGATCCTGGCGGTGATTTCGCTGGTTTATGGGATCCAGCTGATCGTGCAGGCGGTGCAGGCGCGGCGTCGCGAGCGCGCGGAGGCGGATCTTCGCCAGCGGGAGCAGGAGCTCGCCCAGGCGCAGCAGGCGGCTGAGGCCGCGGCGGTGTATCCGGTTGCCGGGGGTGACTATCCGACCAGCGTCGACAACCGGATGGGCAGCAGCTTCAGTGGCAACACGAGCTACGACGACCTGTTCGACGAGGAGCAGCCGACACCGTTCCCGCCGCGGGATCAGGCGGAGGAGCAGACCACGCAGTACGCCGTCGCTGAACCTGAACCCGCTCGGGACGATGACACCGTCGTAGCCGATGCCGAGGGCAACAGCGACGACGAGACGATGCTGGTCCCCACCGACAAGGACGAAACAGTAGTCGTCCCGGCGCAGGAGCAGACGGCCGAGGAGAGCGCGAGCTCGCAAGCCGCAGACGAACCACCCGCGGAACCGGCCCCGGCCAGTGAGCAAACGCCGGAAGAGCAAGCGCGGGCTGAGCAAGGTGCTGACGAGCAGGCTGCAGGTGGGCGGAGTGCGGGGGCGGAGGCCGAGGCCGCTGCGCCGGCGGCTGAGGAAGCTTCGCCCACGGGCGGGCGGCCTGCCGACGAGCCAGCTCCCGGTGGGCCGACCGCTGGTGGAGCTGTAGGTGGGCCGACCGCTGGTGGAGCTGTAGGTGGGCCGACCGCTGGTGGAGGCACTGCTGGTGGGCAAACAGCAGGTGCGCCGACCGCAAGTGGAGCTGCAGGTGGGCCGACGGCAGGAGGAGTTGCGGGTGGGCACGCTGTTGGTGGGTCGACCGCAGGTGGAGTAGGTGCGGGTGGGCCGGGTGCTGAGGATGAGACCGTGGTCGCGCCGCGTCCGGGGTCTGCTTCTGAGGTGACGCCTGCTGAGGCGCCCAGCGCTGGACCGGAGAAGGAGCGGAAGCTCGAGCGGAACGAGCAGGTTGGTCAGCAGTATCGGGAGCGGATGGACGGCCCGGAGCTCGAGGAGACCAGCGAGTTCCACTTCGACGCTTTCGAGAACCCGAACCAGCCCGAGGAAGGCCGTCCGCAGGCACCGCGGATCATGGATCTGCCGGGCCAGTTCCGTCCCGCCGGCGCCTAGCCCAAGACGGCGCAGTACCGACGGGACGGGTCTGGGTCAGTTCACCAGGTAGCCCCTGATGATCGTCTGCTCCACCTTGTTACCGTCGGCATCGGTTGCGGTCGCACGCAGCGATACAGCGCCACCGGCCGGGTTCGTGACCTTCGTACGCCAGCCGTCACCGACACGCTCAACTCTGGCCGACCGCCAAGTTGTTCCGTCGTCGGTCGAGCTGTCGACCGTCAGCGACTTCACCTTCACCGCCGGCGCCCCCGGCTGACGCTGCACCGAGATCGGGATCGTGAACCCGGCACCCGCCCGAGCATGATTGCGATCATCCAGTACAGGCGTGAAGTGCACCGCCATGAACGGCAACGCCGCTACCCCGTCCACATGCCCCGACCGGAACGTCCACGCATTGCTGATCTTCGTAGACACCTCGACACCGGCGACCGCGACCTGACTCTCCAGCCGGTACGACGCCGCCCCAGCCGGCACCGGCACCTCGACGTACTCCGCGTGCCGCCAGTCCGCCAGCAGTTCCCCGTCCCGATAGAGTTTGGCTGGTCCCGCCGAAGACCCCGGCTCGTTCGCGTGCCGAGGATCGCTGTCCGATCGCAGGCTCAGACCGAAGTGGAGCTTGTCGCCCGAGCGTTGTGCGCCCAGCGTCAGACCGTTCGCCTGGATCGGGCCCTGGGTCAAGCGTGGTCCCAGCACCCCCTTGTTCCACTCGCGTCGATACGTCCGGCCGAGCTGGAAGGTACTCCCCTCTGTTTCGTACAGGATGCCACTTGGCCGCATGAAACTGCTGATCCACTTCAGTCCGTCAGCCAAGTAGTACTCGGTGCGCTGAAACGGCAGCGAACTGGATACCAGGCTCACGCCGTAGGGGTCCCAGGCAAATTTCGTCAGGTCATCCGCGGGCCGGACGCCATGCCCTGTCGCGGACTCCCGGACCTCATCGGAGTCGGACGCGTAGGTGGCCTTCACCGTGGCGAAATCCCCCTGGCTCGGATGCAGGTCCACCCCATCAAACGTGCGGCCCTGCGCATAGTCGGCCAGGTTGTACTCATAGGGGCTGTCCTTGAAATCGCCAGCGGGCCCCGGCTCAGCGAAACGACCGTGAGCCACGCTGACGATATCCGCCGGCGACGGCGCAGGGGCACCGAGATCGGTGACGAACAGCGGAGACACAGCGTCCCCCGGTCACCCCGTAGGTCACCATTCCGTCCGGACGATGCGTGTCCCGGGCGACCGCCACGCTCAGCTCCATCAGCCGGGCCGTTGCCTTGGGCACCGACATTTGGACCGGCTTCGCCTTGCGGGCATCCAGCACCACCGAGCCGCCACCCGGCCGGACCTCGAACACCGACTGCATCAAGACGGTCCAGCCGCCGCCCATCACGGTAGACAGATCACCGATCGTGTACTTCCCCGGCGCGAGCCGAAGCTTGCTGGTGCCAATGCCTGATCCGTAGCTGAAATCACCGCAATCAGGATCGGCACCACAATCACCGATCCGGTCGAAGTAGGTGATGTGCTCCTCGGGAGCATTGCCGTCGCGCCCGATATGGGTCAGCTCGATGTCGTAGCGCTCGGTCTCCTTCTCCACCCCGACCGGCGTACTGACCGTCGCTCCCGCCCCGGTCCCGACGAGATACCCGCTGAACACGCCGACGAGCGCCGCCGACCTGGTGTCGGCGGTGATGGTCGCCCTCGCTGTCCCACCGGCCGGTACGACGACCTGGCTCGGCGACACCGTGAACAACCCGGCCGGCTGATTCCCGCCCTGCAACTCGAGGTCCAACGTCACCGCACTGGTACCGCTGTTCCGATAGGTGATCGTCTTCGTCAGCACCGGGTCGTCCTCGTGCGGCCACGAAGCAAACCCGAAACTGACACTCGCCGGCGACGCACCAACCGTCTGCGTCACCGCGCGAGCGACATCAACCCGCCCGGCGCCCTGATCGAACGCGCCCATCCCAGCCGCAGTCTTTGCCGTGGACATCAGCGCCGCCTTGACCTGCTCACCGGTCCAGTCAGGGTGCTGCTGCAACAGAAGCGCGGCGGCACCGGCGACATGCGGAGCTGCCATCGAGGTCCCAGAGGAGGTGGTGTAGTGCTCACCGACCGGAGAACCCATATTGGTGCCCGCTGCCCTCGCCGCGACGATATCCACGCCCGGCGCCGTGATGTCCGGCTTCAGCCCGCTGTCACCCAGCAGCGGTCCATGGCTGCTGAAATACGCGAGCGCGTCCTGCTTGTCCACGGCGCCGACACTGAGCGCCGCAGCCGCGCTCCCCGGTGAGCTGACGGTGTAAGGGCCTCCATCGTTTCCCGCGGACATCACGAACAAGGTTCCGTGCTGAGCCGACAGAGTGTTCACAGCCTGCTCGAGCGGATCATCACCGGGCGCGTCCTGAAAGCCCAGGCTCATGCTGACGACGTCCGCCTTCTGCTCGACCGCAGCCCACTCCATCCCGGCCAGGATCGCATCCTCCGGGCAGCCATAGACACCGCACACCTTCGCATCAAGCAACCGGACATCCGGCGCCACCCCGCGATAGCTCCCACCCGAAGCCGCACCACTACCGGTCACAGTCGACGCGATATGCGTCCCATGACCGAGCTGATCACCATCCGGTCCCTCGGCGAACTTCTTCGCGGCGGCCACCTTGCCGACCAGATCCGGATGCTGAGCATCGATCCCGCTGTCGACCACCGCGACCGTTACGCCTTGTCCGGTCAGGCCCTGACTCCAGGCAGTCGGTGCACCGATCTGCGGCACACTGCGATCCAGAGTGGTCTTGCGGATCCCGTTCAGCCAGACCTTCGTGATTCCCGGGGCCAGCGACTTCCCAGAATCTGCCCGCAGTGACTTCCAGAAGGCCACCGAGTCCTTCTTCGACTCCTGCACCGAGAACCCGGCGATACTCGGCAACTCGCGTCGCCCACTCGTCCCGGCGAGAGACGATCCTGCCGAGCGATTCGCCTTGTCCCGCTGCACGATCAACGGCAGCTCGGCGCGCCGCGCATCGTCGTACCCGAACTCGAACAACGTGGTGACATCGAACAGCCGCGGATCCAGCGTGCCCGCATCCAACAATGGGACAGCGTCGAGCGGAATCATCCGAACCCGGCCACCGTCCGTCGTGGTTCGAAACGCCGTCCGCTCGCGTCCCTCCCCGGCGATGATCCGAGGCTGCGCGCCCGAAGTCAGCTCGACCCGGTCGCCGGTGATCAAGGTGACGCTCCCACCAGCGCCGGCGGAAGGGACGGCGGTCTGCTCAACAACGAGCGGCCGCGCGGAAGAAGCAGAAGAAGCGGATGAACTGGACATCGTGAAGGGACTCGAGACCACCAGCAGGCTCGTGAGCAGGGCGGCGGCGGACAGGGATCTTCGCATCAGTGGGCAGACTCCTCAGCGCGATCGTCCGCCGGTCTTCACCCGACGGACAGACGATGCTGGTTCTTGCCCGAAGTCCGCAAAACCCTTCTCAGAGGATCAGGCGACGTGCATGCGTTGGTGCTGGCCCCAGCGGGCGTGTTCGGCGAAGGCTTCGTCGTAGGCGTGGACCGCCATCTCGCACACGTCCGCGGCCATCTGCGCCCGCGGTGAGTCAGTGCTCCACGCGAGCATCAGCCGCCGGTGGATCGGATCGCCGGCCAGCGGCCGCGTGGTCACGTCGCTGGACAGCATCCGGTACGACGTAGGCGAGATCAGGGCGACCCCCTGACCACTGGTGACGAATCCCATCACCACCGAGGTATCGACCGAGTGGTGTTCCACCCGCGGCGTGAAACCGGCCGATTCGCAGGCGGACCGGAAGAGCACATGGAAACCGCTGTCGTCCGGTGGTTCCCCGATCCACTCCTCGTCGGCCAGCACCCCGAGGTCGATCTCGCCACGATGCCGGCTCGCCACGGCCAACGGATGATCCGCCGCCATCACCACGTACGCCGACTCGGACTCGACCACCGTATGCGCGTCGACACCCGACGGCAGCCGCAACTCAAACCCAGGAAACTCCCGCAGCAACGCGAAATCGAGCCGCCCACTCTCCAGCTGCTGGAGCAGCACACTGGTGGCCCACTCGACCTCGATCGACACCTGCTCGATCTCCCCGTGGGCGCGCAACCTGCTGGCGATCCCGGACATCGGGGCCGTCGGGAACCCGCCCAGCCGTACTGCGCTCGACTCCACCGCCGTCATCGCCGAAACGGTCGCCGACAGGTGATCCACGTCGACGAGGATCGCGCGAGCCCGGTCCACGGCGTACCGGCCAAGGGCTGTCGGGGTGACACCGGTGCGGGAGCGCTCGAACAGCTCACCGCCGAACGCCGCCTCGATCCGTTTCAGCTGCGCGGTCAGGCTCGGCTGGCTGACCTTGAGCCAGCGGGCGGCCCGCCCCACGGACCCCGCTTCTGCCACCAGGACCACCACCCGCAGGTGGCGCAGCTCAACGTTCATGCGTTGTGACCGTAGTCCAGGTGCGCGCGACGCACACAGTTGTTGCGTGTTGCGATTTCGTCACAGCCGGGAGAATGTGTGTAACGTTCCCCCGGCTGTGACGATAAGTTATCCTGCCTTGATCGCCAGCGCCTCGCGATAGCCCAGCCGCCGGCCCGTCTGCAGCAGCGTCCGCTCGTACAGCCGGGCCCCGAGCCGGACGATCAGTACGGTCGCGGCGAGCAGGATCAGGATCGCCACCAGCGGCTGCCAGAGCGGCACGTCCTCGGTCAGCATCCGGCCCGGCATCGCCATCGACGAGGCGATCGGGATGAAGGACGCCACCGACTTGGCCGACGCACCCGCGAAGACCGAGAAGAAGAACGGGATCATCAGGATCATCTGGCCGGGCAGCGTGGTCGAGCCCAGATCCTCCTGCCGGGTGGCCAGCGAACCGGCCACCGCCCACAGCCCGGCCAGCGCCACGAATCCGAGCACGAAGAACACCACGAACCAGCCGGCCACCGGCGCGATCACCTTCAGGATGTCGGCCTGGTCGGTCAGGATCAGACCGATCAGCGACGCGGCTGCGATCACCACGATCTGTGACAACGCCAGCACTGTGTTCCCGATCACCTTGCCCCACAGCAGCGCCCGGATCGGGACCGCCGCGGCCAGGATCTCGACCACCCGGCTCTCCTTCTCCTGCACCACGCTCTGCGCGATCATCATGCCGAAGCCGAGCGCGGTCATGTAGAACACCAGCGCGAGACCGATGTTCACGAAGTCCGCGACCACCTCAGGCAGCGGGCCCGGATTCAGCAGTCGCTCCTGCAGTTGGGTGTTCGCCCGCAACTGGTCCGGAGTCAGCCCGGCCCGCGCTGCGTTCTGTTCCATCCCCAGGTTGACCACGGCTTCCCGCAGGTTGCTCTGGATGCCGCTGTCCACCCGGTCGTCGCCCAGTACGACGTATCCGCTGTCGCCCGGCAGCAACGCGGCCTTCGCGTCGCCATCGGAGACGAGCCGCTCGGCCTCGGCAGCGTCGGCCACCCGGGTGGCCTCGTAGCTGTCGCCACCGCTGATCGCATCCGCCTGCTGCACAACCTGTACGCCGGCATCGTTCAGTACTGCGATCTTGTCCGGCCCACCGCTTCCCGAGATCAGCGCCGGGATGATCACCGCGGCCAGCACCAGGATCAGCATGAAGGCGGTCGAGCCGATGAACGTCTTGTCCCGGATCTTCGTACTGACCTCGCGCTGCGCCACCAGCTGCCATGGGCGCTGCAAGGTGGTCCTGCTCTGTTCGTTGCTCATCGGGTCGCCTCCCGGAAGACGTCACTCAAGGCCACTCGCTCGGGCCCGAACTCGAGCACCGACCCGCGGCTGATCGCCTGCTGCAGCACCAGCTGATCCAGCCCCGCCTCTGCCACATCGAACAAGGCGGTCGCCCCGTCCACGTCCCGCACCTTGATGCCCTCGATGTCGCGCAGCCAGCCGGCGTCGCCGTCCATCACCATCCGGTACGTCGCGGTCGGGCCGGCCGCGAGTTCCGCAACGGGGCCCGCGGCAACGACCTTGCCCCGTGACAACACCACCAGGTCGTCGCACAGGCGTTCCACCAGTTCCAGTTGGTGACTGGAGAACAGCACCGGCACCTCCGGCGTGACCTCTTCGCGGAGCAGGTCCACCATCGAGTCGACGGCGAGCGGATCGAGCCCGCTGAACGGTTCGTCCATCACCAGCGCGATCGGCTCGTGCACCAGCGCGGCCGCGATCTGCACGCGTTGCTGGTTGCCCAGCGACAACGTCTCCAGAATGTCCCCGGCCCGCTCGGTCAGCCCCAGCCGGCCGAGGATCTTGTCGGTCCGCTCACCGGCCCGGGCGGGATCGAGGCCGTGCAACCGGCCGAAGAACACCAGTTGGTCGCGGATCTTCATCTTCGGGTACAGCCCGCGCTCCTCCGGCATGTAGCCGAAGTCGCGGCGGACCTGGTGGGTCAGCGGGCTGCCGTTCCACCGCACCTCGCCTGCCGTCGCTCCCAACACCCCGAGAATGATCCGCATCGTCGTCGTCTTGCCGGCTCCGTTCGCCCCGACGAACCCGGTCATCCGACCGGGCACCACGTCGAAGCTCACATCGTCCAGCGCGAGGTGATCACCGAACCGCCGGGTCAACCCAGCCACGCTCAGCATCCCGTTCACCAGTCCTCTACTACTCCGGCCCCCTGACCAGACCCACGCCCAGCCGCTCCCGTTCTGGAAGTGACTCCCACGCTAGTCAGCCGGACCCTCGGCGTACGTCGGCCCGCAGGGTGATCACCCGCCTCATCCCCAGGGCGGACCAGCCGATCAGGAGGTGTGTTCGTCGCCGGGGATGACGAGGCCGCATTCGTAGGCGAAGACGACCGCCTGGACGCGGTCGCGGAGGCTCAGTTTGAGTAGCACGCGGGAGACGTGGGTCTTGACCGTGGCCTCGCCGACGAAGAGCTGGGAGGCGATCTCGGTGTTGGTCAGGCCGCGGGCGATCAGGCCGAGGACCTCGCGTTCGCGGTCGGTCAGGTCGGCGACCAGGTCCGGGCGGTAGACCCGGTCTCCCCCGCCGGCGAACCGCTTGATCACCCGGCGCGTCACCTCGGGCGCGAGCAGCGCGTGGCCCGAGTGCACGACCTGGATCGCCTCGACCAGGTCCTCGGGCGCGGTGTTCTTGAGCAGGAAGCCGCTGGCGCCGGCGCCGAGCGACTCGAACAGGTAGTCGTCGCGGTCGAACGTCGTCAGGATCACCACCTTGCCCGCATCGGCGGCCACGATCCGCTGGGTCGCGGAGATTCCGTCCAGCCCGGGCATCTGGACGTCCATCAGGACGACGTCCGGACGCAAGGCGGTCGCCAGCTCGACCGCCTTCTCCCCGTCGGCGGCCTCCCCGACCACCTCGATGTCAGGCTCCACCGACAGGATCATCCGGAACCCGGCCCGGACCAGATCCTGGTCGTCCACCAGCAGAACCCGCATCGGACTGTCACTCAAAGCAGTACTCCATCACTGGGTGGTTCAGGGCTGGTGACTGGTGCCAGCGGGATCCGGGCGCGGACCCGGAAGCCGCCGACGGGACGGGGGCCGATCTCGCTCTCGCCGCCGAGCAGGCCGACCCTCTCACGGATGCCGACGTGTCCCAGCCGGCTGCCGACCGGCGCGTGCTTCGGGCGACCGTCGTCGATCACCTCGATCTCGATCGCGGTGGCGAGATAGCGCATCGTCACGTGCGCGCTCCGGGCGGTCGAGTGCCGCCGGACGTTCGTCAGCGCCTCCTGCGCGATCCGGTACACCGACACCGAGACGGTCTCCGGCAGCACCACCGGCGGCCCGATCTGATGGAACCCGACGGACAGCCCATCGCCGTTCACCATCGCGACCAGCGCGGGCAGCCGGTCGGCTCCAGCCTGTGGTTCCTTGAGCGCCGGGAGGCCGAGCTCCTCGTCGAGGTCCGGGTCGGCCGCCCGGAGCATGCCGAGCAGCTGCCTCATCTCGTTCACCGCCGTGCGGCTGGAGTTCTCGATCACGCTGAGCGCGTTCTTCGCGGCGTCGGGGTCGGTGTCCATCACCCGGCGGGCCCCACCGGCCTGGACGCCGATGCTGCTGATGTGATGCGCCACCACGTCGTGCAGTTCGCGGGAGATCCGCAGCCGCTCGTCGATCACCGCGCGGCGGGCGTTCGCCTGCTGCTGGGTGGCCAGCTCCGCGGCCTGCTGCTCCAGTTCGTACCGCTGGCGGGCGGTTCGCCAGGCGGTGCGGCCCCAGAAGTAGGCACCGAAGAAGTAGACGACGTTCAGCGCCAGGTTCAGCAGGAGGTAGGACAGGTACGGCGAGAGCAGGCCGTCGCCGGGACCCTTGATCGAGTCGTCGACCAGCGCCTTGATGAAGCCGTACGCCAGCCACCCGAACATGCCCGCGAACACGACCACCATCGCCAGCTTCATCCGGCGCCGGTCCCGCGCCCAGGCGACGGCCGCGTAGATCGCCATGAACTGGGTCGCCTGGGTGACCAGGTTGCCCGCGAAGGCGAACGTGTTCCGCTCCCCGTTGGTGAAGAACAGCACCGAGACGACGAGCAGCACGGTCAGTGGGAAGCGCCGCCGCAGGCATAGCGGCAGGGCCACCGCCGCACTCAGGACATAGGCCTCGACACCGCCGATGCCCATGTCGACCGGGATTCCCGAGGTGCTGCGCGCCAGTTCGGTGCCGACGACGGCTGCCACGGCCATCCCGAGCCCCAGGAACAGATCCTGCCGCTGCTCCCGCCGCGTCGGCCCCGGCCGCTGCCAGTCCGCCGCCGACGGACACGACGCCGTCGGATCCGCGGCACTCGCAGTACCGGTTGCAGTGGCATGGTCGCTGGACATGGTTCACCACCCTACGGGTGGATGACTGCTGTCGGCCGCCGCGTACTCTGGTGCGTGTGACGATCGTTCCAGAAGGACGGAAGCTGCTCAGACTCGAAGTGCGCAACGCGGAGACCCCGATCGAGCGCAAACCCGAGTGGATCAAGACGCGCGCCAAGATGGGCCCGGAGTACCAGAAGCTGCAGGCGCTGGTGAAATCCGAGGAGCTCCACACGGTGTGTCAGGAGGCCGGCTGCCCCAACATCTTCGAGTGTTGGGAGGACCGCGAGGCCACCTTCCTGATCGGCGGCGACCAGTGCACCCGGCGCTGTGACTTCTGCCAGATCGACACCGGCAAGCCGCAGGCGCTGGACCGCGACGAGCCCCGCCGGGTCGCCGAGTCCGTCACCAAGATGGGCCTGCGCTACGCCACCGTGACGGG
>Ga0193717_1001515_pt1 | contig 14228 bp, 10 predicted proteins | sample U2c2metaG_FD_145900 | JGI IMG/M metagenome (GOLD analysis project Ga0193717, IMG submission 145900) | Soil microbial communities from a riparian zone of the East river system, Colorado, United States - U2c2 | ecosystem: Environmental > Terrestrial > Soil > Riparian zone | place: USA: East River... | reverse complement strand
GTCGGGCCGGGGCCAGACCACATGCCAATCGGTGAATTCGGCGGGGCAGCGGCGCTGCCCGGCGACGGCAGTCCGTTTTTCTCGGCGCCGATGTACTGGTTCTACGAGATGGGGCACGCGGCGCTCACGCCGGCGCGCGCCTTCGCCGACGCCGGGCGCATGTTCTACAAAAATCCCGCGAACCCGTTCGCGCACACCTCCGCCGGCAAGGCGGCCGCCGCGGCGTTCGAACTGTTCGAGCGCACCACGCGCCGCTATAGCCAGCCCGAATGGGGCATCTCGTCCACGCTGGTCGGCGGCGAGCGCGTCCCGGTGAATATCAAGGCGATCTGGGAACGGCCGTTCTGCCGCTTGCTGCATTTCGAGCGCGCGCTGGAGCACGCACCGAGGCGGCCGCAGCCGAAGCTGCTGATCGTCGCGCCGATGTCGGGCCACTACGCGACGCTGTTGCGCGGCACCGTGGAGGCTTTCCTGCCGAATCACGACGTCTACATCACCGAGTGGGTCGACGCCCGCATGGTGCCGCTCACGGAAGGGCGCTTCGATCTCGACGACTACATCGACTACGTGATCTCGATGCTGCATGCGCTCGGCGGCGAGACGCATATCGTCGGCGTGTGCCAGCCCTCGGTGCCGGTGCTCGCCGCGGTCGCCCTGATGGAGGGCAAGGACGATCCGTACGTGCCGCTCTCCATGACGCTGATGGGCGGCCCGATCGACACGCGCGAGCATCCGACCGTGGTCAACAAGCTCGCCGAACAGCGCGGCATCGACTGGTTCCGCCGCCACGTCATCGCCAAGGTGCCGTTTCCGCATCCCGGCTTCATGCGCGACGTCTATCCGGGGTTCGTGCAGCTCAACGGCTTCATGACGATGAACCTCGACCGCCATCTCGAGGCGCACCGCAACCTGTTCCGCCACCTGGTCGAGGGCGACGGCGACTCGGCCACCAAGCACCGCGAGTTCTACGACGAGTATCTCGCCGTCATGGACCTCTCGGCCGAGTTCTACCTGCAGACGTGTTCATCCGCCACGACCTGCCGCTCGGCCGCATGACCCATCGCGGCAAGCCGGTCGACCTCACCAAGATCCGCCGCGTCGCGCTGCTCACCATCGAGGGCGAGCACGACGACATTTCCGGCGTCGGGCAGACGCAGGCCGCGCACAAGCTTTGCACGAACATCCCGGACGACAAGAAGGCGCATTATCTGCAATTGGGCGTCGGCCACTACGGCGTGTTCAACGGCTCGCGCTTCCGCTCCGAGATCGCGCCGCGCATTTCGGACTTCGTGCTGTCGCACAACGGCCACGGCAAGGGCAGCAAGCGCAAGACGGCGGAGGCGTAGGTTAGGCCGCGTACTCATCGGGGGCGCGATGATGTGCGCGAACGGCTCTTGTTAACCCGCGGTGTTGCCGCCACCAAGCCCGCCCGACCGTGCCGCCACGTCATTCGCGGCCGCACGAGCATATTCGAGCACAAACAGCCGGATGGTTGAAGACAGGTTGCCACGGTCGCCGTGGCTATCGAGGTCGCTGACGATTCCCGAGAGGGTCATGTGCCGGCTGTGCGCGATCTCCTTCAACCCGCGCCAGAATGCGTCTTCGAGGCTGACACTGGTCTTTCGGCCGGAAATCGCCACGGACCGTTTGATGACCACAGACGGCATTTGCCGCGCCGACACTTGATGCGCGTTCGACAGTTCGTGCGATGCCATTTTGTCCTCCGGTGCGGGCCGGATTCGGAACGCATGAATAAACCGGAGAAGTGTCGGCCATATCGACCTGAGTCGGGAATTGGTACTTATGACGGTACGCCAGCTTCAGGCGCGGCGGCCGCTACAATTCATGTCAAAATTCGATCAATTGCTTGAGCAGCGCGAGGGCGACGGCCTGGGTCCTGTTGGCGGCGCCGAGTTTTCGCGCCGCAATCTGCGCGTGCTCATCAACGGTTCTTTTTGCGATGTTGAGGATTTGTCCGATCTCCCACGACGATTTCCCTTGTGCCGCCCAGGCCAATACCTCACGTTCGCGGGCGGTCAATAACGGCGAGTTCTCGTGCAACGACAAGGAAAGCGCGGACGCCTTGCTCGCGGCAAACAATCCGGTCAGTTGGATCGCTTGCATGGCGTCGTCATGCAGCTCGGGGTCTTCGCCAGCCAACCAGACGCAAGCTGGGACATTGGCGGAGCGCCCAACGGGAATGATCGCTCCCTCGGCCATACCGTGGCTACGCAGCGCCTGCATAAACCGTTGATGGCCGCGCGCCTGCGCCTGATTGTAGGGTGCATCGCTGTAGCGGAACGGTTCGAGTGCGGCTCTCGCATGTGTACAAATATGATCGTCCAAATAGAACTGCTCATGAATGTACATGTCGCGGAATCCATCAGGCGCATATTCGGTCAGAATGACTGGATCGGCGCCATTTTTCGGCCGCGGCAGCCCGTTGATCCCCAGGGGCCGTAAAACCCAGCTTGTTCAGGGCAGCGGCGAACGTCTTGCTAACCTGCGGCAGCGAGGTCGAACGAGCGATTTCTTCGATCGTATCAAAGGCGAAGTTGCGATAGGCGTTTGAAATCATCCAATGAGGAACCGTGCTCTATGTCATCCCAGGCGGACTATTTAGTACCATTGTGACACACCAATGCGACGCGAAATCTTTCAGGATACACTTCAAAAGATTATTCCAGGTCGGCAGAAGGGTATAATCACACCGGCGTCGATGCGGCTGCACGTAGAGCCGGCGGGGTAAACAACGATCGTTTCGGCGGCCCGTCGCTATTGTTGGACGGCGCGGCATGGGGGCTGACGGGCCAGTGAGCATTACGAGTCCGCTTTCAGGTCGATAGCGACCAAAAAAGCGCGGTGGCTCCGGGTCCCCGCTTTCGCGGGGACGCGCGGTGCTAAATCAAGCCAGTTTCGCGCTATAGTCACGGACGATTCCTGAGTCATCGCCCATGTCGCTGCGCGCGCTTTTCTTCCGCCGGCCACCCGATCCGCAACTGATCGAGGTCGCGTTCGACGGCGCGATCTATCCGGTGCAGCTGCGCCGGCATCGGCAGGCGCGGCGCTACACGCTGCGTGTGCACGCCACCGACCGCACGGTGGTGCTCACCATGCCGCTGCGCGGAAGCGTCAAGGAGGCGCGCGCCTTCGCGGAACGCAACGGCGGCTGGATCGCGGCACGGCTCAAGCGCCTGCCGCAGCCCATTCCGTTCGCCGACGGGCTCGAACTGCCGCTGCGCGGCGTGCCGCATCGCATCGCGCACCGCGCGGGCGCGCGCGGCACGGTGTGGGTCGAGGCCAGCGATGCCATGCCGCTGCTGTGCGTTGCCGGCAACGCCGAGCATCTGGCGCGCCGAGTGCGCGATTTCCTCAAACGCGAGGCCAAGCGCGACCTGGAAGCCGCGAGCCGGCGCTACGCCACCGCGCTCGGCGTCGCGGTGAAACGCGTTTCGGTGCGCGACCAGTCGAGCCGCTGGGGCTCGTGCACGGCGGCCGGCGTGCTCTCGTATTCGTGGCGCCTGATCCTCACGCCGCCCACTGTGCTGGACTATCTGGCGGCGCACGAGGTCGCGCACCTCATCGAGATGAATCACTCGCGCAAATTCTGGCGCGTGGTCGCCGGTATCTGCCCCGAGTGGCAGCGCGCCAAGGGCTGGCTCAACGCGCACGGCGCCGCGCTGCACCGCTATGGCGAGCAATAGCGCCTACTGCGGCAGCGCGCTGATCGCGACCTTCACGGTGCCGTCGGCCTCGGCGATGATGCGCAGGGTCATGGCATCATACTCGATCCCCACGAGACGCAGATCGGTCACCGCCGCGTCGACCTGCACGCCCTCGCTGCTCTTGCGGAAATCCGCGATCGCCGCCTCGATGCTCCGCCGCGCATTGGCGGCGAACGGCTTAAGATCGATGCGCGCGTTTTCCGCCAGCGCATCCTTGACGTAAGGCACCGCTGCGCGTGCGGCTGCGCCCAGCAGCCCGAACGCGGCTTCAGATTCCACGTCAAGCTCGATCGCGGTGAGGCGCAGCACCCGCTGCACGCGATCGAGTTCGGGCTTGCCCCACACATGCACGGTGGCGTCGGCACCGAAGCCGAACCAGCTCTTCTTCTCGTTCGCCTTGACGCGCAGCGTGATGAGCAGCCGATCGCCGGACGCCGCCACGGTCGCGCGGTCGATCGTCACCTCGACGGGCCCGCCCTTGTCCTCCGGGAACGTCTTGCCCTTGAGCTGGGCCTCGATCAGCTTGTTGACCTCGGTGAACGGCACATCGATCGGAACGCCGATCGCAACGCGGCCCTGCTCCATCGGCGGCACGATCTCCAATGTCTCTGGGAATGGACACTCCGGCTTGCTCTCGGCCGGGATAATGCGCGTTTCGGCCTGCACGCCGACGGTGAGCGTCACGGCGGCGGCATCGACGCGCGGCTGCGCCGCGATCGCGCGCACCGGGCGTACTTCCAGCCAGAGATCCGGCACGCCGGGCGCGGCCTTGCCGAGCGGAATTGCGCGGCACATCCTGGCCCACTCGCGGCGCGCCGCGATCTCGATCGCCGGATTATCGCGGATGCGCGCCTGCAGCACGCCGAGCTGCTCGTTGACGGCACGATCGAGCAGCGGCTTGACCTCGCGCGACAGATTGAGCCGCACACCCGCGATGGAGAGATTGGCGTCGCCGATATTCGCTTGTCCGGTCAGGTTGGGCTCCATCCGCCAGTTCGGCAGGATCGCGGGCCGCGCGTTCATCGTGATGTTGCCGCGCACGTCGGCGCGCTGATCGAGCGTGCGGCCGGTGAGGCTTCCCATCTGCTTGCCGAGCTGTTCGTTCACGATGCCGCCAAGCGCGCCGGCGATGCCGCCGACCTGCGCGCCGATCTGGCCGGTGAGGCGGAACGTGCCGTTGAGTGGCGTCAGCACGGTGAGGCCTTCGGGCCGGCCGGTGAGCGCGAGCGGCCCGCGCGTGACCGTCCAGCCGAGCTCGGCATTCTGCAGCAGTTGCCCCATCGGGTTGTCGCGCTTGCCCGAGAGGTCGCGCGGCGCCTGCGCCTCCATCACGTCGCGGATCGCCGAGAGCGCGATGACGGCCGGCGCGATCACGACCGAGGTGCGCGTCACCGGCTGCAGTGGCGGACTGTCGGCGAGCGCCGGCGGCTTGCGGTCGGGACCTGCGGGCCACAGCAACAGCACGGCGCCGAGCAGCGCGACCAACACGACGACGACTGCAAGCCCGCCGAGCACGATCCTGCGCATGCCGCGATGCTAGTGCAGCGTCATGCCGGGCGCCAGCAGCGGCGCGATGCGGCGTTCTCGACAATGTGGCGCAAAGGCGATAGAGCGCGCCCTTCCCTGGACACCGGCATGCTCCGTCCCGATACCTTCGCGCTCACCGCGCTGCTCGCCCTCCTGACCGCGCTCGGGCCGCTCGCGGTCGACATGTATCTGCCGTCGTTCCCGGACATCGGGCGGCTGCTCAACGCCTCGCCCGCGACCGTGCAGCTCACGCTGTCGCTCTATCTCGTCTCCTACGCGATCGGGCAGGTGATTTACGGACCGCTCTCGGATCGCTACGGCCGCTTGCCGATGATGCGCATCGCGCTGGCGATCTACTGCGTGGCGTCGCTCACCTGCGCGCTCGCGCCGAGCATCGAATTGCTGCTGACCGCGCGCGCCTTTCAGGCACTCGGCTCATCGGGCGCGATCGTGCTCGCGCGTGCGATCGTGCGCGATCTCTATTCGGGCGCACGCGCAGGGCGCGAGCTCTCGCTGATGGGCGCCATCATGGCGCTCGCGCCGGTCGGCGCGCCGATGATCGGCGGTGTGTTGCAAAGTGCGCTCGGCTGGCGCTCGCATTTCGTCGTGCAGATCGGATTTGGGCTGATCGCGGCGTTCTTCGTGTGGAGCAAGCTGCCGGAGACGTTGCGCGCGCCGGCGCCCGGACCATTCTCTTTGCGTGCGATCTTCGCCGGCTATGCGGTGATCCTGCGCAACCGGGCGGTGCTCGCCTATGTGGGCATGCTGGCGGCAAGCTTTGCCGGCGTGTTCGCGTGGATCTCCGGCTCGTCCTTCGTACTGCAGGAGATCTACGGCCTCTCGGCACTCGCTTTCGGGCTCGCATTCGCGGCAGCGAGCGGCGGCTATCTGCTCGGTACCGCGGTCGCGACGCGCATCGTTACGCCCCTTGGGCTCGATCGCACCATCGGGATTGGCGCGGGAGCGCTCGCCGCAGGCGGACTTGCCGCAGTCGCGGCGGTGCCGCTCGGCGGCGCATCGCCCGTCCCGCTCGTCGCCGCGATGGCGCTGTTCGCGGTCGGCATGGGACTGGTGCAGCCCCAGACCATGGCGGGCGCGATGATGCCATTTCCCGAGCGCGCCGGCACCGCGTCATCGCTGCTCGGCGTCTCGCAAATGGTGTGCGCGGCGATCAGCGGCATCATTGTTGGGCAGTTGCTCGGCACAAGCGCTTGGCCGGTTGCGATCCCGCTCGCGATCTGCGGATGCGCAACGCTGCTGCTGTGGGCGGTCTCGCGCGGCGTCAGGGCGCGCGAAGGCGCAGCACAGCATCGCTAACGGATAAGTTCAGCGCCGTCCGAACAGATTGTCGAAGAAGTTGCCGACGCCGGAATTGTTCGACGTCTGCTGCACCTCGGGCGCACCACCGCCGACGGCGCCGGGCGGACGCGGAATGCTCGACGTCGAGGTGGGAGCCGCGGCCATGCGCTGCGGCGGATATTGAGCCTGCAACGGCGCATGAGACGAAGGCGACGAAGGCGACGAAGCAAGCGGCAACGGCGCAGCAGCAGCGACGCGCGGCGGCGGCACGCTGCGCGGGGGCGGCGCGGGCAGCTTCGGCGGCGCCGCGGCGATCTGCGGCGGGCGCGGCGCGGGCGGCCGCGGCGGCTGAGCCGGAGCAACCGCGACCGAGGGACGCGGCGCGACGAGCGGGCGTGCATCGTCCTCGCGGCTCAATGGCGTCGCGCTTTGCGGTGGCGACAGCATCGAGGTGAGCGGATTGGGCGGCGCATAGGATTGCGGCGCGGATGGCGCCTGCTGCTGCGCGGGTTCGTATGAACGCCCCGCCATGCCGGGCAGGTCCACCATCGGCAGGCCCTGGTGCGCGGCCTTCATGAACCGGCTCCAGATGTCGACCGGCATGCCGCTCCCGGTCAGCTTCTTGGTCGGCGAATTGTCGTCATTGCCGAGCCACACGCCGGTCACCAGATGCCCGGTGTAGCCGATGAACCAGGCGTCGCGGAAATCCTGTGAGGTGCCGGTCTTGCCGGCCGCCGGGAAGCCGCCGGTGTCGGCCTTGCGGGCGGTACCGCTCGCGAGCGTTTCCTGCATCATCTGGTTCATCATCGCGACGGTGCGATCGTCGATGACGCGGCCGAGACCCGGATTGCGCGCGCGATAGATCAGCTTGCCGCCGGCGGTGCGCACCTTGTCGATCACGTGCGGCGCGACCGCGATGCCGCCATTGGCGAACGGCACGTAGGACGAGACCAGCTCCATCACGGACACTTCCGAGGTGCCGAGCGCGATCGAGGCATTCGGCTCGAGCTTGGAGGAAATGCCGAGCCGGTGCGCGGTGCGCGCCACCGCCTGCGGCCCGACTTCCAGGGTCAGGCGCACCGACACGGTGTTGAGCGACATCGCGAGCGCCGTCGTGAGCGACACGGGCCCGAAATACTCGTGGGTGTAGTTCTCCGGCTTCCAGCCTTTCACGTCGATCGGCTTGTCCTCGCGGATCGTCTCGGGCGTGAGCCCGCGCTCCAGCGCGGTGAGATAGACGAACGGCTTGAATGCCGAACCCGGCTGGCGCTTCGCCGCGACCGCGCGGTTGAACTGGCTCTCGGCGTAGTTCTTGCCGCCGACCAGCGCGCGCACCGCGCCCTGCGGCGTCATCACCACCATGGCGCCCTGCTCGACATCGAACTTCGCAGCCTTCGGCGTCAGCTCATCGAGCAGCGCTTTCTCGGCGCTCGCCTGCAGCAGCGGATCGATCGTGGTCTCGACCACGATGTCCTGCTCGACGTGGCCGACCACCTCGTTGAGCACGTCCATCACCCAGTCGGCCATGTAGTTGATCGAGCCGCCCGCGCTCTGCTTGACGATCTTGGGCGCGCTCGCGACAGCGTTCTTGGCCGCATCGGCGCCGACGTAACCCGCGTCCGACATGGCGGCGAGCACGATCTGCGCTCGGCGCTCGGCGCCGTCGAAATTGCGCGTCGGCGCGAGCTTTGAGGGGGACTTGACGAGGCCCGCCAGCAAGGCGGCTTCCGAGAGCGTGACGGTGCGCGCGGACTTGCCGAAATAGCGCTGCGAGGCGGCCTCGACGCCGTAGGCGCCGTTCCCGAAGTAGACGCGGTTGAGATAGAGATCGAGAATCTCGTCCTTGGAATATTTCCGCTCCAGCCAAACGCTGAGGATCATCTCCTGCAGCTTGCGCTGCATGGTGCGCTCCTGCGTCAGGAACAGGTTCTTGGCGAGCTGCTGCGTGATGGTCGAGCCACCCTGCGACACGCCGCGATGCAGCACATTCGCGCCGACCGCGCGCATCACGCCGAACGGATCGATGCCGTAATGCGAGTAGAAACGCCGGTCCTCGATCGCGAGAAAAGCCTTGGGCAGAAGCGCCGGCAATTCGCGCAGCGGCACCGCGGAGCCGCCCATCTCGCCGCGGGTCGCGAGCACGCGTCCGTTGAGCCCGACGATCTGGATCGAAGGCGGACGTTTCGGCACTTCGAGCGACTGGATCGGCGGAAGATGCGCGGCGACCCACGCGATCACGCCGACCGCGCCGATGAACGCCCACAACCCGAGCACCAGCGACCAATAGGCGACGCGCCCGACGAGCGACCGGCGCGGGCCCTTGCGGGTCTTCTTGCGCGGTGCGCGGGCGGATTCGGGCTTGCGCGCGACGTCGTCGGGCTCGCGCCGTTCCTTGCTGCTTCGCTCCGCCATACGCGCCCCTGCTGCAGCTTCGGTTACGCGGAAGCTGTCCCTCGGCGTCACGCTAAGGGCCGCGGTTTAATGCGTGGTTAAGTATTCGGGTATGGCGGCTCTCGCCGCAGCAGCGTTGCGTGTGCGCAACAGACGTCGCGAACGTGGTTAATGAAGGGTGACAGTGCAGGAGGACTTGAAAAAGGCTAGGCCGGCAATTTCGCGGTCAGGCCGGTGCCCCGCCGCTCAGCAGCAGGTGCTGGCCACTGACGAAACCAGCCAGATCGCTGGCGAAGTACTCAGCAGCGTTGGCGACATCGTGCAATGTCCCCATCCGCGCAATTGGACGGGTCGACCGCACGAACTCGCGAACGCGATCGCTCGCACCCGTCGTATAGACGCCTGCACCTTCAATCGCAGTAGGCAGGATCGAATTGACGGTCACGCCGCGATGGCCCAACTCCTTCGCTAGGACCTCGACGAGATACTGCGGCGCGATCTTGCTTGCCGCGTACAGCCCATAGTCCGGCTGGGGTAGGCGCGTTGTGCTGGAGCCGACATAGATGATCCGGCCATTGTCGCGAACGTGCTTGGCCGCCCTTTGCAGTGTGAAGAAGGCGCCCTGGGTGTTGACGCCGAACAGACGATCGAAATCGGCCTCGGTAAACTCCAACACGCGCTGGTCTACTAGCTCGACGCCCGCATTGGCGACGACGATGTCGACCCCGCCGAGTTGCTCGGCCGTGACGGCAAACAGACGATCGATGTCCGCGACCTTCGAAACGTCACCCTGGATCGCCACCGCAGAACCGCCGCCGCTCCGGATCGCGGCGACGGTCTCTGCTGCGCTCTTTTCATCCTTTGCGTAGTTGACGGCGACGGCGGCACCGAGCAGTGCGTAGCGTTCTGCGATGGCTTTGCCGATGCCACGGCCGGCGCCCGTGATGAGAGCGACTTTGCCTTTCAGCGTCGTCATAGTCAGAGCCCCATCCCGCCGGATACTTCGATCCGCTGACCGTTGATCCAGCCGCTCTCGGGGGCGAGCAGCATCGCCACTGCACCGCCGATGTCGTCCGGCAGCCCGGGGCGGCCGAGCGCAGTCATCGACGCGACCATCTTGGCCACCTCGGGATTGTCGCGAACCATTCCGCCGCTGAAGTCGGTCGCGATGGCGCCAGGTGCGATGATATTCGCGGTGATCTTGCGAGCCCCGAGCTCCTTGGCCATGTACCGCGTGAGGGCTTCTAAGCCGGCCTTCATCGCGCCGTAGACGCCGGAACCGGGAATGGTCATGCGCGCCAGCCCGCTCGAAACATTGAGAATGCGCCCGCCATCGACGATGAGCGGCAACAGCCGCTGTGTCAGCAGGAACGGCCCCTTGAAGTTCACCTTGTAGACTTCGTCGAGCTGAGCCTCGGTCGTCTCGAAAACGCCGGCGTGCATCGAGACTCCGGCGTTGTTGACCAGGTAGTCGAACTGCTTGCGTCCCCAGGTACGCTCCAGCTCTCCCGAAACCGACCTCGCGAATGCCTCGAACTTGCCGGTGTCGGTGACGTCGAGCGGGAGCGCAACCACCTTGCGGCCGAACGAGCGGATTTGCTCCCGCACCTCGCTCGCCTCGGCGGCTGCCGCACGGTACGTGAAGATGATGTCGACACCCCGCTCGGCGAGGTGCAAGGCCATGCTGCGGCCAAGGCCGCGGCTGCCGCCGGTGATCAGCGCGATCGGGGTCTTTGCAGAATTCGTCATGGCATCCTCCATCGGATTAGCGTCGTTTAGCTATGACGAACAATAAGTGCGATATATCCCTATATAAGCTGCGAACAGCTAGACAGACTGTTCATGAAAACATAACAATAAGCCTATGAACATCGATGGTCTCCGGATGTTCGTGAAGGTCGCGGAGCTGGCGAGTTTCACGCGCGCGGCAGAACATCTCGGCTTGTCCAAGGCCCGTGTGTCCACCGCAGTTCAAGCTCTCGAGACCGACATCGGAAGCCGGCTTCTCCAGCGGTCGACGCGAGCGGTGCGCCTCACTCCGCATGGCGAGGAATTCCTCGCACGCGCGCGGCAGCTCGTGAGCGAGGCGGACGATCTCGCCACAATGTTCCGAACTGCGAGCACGTTGCGCGGGCGCGTGCGCATCGACATGCCGCAAAGCCTCGCCCGCGTGCTGTGCATCCCGAGGCTGCCGGAGTTGCTTGCCGCACACCCGCACCTCGAAGTCCAGCTGAGCACGACCGATCGTCAGGTTGATGTCATCCGCGAAGGTTTCGATTGTGTCTTGCGTGTCGGCAAGCTCGCCGATTCCGGCCTGATGGCGCGTCGCCTCTGCGAGCTGCCGATGACGAACTGCGCCAGCCCCTCATATCTCACGAAGCACGGGACGCCGCGCTCGCTCGACGATCTGGATAGGCACTTGGTCGTCCACTACTCCACGCGCTTCGGCACGGATGTGCCAAGCTTCGAGTATCGCGATGGCACGGCCTATCGCGAAAAGCCCATGCGCAGCGTGATCACGGTGAACAGCACCGAGTCATACCACGCCGCGTGCGTTGCCGGACTTGGCATCATCCAGTCGGTGCGCTCGGGTGTGCTCCCAAGCATCGTCACCGGTGAGGTGGTTGAAATCCTTCCGCAACAGACGTGCGAGCCGCTGCCGCTTTCGCTCGTTCATGCGCACGGGCGCAACGTTCCGCGCCACGTACGGGTCGTGATGAACTGGCTCACGGAGATTCTCAGGGCGCAGTTCCACTAGCTTATAATCACGCCGACGGGCGGTAGTATGGGTCCCGGATAGCCGCTTCGCGGCTTCCGGGATGACATTTGAGCTTACCCCGCCTTCGCGACCTTACGCTCTTCCTCGGTGAACAGCGGGAGGAGCGCGCGCTTGATCGCCGCCTGACGCGTCGGCGAGGTGATCTGCGCGCCGGTCAAGTCAGTAACGTAGAACACGTCGACCACGCGCTCGCCGAAGGTCGCGACATGGGCCGACGCTATATTGAGCGAGAGCTTGGAGAGCGTCGCGGTCAATTCGTACAGCAGGCCCGGCCGGTCGAGCCCGGTGACCTCGACGACCGTGTAGCGATTGGACCACTGATTGTTGATCAGCACCTCGGGCTCGATCGCGAAGGCCTTGAGCCGCGCCTTGCGCGCGCCGCGCTTGGCCATCACGTCGGGCAGCCGCAATTCGCCGCGCAGCGCGCGTTCGATCGAGTCCGCGATGCGCAGCGCGCGGCGGGCCTCGTCCTCGTTGTGCTCGAACTCGCGCGACACCGCGATGGTGTCGAGCGCGAGCCCGTCGGTGGTGGTGAAGATCTGCGCGTCCACGATATTCGCACCGGCCGCCGCGCACGCGCCCGCGATCACCGACAACAGCCGCGGGTGATCGGATGCCATCACGGTCAATTCGGTCACGCCGCGCGCGGTATCGAACCCCACGCCGGTCGCGACCGCCTTGTCGGCTGCTTGCGCGGACTTGAGAAAATGCGCGTGGCTGACCTTGTGCGGCAGATCGACCTTGAGCCAGTAGGCCGGGTAATGCCGCGCGATATAGACATCGAGCTCGTCCTTGCTCCAGTCCGTCACCTCGGCGCGGAACTCCGCCTGCGCCATCGCGACGCGCTTGGCGCGGTTCACCTCCGAGAAGCCGCCGGTGAGCACCGGCTCGGTTTCGTAATAGAGCGTGCGCAGGAGCTGCGCCTTCCAGGAATTCCACACCCCGGGACCGACCGCGCGGATGTCCGCGGTGGTGAGGATGAGCAACAGCTTCATGCGCTCGAGCGACTGCACCACGGCGGCGAAATTCTCGATCGTCTTGCGGTCGGAGAGGTCGCGCGACTGCGCGATCGACGACATCACCAGATGCTGCTCGACCAGCCAGGCGACCGTATCAGTCTCGGCCGCCGATAGCCCGAGCCGCGGGCCGAAGCGCCGCGCGATGCGCGCGCCCGCGATCGAGTGATCCTCCACGCGCCCCTTGGCAATGTCGTGCAGGAACAGCGCGACGTAAAGCAGCGCGCGGTGCGAGGGCTGGATCGTCTTCATCAGTTCGCTCGCCTGCGCGAACTCTTCGTTGCCGCCGGCCTCGATGTCGGCGAGGATGCCGATGCAGCGCAGCAGATGCTCGTCCACCGTGTAGTGGTGGTACATGTTGAACTGCATCATCGCGACGATGCGGCCGAACGCGCGCACGAAGCGGCCGAGCACGCCCGCCTCGTTCATGCGGCGCAGCACCACCTCGGCGCCTTCCGAGGTCAGGATCTCGAAGAAGAGCGCGTTCGCGGTCTTGTCCTCGCGCAGCTTCTGATCGATCAGCTTGAGCGAGCGCGCCGCCGCATGCATCGCGGCGGGGTGGAAGGCAAGGTTGTGCTTTTGCGCCAGCCGGAAAATACGGATGAGATTGACGGGATCGCGGCGAAACGCGTCTGCATCCGCAATGTTGATGCGGTTGTTCTCGACCGTGAAATCATCCGAGTCGAGCACGACGCGCTTGGGGCGCGGCCGAAAGCGGGCCATCACGCGGTCGAGCACAGGCACGGGCTTTGCCTCGCGCTCCTCCAGCGCCGCGCACAGGATCGCGGTCAGGTCGCCGACGTCCTTGGCGACCAGGAAGTAGTGCTTCATGAAGCGCTCGACATCCTTCATGCCGGGGTGCGCCGTGTAGCCGAGCCGCACCGCGATCTCGCGCTGGATGTCGAACGACAGGCGCTCCTCGGCGCGGCCGGTGACGAAATGCATGTGGCAGCGCACCGCCCAGAGGAAATCCTCCGCGCCGCGGAACATCTTGTACTCCGAGCGATCGAACACGCCGCGCTCGATCAGTTCCTCGGCGCCGTGCACGCGGTAGACGTACTTGGCGATCCAGAACAGCGTGTGCAGGTCGCGCAACCCGCCCTTGCCGTCCTTCACGTTCGGCTCGACCAGATAGCGCGACTGGCCGGCGCGGCGCAGCCGCTCCTCGCGCTCGGCAAGCTTGGCGGCGACGAACTGCGGGCCCGTGTTGCGCACGATATCCTTGTCGAAGCGCGCGACGAACTCGTCATAAAGCGCGCGGTCGCCGAGCAGGTAGCGCGCCTCGAGCAGCGCGGTGCGGATGGTCATGTCCGCCTTGGCCTGGCGGATGCACTCGTCGACCGAACGCGTCGCGTGGCCGACTTTCAGCCCCATGTCCCACAGGCAATAGAGAATGCCCTCGGCGACCGACTCGCCCCATGCGGTCTGTTTGTAGGGAAGCAGAAAGAGCAGATCGATGTCGGAGCCGGGTGCGAGCAGCCCGCGGCCGTA
>Ga0193717_1001514_pt1 | contig 14230 bp, 12 predicted proteins | sample U2c2metaG_FD_145900 | JGI IMG/M metagenome (GOLD analysis project Ga0193717, IMG submission 145900) | Soil microbial communities from a riparian zone of the East river system, Colorado, United States - U2c2 | ecosystem: Environmental > Terrestrial > Soil > Riparian zone | place: USA: East River... | reverse complement strand
GGCGCGCAACGAGGCCGCCGGTCTCGGCGCCGACACCATCAAGCCGCTCGGCGATCCGCGCGACGGCGCGCAGAAGTGGGACGCGTACACCTGCGGGACGATCAGCCGCGTGCGCATCCGGCCGCGCGATGGCCAGGCGCCGCCCCCCGGCGAAGCGGTCGAAACCTACCCGGTCAAGGATCACTGAAGCGCGAGCGCGCCGCTCGATGTCGTTTTAGTATCGCGTTCTCCGCCGTCCAGCGAGAACGCCGCCATGCCTGCAAACGCCCTCGGCCGCATCGGCCAGATCGCATTGACCGTTCACGACATGGAGCGCTCGATCGCGTTCTGGCGCGACACGGTCGGCCTCAAGTTCCTGTTCCAGGCGCCGAACGTGGCGTTCTTCGATGTCGCCGGCGTCCGCCTGATGCTGGGTTCAGCGGAATCGCCGGACGTGAAGCCGACCGGCACGGTCCTCTACTACGAGGTCGACGATCTGGATGCCACGTTCGCGATGCTGCGCGATCGCGGCGTCGCCGTTGCGGACAAGGGCGAGCCGCATTTCATTGCCAGGCTCGGTGCGAAGGATTTGTGGATGGCGTTCCTGCGCGACCCCGACGGAAACCTGTTCGCGCTGATGGCCGAACGCACGCCGGGCTGAGCGCTCGCGCGTCAGCGCCCGAGCGGTACGCGACCGGCAGTGCGAGGCGGCGGCAGCGACGGACGTCGATGCGTCGAATGGCCGCGAACGCGCGCAGGCAGGCTCACCCGCGGACGCACGAGGCTGTCGAACGCTGCAATCTGCGCATCCGCATCGAAACGGCACGGTCCATCGACCGCACCGGTTTGCTCCAGGCTCTCGCACTGCTGCTGCAACGACGCGGTGTCCGGCTGCGGCGCGCCGTCCTTCCACGCGCGCAGCTGTTCCCAGCCGGCGATGCCTTCGGCGTCGCTGAAGCCGCAATGCGTCGGCGCATCTTCGTCGACGATCGCGATCGTGCGCTGATCCGCCGGCAGCACGTCACGCACGAAATCCTGGTTGGCGGGAATCACCAGCTGGTCGCGGCTGGTGTGCATCGACAGCACCTTCGCGCTACCGATGTCTCCCCCAAAATCGGAAACGCGATGGAGCTCAGCGGCCGCGGCCGGGTCAGGGACGATCCGCGCGATGCCGGACTGGATGCGCGCGTCATCGCCGTAGTCGACGCCGGCCGTAGTGAACGGATTGGCCGCATCGAGCTTGTCCGGCGCGCGCACCAGCTCGCTCAGCACATACGTGGCGTAGGCGATGTTGGTGACGAAGAAATCCTCGTCGGTGATGTGCGCGAACGTCATCAGCTCGTCCAGGCGCCGCTGCATCGCGTCGTTGCGCAGCGCGGGCGGGAGATTCACGCCGGTGCATTGATTCAGCGGCAGCAACACCGGCAGCAGCAGGGTTTGATCGAACAGGTCGCCGAGGTTGTCGGGGATTGCCCAGAGGTCGAATGCCCACGGCAGCGGTTCGCTGCCGCGCGGGAACGTATCCGCGCCGGCGTTGTGGCAAACGACGTCGAATGCGAGGCGCAGATCGATCGCCGCGTCCCACAGCCGCGCGCCGGCCGCGGCCGGGCACAGCGCGTAGGTGCCGTGCACCGGCGGAAAGCCCGGCGCCTCGGCCAGTTTCAGCGCGATCAGGCCGCCCATCGAACCGCCGAACGGAACGATCTCGCCCGGCGCGCCGGTGATCTGTTCGAACTTGTCGAGCAGATCGCGGTTGTCGTCGATCGCATCGAACAGCGCCCAGCCGCGCTGGCTGTAGCTGGTCGCAGCGATCGCATAGCCCTCGGCCAGCATCAGGGAGCGCAGCGGCCCGAGGCCCGGAGCGTCGTTCGGCGTGGTGAAATCGAGGCCATGCTGATAGAGGACCAGTGTGTCGCCGGGCTGCCAACCGTCCGGAATCGCGATGCGGTACCAGGCGCCGGATGCGACGGTGCCGGTAAACTCCTCCGTCGCCTGCGCAGGGGAAATCGGCATCAGCGCCAGCAAGCCGGCGAGAAGGACTATCGGGCGCAGCATGTTTACCCCTGTGTTTCTGTACGAACTACACGGTGAGCACGCTACAGCGGATTCCCTGAGCGGAGAGTAAAGCCATGCGTTCTCAGCAAAAGGTCCGCCGATGCAGGTGCTGATGACCGGCGCCACCGGCTTTCTCGGCCGTGCGGTCGTGCGACGCCTTCGCGAAGCGGGCCATACCGTGGTCGCGCTGGTGCGCCAGACCGACGCCGACCTGACCGCTCTGGGCATCGAGCAGCAGCACGGCGACGTGACCTCGCTCGACGCCGTGATCGCCGCCGCGACGGGTCGCGACGCGGTCGTGCATTGCGCCGCGCGCGTCGCGCCGTTCGCCACGGTCGACGAGTATTTCGACACGAACGTGCGCGGAACCGACAACGTGCTCGCGGCCTGCGCGGTCGCCGACGTGCGCAAGCTCGTGTTCACGTCCTGCGCAGGTGTGGTCATCGACAGCGGCGATCTCAACGGCGTCAACGAAACGCAGCGCGTGCCGGCGCGCGCACCGACCGCGTACCTGGCGACGAAGGCGCTGGCCGAGCGCCACGTGCTGGCCGCCAACGGCGCGCAACTGGCGACGGTGGCGCTGCGACCGCACCTGTTGTGGGGGCCCGGCGAGAGTGTCGTGCTGCCACGGCTGGCGACGCTGGCCAAGGAGGGACGCCTGCGCCTGTTCGGCGAGCCGGCGAAGAAGATCGACAATTGCTATGTCGAGAATGCGGCGGATGCGCACGTGCTGGCGCTGGAGCGGATCGAGCCCGGCGCGGCGATCGCGGGCAAGGCGTATTTCATCACCCAGGGCGAACCCGCAACGATCGAGGGTTTCGTCAACGGTCTGCTGCGTGCCGCCGGCTATCCGGCCGAGACGCGTCGCCTTTCGGCGACGCTCGCGCGCGCGCTGGCGTCGACTGCGCTGCTGCGGCGGCGCCTGAGCGGCGTGGAACCGCTGGTGACGCCGGATGCGCTGGCGCTCTTCAGCCAGACCACGTGGTTCAGCATCGCCGCCGCCCGGCGCGATCTCGGTTACGTGCCGAAGGTGGGTACGGCTGAGGGTCTCGCGCGCGTGTCCGCGTATCTGGCGCGCGAACGCATGCGCGCGCGCTAGGCGCGCAGGCAGCTTTTCCGCGAGCAAAGCCGCTCGATCGCGTGCCAAAGGCTTGCTCGAACAGGATGTCCAACCATTTCCCCACCGAATCAATAGAATTCACGCATGTCCACCCGCCCCGCAACCGACGCGACGCGCGCACCGAACCCGGTGTTGGCCGCGCTTGGCCACGCGCTGGAAGCGGCGCTCAACCGCGCGATCGAGCTCGATCCCGAAACGCGCACCGCGCTGCGCACGCTCGATGGCCGCGCGGTGACCGTGGATTTCACGCATACGCCGCTGGCGATGCGCATCGCGGTCGAGGGCGACCGGCTGGCGATCGGACCGGCGTTCGAAGGGATCAGCGCGCTGCGCGTCGCGGCGACACCGGCCGCGCTGATCGGACTCGCGCTGGCGCGCGGCCGCGAAGGCGCGGTCGTGCCCGGCACGATCGACATCGCCGGCGACGCCGACCTCGCTCGCCGGCTCGAGCGCATCGCGACGCGTTTCTCGCCCGATTTCGACGAAGCGTTCGTGCGGGTCTTCGGCGACGTCGTCGGCTTCCAGCTCGCGCGCGGCCTGCGTCGTGCATTCGCCGCATCGCGCGACGCGGCGCGCGCGTTCACGCGCGACACCGCGGAATATCTGAGCGAGGAAAGCCGCGACATCGTCGCCAAACCCGAGATCGAAAGTTTTCTCGACGACGTCGATGCGCTGCGCGAGCGCGCCGATCGTCTCGATGCGCGCGTGCGCCGCCTCGCGCTGCAGCGCGGGAATCCGGCCGCGTGACGCCGCTGCGGCAGATTCCGCGCCTGCTGCGCATTGCGGCGGTGCTGATCCGCTATCGCCTCGACGATCTGGTCGATGCCGCGCATCTGTACCGGCCGCTGAAGCTGGTGCGACCGCTGCTGCCGAAACCGCGCGCGGACATCGCCGCGCTGCCGCGCGGTGCACGGCTGGTGCTGGCGTTGACCGAGCTGGGGCCCATCTTCGTCAAGTTCGGGCAGATCCTGTCGACACGGCGCGACCTGCTGCCCGCGGATGTCGCCGATGAGCTGACCACCTTGCAGGATCAGGTGGCGCCGTTTGCCGAAGCCGAGGCGCGCGCGGCGATCGAGCTGGCGCTGGGTGCGCCGCTCGCCGAGCGTTACGCGACTTTCGACGGCACGCCGCTCGCATCGGCATCGATCGCGCAGGTGCACGCGGCCACGCTGAAGAATGGGCGCGAGGTCGTGGTCAAGGTGCTGCGGCCGCAGATCCACGCGCGCATCGCCGAGGACGTGGCGCTGCTGCGCGGCATCGCCGCGTCGGTCGACCGCTTCCATCCGAACGCGGACAAGATACGCCCGCGCGACATCGTCGCCGAGATCGAGACGACGCTGACCAACGAGCTCGACCTGCAGCGCGAAGGCGCGAACGCATCGCTGCTGCGGCGCAATTTCGCCGGCTCCGGCGATCTGTACGTGCCCGAGGTGGTGTGGTCGCATACGACCGAGCGCGTGCTGACGCTGGAGCGCGTGCGCGGGATTCCGGTCGATGACCTGGCCGCGATCGACGCCGCCGGCATCGACCGCGTGCAGCTGGCCGAGAAAGGCGTGCGGCTGTTCTACACGCAGGTGTTCCGCGACAATTTCTTCCACGCCGATGCGCATGCGGGCAACATCTGGGTCGATCCGGCGCATCCGGCGGATCCGCGCTTCATCGCGCTCGACTTCGGCATCATGGGCACGCTGCCGGAGAAGGACCAGTACTGGCTCGCCGAGAATTTCCTGGCGCTGTTCAACCAGGACTATCGGCGCATCGCCGAGTTGCACGTGCGCGCCGGATGGATGCCGGCGCATGCGCGCATCGACGAGCTCGAGGCGGCCGTGCGCACGGTGTGCGAGCCGTATTTCACGCGGCCGCTCAGCGAGATTTCGCTCGCCGAGGTCGTGGTCAAGCTGTTCCAGACGGCCCGGCGTCACGAACTGACCCTGCAGCCGCAGCTGATCCTGCTGCAGAAGACCCTGCTCAATATCGAAGGTGTCGGCCGCCTGCTGCACCCGGACATCGACATCTGGGCGACCGCGAAACCGGTGCTCGAGAGGATCTGGCGCGAGCGCCGCGGCCCGCGGGCGGCGCTCAAGGCATTGCGCCGCCGTGTGCCGGAATGGCTGGCAGCCGCGCCGGACATGCCCCAGCTCGTGCATGACTATCTAACGCTGGCGACGCGGGGCGAGCTGGAACTTCGCATCGCCTCGGACGATCTGAAGGCCTTGGAGCAGCGTGCGCGCCGCGGCCAGCGCGTCGCCGTATGGCTGTCGCTGGCCGGGTCGCTGCTGATCTGCGGCGTGCTGGCCGCGCTGCTTTCCAAACCGGAACTGTCGCGCGTGGGCGTACCGGCGTTGGCCGTGGTGGCGGTGGTTGGGGCGGCGTTTGCGCTGATCGTCGCGTTGCGAAAATCTTGAGCGGTTCGCGTCGTTCGACCGCGGTCCGCGCCTTATCAACGATGGAGATTGCACGATGAAAAAGGATCGCATGGGTATGTTCGTCCTCGCCGCCGCATGCATTGCCGGCCTCGCCGCATGCCATGGGACGCGCGAGTTGAGCGACCTCCAGCTGACGCAGCTGTTGCGCACCGAGCGCGCATCCGCCACCGATCCGCGGGCACCGCTCGATGCGCGCGCGGTCAATTGCCTGAAGGCCTGGTCCGGCGATGCCGCTCTCACCGGCGGGCTGGAGCCGGCGTCCACCAGTGAAGCGGCAAAAACCGCATGCAAGCAACGCATCGACGGATGGATCGCGGATGCGGGCCGCAATCCGGACAAGCTTCGTTTCGACGAACTCTCCGCTCCGCCGTCGGTGCGCCGCGCCGCGGCGCTTCTGGTCGACCATCGTTCCGTCGCAGCGTTGCCTTCGGCCGGCGACCGGCCGCCGGCGGCGCTGATGCCCGCCCGCCCGGCTCCGATGCCGCCGCCGTCGAATTCCAGCAGAACTGTCGAGGCGATCGATGTCGCCGACGCTACCGCCGCCGTGAACGAGCTCGATAGCCTGTGTCAGCAAGCCAAGCAGCTGGCCGCGTCAGGTGATTCCGCGCAGCCGCTGGCCCGTTACGCGAACTACTGCGGCAAGCGCGTCGAGCAGATGCGTACACGGATCACGGTGGCGGCGAACAGCGGCAACGAGCGACAGGTGAAGGCGGTGACCGAGAACGCCCAGCGTGTGCTCGCGGTCGGCCGCCAGCTGGCGGCGGGCAAGCAAGGCAACGCGGCAGTCAAGGACCAGTAAGCCAGCCGGTCGATCCAACGGAACCCGCACCGGCGCGGTAAGCATCGGCTGTGTGCGGCGAGCTACGCGAAACCGCCGCTAGAATGGCGGCATGCTTACCGTCGGCGACACCATCGAGATTTCCGAGGACGAACTGACCGAGCGTTTCGTGCGCGCGGCGGGGCCGGGTGGACAGAACGTCAACAAGGTCGCCAGCGCGGTCGAGTTGCGCTTCGATGTGGCCGGTTCGCGCGCGTTGCCGGAACCCGTGCGGTCGCGCCTGCTGGCGCGGCGCGATCGCCGCCTCACCGCGGAAGGCGTGCTGGTCATCCAGGCCAACCGTTTCCGCGATCAGGTCAGGAATCGCGAGGATGCCCGCGCGCGACTCGCCGCACTGATCGAGGCGGCGCTGGCGGTGCCGAAACGCCGCATCGCGACCAAGCCGACGCGCGCGGCGAAGGAGCGCCGCATCGGCGCCAAGAAAAAGAACGCGACGATCAAGCGCTCGCGTTCGGGGCATGGCTGGGATCGCGAGTGAGCGATGCGACCGCGCTTCCGCTGTTGCCGCCTTCGATGCCGCAATTCCGGCCGAATCGCTGGCGGCGATTGTGCGCGTGGCTGGTGCGCCGCGGCGGATGGCGGCTGCAAGGTGTGCTGCCCGACCGGCCCAAGCTGGTCCTGATCGCCGCGCCGCATTCGTCGTGGTGGGACGGCGTCTGGGGTCTGCTGTTGCGCAGCGCGCTCGGCGCGGACATCTCGTTCATGGCCAAGCGCGAGCTCTTCGCCGGTCCGCTCGGCTGGGTATTGCGCGCAGTCGGCGGCATTCCGATCGAGCGCGGCACCGCGCACGGCGTCGTCGAGCAGATGAGCGCGCGCTTCGCCAGCGCCGACCGTCTCTGGCTCGGCATCACGCCGGAAGGGACGCGCAAGCGCGTGCAGAAGTGGAAAAATGGCTTCTGGCACATCGCACGCGCGGCGGGTGTGCCGATCCTGCCGGTGTACTTCGATTATCCGACGCGGACGGTCGGCCTCGGTCCGCTGTTCGAAACCAGCGCGGATCTCGATGCCGACGTCGCGCGCCTGCGCACGTTCTATGCGCCCTGGCGCGGCAGGCATCGCGGCACGGTGTGACGGCCGCGTTCTACGGCAGAACGCGAATTGCTGCCCATACCACCCGCCGCACGCTTGACCTCGTCGCGCCGGCGGGCCTAGTCTTCGCGCGGGGATAGACATCGACCGGTTCTCGAGGGCACTTGACCGGGCGATTTTGAGGAACCGCTTCGATGCGCTCGACGCTTCGCAGGCTGTCTTCGTGTGTGCCTACCCATCTCGCGTTGCCAAGACGCGCGACCTCGTCAGGTCGTGTGCGGTCGGCCGTGGCTGCATTCGGCGCCCACGCTGATCCCGCGCCCTGCGCGCATTCGCGGCAGCTCCTCGCCGCCCGTCCACTCTGGAGGTAAGCATGGCTCGGTTCCGTGGACCGGCGGTGTTCGTAGTGAGTGCGGTCGCCTTCGCGCTCGCGGCGTTCTGCCTGCAACCGACGAGCGCACCAGCGCAGCAGACGCGCGAGGAACTGGCCGCCAAGCTGCCCGCATCCAACCTTTCCGGCGACGCGGCGCATGCGGACCTTGCCAACCTCTCGCCGGCGCCCGGTTTCGCCAATGCAACCGTGGCCTCGAATCCGGGTGCGACCGATGCGCAGCCGGTCGGCGAGAAGGTCTGCATCAGCTGTCATCAGCTCGAGAGCGAGCACTTCACGCATACGCTGCACGCCTTGGGCCTGCATGCGGCGTCCAAGGCGGATCCGAATATTCCGGTGTGCGAAACCTGCCACGGCCCCGGTTCCTCGCACGCGCAGCGGCCGAACGAGCACGGCCTGATCATCGGCTACACGAAGGATTCCGGCACGCCGATCGAGACACAGACGAAGACCTGCCTGACCTGTCATGAAGGCGGTCCGCGCGATCACTGGTCGGGGTCCGTGCATCAGCGCAACGGGCTTTCCTGCAGCGACTGCCACAATCCGATGGCGAAGTTCTCGGTCGAAGGCCTGATGGCGAAGGCGTCGATCAACGACACGTGCTCGCAGTGCCATCGCGACATCCGCATGCAGTTCAACCGCCGCTCGCACATGCCGCTGCCGGAAGGCCAAATGAGCTGCGACGATTGCCACAACCCGCACGGCTCGCTGACCGCTCCGCTGCTGAAGACGAACACGGTCAACGAAACCTGTTACCAGTGCCACGCCGAGAAGCGCGGGCCGTTCCTGTTCGAGCACGCGCCGGTGCGCGAGAACTGCCTCAACTGCCACACGCCGCACGGTTCGAACCAGAACACGCTGCTGGTGACGCCGATTCCGTTCCTGTGCCAGCAATGCCACAGCAACACGCTCCATCCGAACGATCTGCAGACGCCGCAGTCGCTGGCCAGCGGCGCGCATCCGGACGAACGCATCATGGGCCGCGGCTGCATCACCTGCCACGCGAATATCCACGGCTCGAACGCGCCGTCGGGTCCGAAGTTCCACGAGTAGCGACGCGGGAGGTTCGACATGAGTATCAAGACGACCCTCTTTTCGTCATTCCGGCGCAGAGCGGAAACCGACTGTTCGTGCGCCGCGAAAAGGCGCTGGGTCCCGGCTTGCGCCGGGATGACGACGTTGTTGTGGTGGTCGGCGGGTGCGTGGGCCGACAGCGGCGTCGGCGTCGATACCTGGCGCGCGAACAAGCTCGACCCGACCGCGGGTGTCGGCGTGCTCGGCGCCGACGAACGCGGCACTTCCTGGCTGACGTCTGGCGAGCACCGTTCGCCGACCGGAAATCTTTATATGTGTCCTGCCGAGCCGCCGATCGTCTCCGATCACGGCGAGTGGCAATCGTACGGCGTGCTGCAGATCGGCTACCTCGGCACCGGCGGCGACGAGAACAACGCGCTGTGGAATCGCTATGTCGACTGGGACAGCACGCTGGTGCTCGGCCTGCTCGACTACACCTGGGAGCGGCCCGACGACGGCACCTACGCGAACGTGCGCGCCAGCCGTATCAGCGACGACGACCAGTATTACCAGGCCGTGTTCGGCCGCGCCGGCAGCTACAAGATCCAGGCGTTCCTGCGCCAGATGCCGAACGTGCTGTCGAACAATGCACGGCCGATCTGGAACGGCGTCGGCAGCAACAACCTGACCTTGCCCTCGAGCCTAGTGCCGGGCGGCAGCACGCCCGCCGAGGTCGCCGCGGTATCGGCGGCGACGCCCGAACGCACGCTGTCGGTCAAGCGCGACAAGCAGGGGCTCGGCTTCAACATGTTCCTGACGCCGCAGTGGACGGTCTACGCGAACGTCACCGACGAGCAGCGCAAGGGTGCGCGACCGTACGGCGGCACGTTCTTCTTCAACTTCCCGTTCCCCGACAATGGCGGCGTATTCGAAACGACCAAGCCGATCGACGACAGCACGATCAACTTGAACGGCGGGCTGCGCTACGCCGGCCAGACCTGGCGCATGGATTTCGGCTACCAGGGCTCGTTCTATCGCGACCGCTACACGAGCTACAACTTCCAGTCGCCGTTCTCGCTGTCTCCCGTCGTGGCTGGCGCCACGTCCGCGCCGATCTTCCAGGGCCAGATGGCGATGGAGCCGGACAACGACTACAACAACCTGCGCGCGACCTTCACGCGCAAGCTACCGATGAACGGCGAGCTTTCGCTGACCGCATCCGGCGGACGCATGTCGCAGGACGATACGCTGATCGCACCGATCAACTGCCAGGGCGTGTTCGGCATCGATCTCGACGGCAGCGGTCTCGGTCCGCAGAATCCGCTCCTGTTCAACTGTGCGGACTGGAACACGACCGACGCCCTGTCGCGCAGGAACGCGGACATGCGCATCGACACGACGCTGCTCGACGGGCGCATCGTGCTGCAGCCGAGCAGCGACGTGACCGTGCGCGGCGGCCTGCGCTTCAACCGCGACGACTATCGCAACGTCTACCTCGCCTACAACCCGCTGACCGGCCAGTACGGCTACGTCAGCGAGAACGGTTCGCAAGGCAGCGTCGTGCCGGGCGAAGTCGGCTTCTGGTATCCGGGCGCCGGCGCCTCCAACCTGACGCGTGTGCGCAGTCTTCCGCTCGACCTGCAGACGATCGACGGCAACGTCGGCGCCGACTGGAAGCTCGGCGAGCACGACACGCTCGGTGCGACGTACGCCTACAGCCGCTTCGAGCCGAGCAACCGCGAGCGCAGCGAAGTCACCGACAACAGCATGAAGCTGACCTGGGTCAACCGCGCGATCGACTGGTTGACGTTCCGCGCGAACTACACGTATCTGAAGCAGAGCGGCGACCGCTACAACTACGATCCCTACGATTTCACCTATTCGAACAGTCTGCCGGGCTTCGTCATCCCCGAGGGTGGCCTACTGCCGCACACGGTCGATGCGCTGCGCAAGTACGACGTTTCCAGCCGTGACGAGCAGAAGATCGACCTGATGGCGACGATCATGCCGCGCGACGACATGACGCTCAGCGCCTCGCTGCGCGGCGACTGGAACGACTATGACGCCGAGCTTGGCCGGCAGAAATACGACACGATCGGCGTTGCGCTGCAATGGGAATGGCAGCCCTCGCCACTGACGACGGCCAGCGTCTACTACGGCTACGACGAATCGAAGCTGGACCTGGCCAATGTCAACGACACCGGTGCGGGTTCGGATCCCACGCTCGGCGGTGCGACCTATCCGCTCGAGATGCGCTGGTGGGCCGACGACAAACAGCGCAACCACAACGGCGGCGTTACGCTGACGCACCAGGTCGGTCGCGTGCGCTTCGATGCGAACTGGAACGGGATTTATTCGCGCGGCACGACCTCATACCGCTTCGCCTCGCCGGCCGCTCTCGCGTATTTCGCAGACGGAACGCTGCCCAGCAACTCGTTTCCGGCGATGACGTATCGCGTCAATGCGCTGTCGATCGGCGTCACCATCCCGATCGTCGAGCGCGTCTCTGTGCGCTTGTTCGATTATTACGAGCGCGGCAGCATCGCTGACTGGCACTACCTCGGCTTCGACTCGGGGATGGCGATCGACCATCGCGTCTACACCGACGGCGGGCCCGAGAGCTACAACGCGAACCTGATCGGTCTGCTCGTCAACATCCAACTGTAGCGGGGTGCAGCATGATCCGTGTCCGTCCGCATCGCCGCATCAGCCGCATCTTCGGCGCAATGCTGCTGCTCGCGTGCGCAAGCGCGCTGGCGGGCTCGCGCGATTTCATCGATCTTCGCAGCATCGAGCCGCTGCGCGGCGATGCGAATGCGGGCAAGGAGAAATCTGCGGTATGCAACGCATGCCACGGCGCCGCCGGCGTCTCGCCGGCGCCCATGTTTCCGAATCTCGCCGGCCAGCATGCCGAATATCTCTACTGGCAGCTGGTCGAGTTCAAGCGCGAGGCACGGCCGGAATCGCCAATGACCTCGCAGGTCGCCAATCTCGACGACGCTGCGATGCGCGACCTTGCCGCATATTTCGCGTCGCTGCCGCCGGGCGCTCCGGCCCCGGCCAGCGATGCGCAATCGACGGAGCGCGGCGGCATCCTGTATCGCGACGGCGATCCCGCCACGGGCACGCCACCCTGCCAAGGCTGTCACGGTGTCGACGGCGGCGGACATCCGCTGGCGAAGGACGACGCAAGCTATCGCACGTATCCGATGCTGCGCGGTCAGCACGCCGATTATCTGATCCAGCGCCTCAAGGACTTCCGCGACGGCAAACATCTCTTGTCGAGCAGCGACCGGATCATGACGCCGGTCGCGCGCACGCTGGACGACGCGTCGATGCAGACGGTCGCACGCTGGCTCGAATCCGGCCGCTGATTGCATCCTGTTGCGAACAATGGTTTTTGTCATGCGTTGACAATGCTCAACTCGCCACGCTTCGTAACCGGTGCATTCGCGCCTTAAATGGTTGTTTGCCCAGGCAATATCTACCGTTCATATAGTGCGGTATATAAATGAATGGTTTCGGGCGAAGCCGCGATTGCATGCATGTTGCGACGCCAGAAATGTTGATTGCGTCTAATCTCTTTGCAAAATCCGAGGGCATCAATTGGACCTGGGGTGGGGATACCGCAGGCCTGTTTCAGTACGGAGGATATATGCGCTCTATGCGTCTCAAGACACTAACCGCGTGCGTTGCCGCAACGCTCGCCCTCGTCTCCGCATCCGCCTGGGCAGTCGACCATCCGGTAACCGTTGGCGGTTCCGGAAACACTTTCGCCCCGGCGAATTTGTCCATTACCGCCGGTGATACGGTGACCTTCAGCTATGCAGGTGGAGCGGTCCCTCACAACGTCGTATCGGATCCCGGGACAGTAACCCAGTTCCGCTGTGCAAATGGCTGCGACGGTGCCGGCGGCGATGGCACCCCCACGGCCACAGCATGGACGTCGACCATCACATTTCCCACCGCCGGCACGATTGGTTACTTCTGCGAAATCCATGGCGCGGCCGGAGGCATCGGCATGTCCGGCACGATCAGCGTGGTGATTCCGGTCGAACTGCAGACGTTCGACGTCGACTGATACGCGACACCTGTTCACTCCTGTCAAAGCAGCGGCCGATTTCATCGGCCGCTGCCGGTTTGAGGGCGCGTCCCTCCTGCGTCAGCCGTCGCGAAATCGCGTCCGCGTAGTTCCCCTCGCTGTACCTCATCTGCGCAGCTGCCTTATGCGCGGACTCGCTTCGCGAACCCGACCTTCCACAGAACCGGCGCAATCGTCCATCGCGATGCGGGGCGCTATGCCATGGCCGGTGCATTCGTTCTGCGGGCGGTGTTCCGCCGATGGAACACTCGAGGAAATCGTTGCAGCGCAGCAATTCGCAATCGATTGATGCTGCGGATTTTTTCCTCCCGTCATGCGCTTGGCACAAGCGCTGCAGGTAGCAGGGCGCATCGCAGACGATCCGGCATCGTTCGAGTTCGCCGGCGCCTGCGGCATGCGCGCTATCCAGATACGACTTGCAGAAAAAATTCGCGAACCCGATGGCCACGCGAGCGTAGAAACTTAAGGCTGATGACTGTTCGCCGGCTGCTTACCGTATTGCGGCGGAAGTACCACCGACCCATGCAGGAGGAGAATTGAAAATGAGTTGGCTTACAGCGAAACATCGAGTCAAGTTGTACTGCGCTGCTGCAGCGCTGTTGGGGACGTGCGGCGTAGCCATGGCTGCGTCGGACGCCGAACAATTCCAGCGTTTCAAGGACCCGAACCAGTGGGGTGCGCCGGCAGGCAACCTCGACCAGCATCGTTACAGCGCCCTCAAGGACATCAACACCACGAACGTCAAGGACCTGCAGTTCGCATGGGCGCAGTCGAGCGGCACGCTGCGCGGTCATGAAGGTCAACCGCTGGTGATCAATGACGTCGGCGGCAAGCCGATGATGTTCATCGAAAGCGGCTGGCCGAACATCATCCAGGCGCTCGATCTGAGCGATCCGGATCATCCGGTACAGGTGTGGAACTACACCAAGACCTCAGGACGCGACGAGTCCGCGGTTCCGCGCGCCTGTTGCGACACGGTCAATCGCGGCATGTCGTATGCCAGCGGCAAGCTGGTGTTCGGCACCCTTGACGGCTTCGTGATCGCACTCGACGCGACGACCGGCAAGGAAGCGTGGGTGGTCAAGCACGCGCATCCGGACAAGGGCGAGACGATCACGCCGGCTCCGATCATCGCCAACGACAAGGTCATGATTGGTTTTGGCGGCGACGAATTCGCCGCGCGCGGACGCTTCACCGCGTACAACCTCGCGGACGGCAAGAAGGTTTGGGAATGCCATTCGACCGGCAGCGACAAAGACGTTTGCCGGACCGCGAA
>Ga0193717_1001512_pt1 | contig 14234 bp, 12 predicted proteins | sample U2c2metaG_FD_145900 | JGI IMG/M metagenome (GOLD analysis project Ga0193717, IMG submission 145900) | Soil microbial communities from a riparian zone of the East river system, Colorado, United States - U2c2 | ecosystem: Environmental > Terrestrial > Soil > Riparian zone | place: USA: East River... | reverse complement strand
CACCTTCCTTTCGGCGAAACCCCGTTCCCGTCTGCTCGCCTAGTGTGGGGTTGTGTCACGCCCTGACCGCGATTCGCGTGGCGGTAACCCCCGTTCGGCGAAGTGAAGACGTCAGCGCCGGCGGCCGGTCCCGAAGATGCTGCGGGTGATCTCGCGGCCTGCCACGGTGGCCGCCGAGCGCAGAAAGCTCTTGAACGCGGTGCTCTGCAACACCTCCGACACCACGCTGCCCTCGACCGCGCCCTCGGCGTTACCCGAACCCGACGTGCTGGCGGCGCCGGTGTGCTGGATCGGCGGCGGCAAGGGTGCATCAGGCGCTGCGGCAGCCATCTTGCCCTGAAGCGTCTCGTACGCCGAAACGGGATCGATGGTCTGGCCGTACTTCGCTTGCAGCGGACTGGCTTTCGCGGCCGCGGCGATAGCGTCGTTGCCGATGGCCCCCATCAGTGACCGCGGCGAGCGCATCCTGGTCCACGCCACCGGTGTCGGCGCGCCCTGCTCGGACAGCACGGTCACGATGGCCTCGCCGATGCCGAGCGACGTCAGCGCCTTCTCCAGGTCGTAGACGTCGGTCTTCGGGTAGGTGCGCACCGTCTTGGTCAGCGCCTTCTGGTCGTCGGGCGTGAACGCCCGCAGCGCGTGCTGGACGCGCGCACCGAGCTGGCTGAGCACGTCGTTGGGCACGTCGGTGGGCAGCTGCGTGCAGAAGAACACGCCGACGCCCTTGGACCGGATCAGCTTGATGGTCTGTTCGACCTGCTCGAGGAACGCCTTCGAGGCGTCGGTGAACAGCAGGTGGGCCTCGTCGAAGATGAACACCAGTTTCGGCTTGTCGACGTCGCCGACCTCGGGCAGCGCCGTGAACAGATCGGCGAGCACCCACATGAGGAACGTCGAGAACATCACGGGACGAGCGGCCTGATCGCCCACCTCCATCAGCGTGATGATGCCGCGGCCTTGCGCGTCGACGCGCATCAGGTCGCTGGGTTCCAGCTCCGGCTCGCCGAAGAACGTGTCCGCTCCTTCGGCCTCCAGGTTGATGAGCGCTCGCAGGATCACGCCTGCCGTCGCAGAGGACACGGCGCCAATGTTCTTGAGCTCCGCCTTGCCCTCGTCACCAGTGAGGAACTGGATGACGGCCCGCAGGTCCTTCAGGTCCAGCAGCGCCAGCTGCTTCTGGTCGGCCCAGTGGAAGATCAGGCCGAGGGTGGATTCCTGAGTCGGGTTGAGCCCCAGCACCTTCGACAGCAGGATCGGACCGAAGCTCGTCATCGTCGCGCGCACCGGCACCCCGACTCCCGAGGTTCCCAACGAGAGGAACTCGACGGGGAACGCGGTCGGCGTCCATTGATCGCCGGTGTCCTTGGCGCGCTGGGCGGTCTTGTCGTTCGCCACGCCGAGCTGGGACAGCCCCGACAGGTCGCCCTTGATGTCTGCCATCACCACGGGCACTCCGGCGGCGGAAAGTTGCTCGGCGATCACCTGCAGGGTCTTGGTCTTGCCGGTACCGGTCGCACCGGCGACCAGGCCGTGGCGGTTGACGGTGGCCAGTGGTATCCGGACCTGCGCGGTTGGGTCGACGACGCCGTCCACGACGACGGTGCCCAGTTCGAGTGCCTGTCCTCCGACGGCGTAACCAGCGGCGATCTGTTGCGCGGGGGTGGCTGTCGATTCGGTCGTCATGCGGCAGACATTACTTGCCGGGCCTGGTTGCCGGAGGGTGTGGGCGGCCTTCCAACGACGGCGTCGGGCGCTGGGAATACTGTTGGACGCTGTGCGTGACGAACTGGTGTGGATCGACTGCGAAATGACTGGCCTGGACTTGCACTCCGACCGGCTCATAGAGATCGCGGCTCTGGTCACCGATGCGGAGTTGAACATCCTTGGCGACGGCGTCGACGTGGTGATCCACGCCGACGCTGCCGCCCTGGACGGCATGGTCGACGTGGTGGCCAAGATGCACTCCAAATCGGGACTCACCGAGGAGGTGCGCACCTCGCAGATCGACCTCGCGGAGGCCGAGAAGCTGGTGCTCGACTACATCCGCGGACACGTCAAACAGGCCAACACCGCTCCCCTGTGCGGCAACTCGATCGGCACCGATCGCGGGTTCATCGCACGGGACATGCCCGCCCTCGACGACTACCTGCACTACCGGATGATCGACGTGAGCTCGATCAAGGAGCTGTGCAGACGCTGGTATCCGCGCATCTACTTCGGCCAGCCAGAGAAGGGGCTCGCCCACCGGGCGCTCGCCGACATCCACGAGTCCATCCGTGAGCTGAAGTACTACCGCCGCACCGCATTCGTCGCCCCTCCGGGACCGGCGACCAGTGACATCGCCGCGGTGGCCGCCGAACTGGGCCCGCCCGGCGAGGACCAGGCGGCCAATGATTCGGCCGCGGGGCGTTCGAGCGGCTAGTATCGACGACGCCGCAGTGCCAAAAGCTCAGCGGCGATGGTGGCTGTAGTTCAGTTGGTAGAGCGCCAGGTTGTGATCCTGGAAGTCGCGGGTTCAAGTCCCGTCAGCCACCCCAGGAAGGTCGGAGGGCATTTCGCCATCCGACCTTTTTGCATTCCCGGACACTTCGGGCCATTCCGGTGCGCGCATGAAGCGACTAGAGACCTTCGTCGACGGCAAGCTGGTCGCCCCGGTCAGCAGCCAGTACATGCCGATCATCAACCCCGCCCACGGCAAGCCCTATGTGGAAGCACCGTTGTCGAGCACGCTCGACGTCGATGCGGCGTGCGAGCCAGCGGCGCGGGCCTTCCAGTCGTGGCGTCGTGTCACTCCCGGTGACCGCAGCCTGATGTTGTTCCGAATTGCCGATGCACTCGAAGCCCGCGCCGACGACCTGGTCGAGGCCGAATGCCGCAACACCGGCAACCGGGTATCTCGGTGCGGGATATGCGATTCCGACTGACGGCGGCCAGGCCGCACTGCACCTTCTCGCCGAGTGCGAAGCGATCCTCACCGACCCCGTCTACAGCGCCAAGGCGCTTCACGCCGTCTCCGACCTAGCCCGCGATGACCCCGGCCCGCTGATCTTCTGGCACACCGGTGGTATCCCCGCGCTGTTCTCCGACGAGGCCGGAATCAGCGCTTGGCCTTGATCGCCAAGCCCATTCACGACGCTATGGTCGACAATCGGACGGGGTGCGACGGCCGAGAGGACACCGCGGTGCAGACAACTCCGCATCACCCAACGCACCACCGTTCCTCATGGTTGAGCAGCGGTGAGTGCTGCTCGGTTGCGGCCCAACGGTGTTGGCCCTCCGGACGACACTTGACTCGGCGGTTTGCCGCGTCCCACGATCGACCGTCGTGATGAAGTCGGCGGTCAGCCGTGATCGAGCGGCGGCGAATAAGGAGCGTCCCCCGGCAAAGCCGTGCGGACCGCTCCGACGCTTGCCACCGACACCAGCACGATCGCCGCATAGTGCGCCCAGGTCAGTTGCTGATCGAGGATCACCCAGCCGGCCAGCGCAGCGATGACCGGCGACAGGCACGTCACGATCGCGAACGTGCCGGGGGGCAGACTCCGCAGCGAGATGAGCTCGAGCGAGTACGGAATCACCGAACTCATCAGTGCGACGGCGCACGCGACGGCCAAGACTCGCCAGTTCCACAACGCACTCATGTCGACCGCGAACGCGGCCAGTGGAGCAGTCACCATCGCGCCGATGAGCGTCGCCACTGCCAGGCCGTCCAACCTGGGCAGGACGGCGGCCACTCGTGCAGACGCCAGGATGTAACCGGCCCAACCAGCAGCGGCGATAGCGGCGAACAGCAAGCCACGAATGTCCGTCGGGCCCATCCCGGCGGAACCGATGGCGATGAGCGCGACGCCGACGAACGCCAACAGTGCCCACAGCCACGCGATGCGGCGATGTCCAAGCACGACCGATACCGCCAACGGTCCACAAATCTCGATCGTGACGGCGATGCCGAGCGGAATGTGGGCGATCGCGTTGTAGAACGCGAGATTCATGATGCTGAGCCCGGCCGCCAAGGCCAACGTCGCCTTCCAGGCGTCACGGCTGAACGCTCGCACCCGCGGACGGACTGCGACACAAAGGATCACGCCGGCGATGACGAAGCGGGCGCAGGTCGTACCGACGGGCCCGAGCGCGACGAACAAGCCGACCGCGACCGCCGCACCGAGCTCCTGAATCACCGCCGCGAGTGCAACGAGCAACGCTGGACCGGCGAGGGTGCGGGGTTCACCCCCACTCATCAACCGCTCCAAGGCCTTTTACGTTCACCGAGTTCCACGAAATCGCGGGCGGTCCGGAACCCGTCCCCCGACAGTCGCGAGGCCAGTGCGAGGAACACCTGGGGGTGGTGATCGCGTCGCCCAAGGCGTGATGTGGATTGATCACGGGCAGGTTCAACGCCTCTGCAAGCAGCTCCAAGTCCGGCTCGTAGGTGCACACAGCGTGCAACGCGAGGCGGGCTGGTCGGATCAGCGGTGCACGTCACGCTGCAGCAAGTCGTGTCCGCGAACGGCGAAGATCAGCGCTTGACGGTTGTCGGTGGTGTCTAGCGAGCGTCCCAGCAAGTTCTCGATGCGCTCGAGTCGGTAATAGAGGGTCCGACGTTGGACGTAGAGCTCCTGGGCTGCTTGGGACTTGTTGCCATCGCAGGACAGATATGTGCGCAGGGTCGGCAACAGCGGATTGGTGGCCTTGGCGTCGTGTTTGAGGAGAGGGCCCAGTTCGTCCTCGATGTACCGGGCCAGTTCGGGACCGCCTGCCAGTGACGCCAGCAGGCGCAATACCCCGAGGTCGTCGAATCGATGCACCGCCTTGTCCGGTCGCGCCGCTGCCACCGAAGCGGCGCTGCGCGATTGTTCGACTGCCGAGGAAAGCTGACTCGCGCTGACGGGGCGACTGATGCCCGCGCGCACATCCAGCGCGGTCAAGCGCTCGACCACTTGCTTTTCGGACTTGTTCCGGGAAAGTCCGATGACGACCAAGGTGTATTCGCCGAGGTCTGCGACCACCGCGGGCACCCGCAGAGACTTGCACAACTGCTCCATGGCGTCTTCGCCGCTGTTTGTGTCAGCCGAATCCCTGCACACCGACACGACCAACAACGCCCGGTCCCGCAGGTCGCGGCCGATCCGCAAAGCGCGTGTCACGAAGGCGTCGCCGGAAATGTCGCCTAGCAAGAGTCGACTCACCAGCGCGTTTTGTCGCTGGGCGGACCTCGCGCCGCTTTCTCGGGCACCGAGCAACGCGATGGCAATGCCGTCGGCGGCGCGGTCGAGCGCGTAGGCGGCGGTACCGATGATGGCATCGCCACCGTGCAGGACATGCAACCATCCCCACCGCTCACCGCGCAGGACCACGGCCTTGCGGGTGCAGTTGTCGGCGTCGTTGGCGTTGCCGCTACCGGTTGTCGCCCCATCGTGGTCGATTCGGGAATGCCGTTCCCAATCCCGCAGGGCCAGATCGCCTTCGGTCGAGCTCCCCGAGTAGGCGACCACTTGCCGGGCGGAGTCCTCCAGCACCACAGTCCTGTTCACCTCCGCGGCCAGAGCATCCGTAAAGTGCACATGGTCACGTCCGGCCAACAGGAGCTGCATGAAGGTGGCGTTGAGCCGCTCGTATGCGCTCAGGTCCAATACCCGCTGATCGATCATCAATTCGTGGACCTGTGCCGATACCTCCACGAACGGTAACTCCGCACCGAGACCTACCAGCGGAAAGTCGCGCTCGCGGGCGGCCTCGACAAGAGCCTCCGGCATGGCGTCGAAGGCCCGTCCGCTCAGTTCCACGATGAGCACCGCCGCGTGAGCGTCATCGACGTCCTGGATGTAGCGGCGCTGTTGCTCCGCGGTGTCACCAATACCCAACCCGGCGGTCAGCAGCATCTCCCCGCCGCTGAGGAATGTGGCGATATCGTTTATCTCCGTGGGGTGCACCCACCGCACCGAACGATCGAAATTGCGTTGGCCTGCGTATACCACTACCGAGACGCGGCTGAAAACCTCCAGCTGCAGTGCGGTTTCGATAGACGTCGCCATGTGTTCATCCCAGACCTTTGAAGCCTTCGAAGTGTGCAGGCTTGTTGGTGTTCGTTGCTCACAGTGAGCCTACTTGGAGGGGCATTCGACAGGTCGGATTTGTCGCAAGTACACGGCTACACAAGGCTGGCGAGACAGTTCGTGGTGACCAATGGACGGCCGCAGTTCGACTACGTCCGGACCCATCCGGATCCCCGGCGGCCGAACTCAGCCGAGTTCGGCGACGAGATCCCCGCGACGTTGTTCGCGGATGGCCGGGCCAACCTCAATACCGATACAAACAGTGGTCACAATGGGATGTCCTCGCCGAACGACTTGACGACCGGCTCGCCGAGCAGCAGCAGTTCGCGAGGCTGCACCAATGCCTCGGGTGTCAGAAGGCGGGCCACTTCCCCGGCGGAGAGAAGGCCGTGTTCGACGACCAGGTCGGGGATCGCCCGGTCGGTGGCCAGAGCAAGCTTGGCGATCCTGGCCGATGCCGCGTACCCGATGTACGGATTCAATGCAGTGATGATGCCGATGGAGTTGGTGACCGACTCATGGAGCCGCTGTTCGTTGGCGGTGATGCCGACGATGCAATTGTCCCTCAACGTCTTACAGGCTGCGTTCAGGTGGGTTAGCGATTGAAACAGGCAGTGTGCGATGATCGGTTCGAAGGCGTTGAGCTGCAGCTGACCTGCCTCGGCGGCCATGCTGATCGTCACATCATTTCCGACCACTTCGAACGCTACCTGATTGACCACTTCGGGAATGACTGGATTGACTTTGCCGGGCATGATGCTTGAACCCGCCTGTACCGCAGGCAGATTGATCTCGTTCAACCCCGATCTGGGGCCCGACGACAACAGGCGGAGATCGTTGCAGATCTTCGACAACTTCAGGGCGGTGCGTTTCAGGACACCGGACAACTGGACAAACGCTCCAACATCCTGGGTGGCTTCGACCAAATCGTGCGCGGTTGCCAGCGGGAATCCGGTAATCTCCCGGAGCTTCTCACACACCAGCCCCGCGTAGAGCGGGTGAGCGTTCAGGCCAGTGCCGATGGCGGTACCGCCCAGGTTGATCTCAGTGACCAACTGCGCAGCCTCTTGCAGCCGCTCCGCGTCCTCGGTGACCATGATGGCGTAGGTTCCGAACTCCTGGCCTAGAGTCATCGGCACCGCGTCTTGCAGTTGGGTGCGGCCCATCTTCAATACGGACCTGAATTCCTCTGCTTTCGTTCGGAAGGCCGCCGAAAGCTCCAGCATCGCTGCGTGCAGGGTGGAGATGTGCACCTGGACAGCAACTTTGATCGCAGTGGGATACACGTCATTGGTGCTCTGGCTGTGATTGACGTGTTCCAAGGGATGCAGTCTGTCGTAGTCGCCCCGGCTGGCGCCGAGGATCTCAAGGGCGCGGTTGGCGATCACCTCGTTGGCGTTCATGTTGGTGGAGGTGCCCGCGCCGCCTTGGATCACGTCGACCGCGAATTGATCATGCAGTGCACCCGCGCGGATTTCGGCGCATGCCTGCGCGACCGCGTCGGCACGCTCATCGTCCAGTAGACCGAGGTCTCGGTTGGCTTCCGCGGCAGCCAGTTTCACCGCGGCCAAGGCGTTGACGAATTCCGGATAGGTGCGCAACGCGATACCGGAGATCGGGAAGTTCTGCAATGCACGGACGGTGTGAACGCCGTAGTATGCATCGGCGGGGACATCCCGGCTCCCGAGCGAATCGTGTTCGCGCCGTGTCGGACCGGGCACGGCAATGTCGTTTGACCACTCCGCACCAATGTCCTGCGGCCACTCCGTGCTGGCGCCGGGGGTGGTCATTTGAACCCCGCGTTCACGGTCGGCATCGCCGTCTCCATCTGGTGGGTCGTGGGGATGGGCTGCACGGCTCAACGCGGCCGCGGCTGCCGCGTTCCCTCCCCTTTGCTGAGCTTGGTCGCTTCCGCGAACCCCGGCGAGGAGCGGCTCAGCATGTCGCACTGGCTCAACAGTGCGTCGAGGCGCTCCCACAGCGTCTTGCCCGATCTTTCTCGAGCGGTCCTCCAGCGTGTCATCGGATCTCCGTTCTCATCGTCACCGGTGAGCTCGCACGGTGAGCACCGATATCGCCGGCGCATGCCCATGGTCAGCGCCAGGTCACACTCGGCGGCGCCATCGCCGCACCAGGCAGTCCGTCGTAGAACCCGCCGCCCGCACAGCTGGTCAGTTCGAGTTGCATACCCCAAGGGGACAAGAAGTAGAACCACCGCTGACCGGCTACCGGTGCCTGCGGATCAACGTCATTGGGTCCCTCCTGCACGACGACACCGGGAATCGACCGGACGTAGTCGTAGGCGGCGTCGATGTCATCGACGTAGAAGGCCAAGTGGTGTCCGCCGATATCGCTATTGCGCGGCTGGACTGTTCGTTGCTCGGGTGCCACGTATTCGAACAGTTCTATGTTGTGGTGCTTGCCGATCCGGATCATCGCGATTTTGCTCTGAGCGCGCGGATCGACGTTGAGCCGTCGATGCATCCCGTCGGACCCTTGGTCGAGGAACGGACCGTCGTAGAACGCGACCTCGGCCGCGAAATGGTCGACGAAGAACCGCGCCGCCTCGTCCAGATTCGGTACGGTGTACGCGCAGTGATCGACCGCACGCAAGGTTGGCATATTCGACTTCTCACGAGCGTTCAATCTGCATCACTCCTTCCGACCGGCGTCAGGTGCTAACGGCCAGCGCGCCAGATATCGGTATGTCGTTGTACGACAGTGGTTTATCCGCAAGTCGAGACCGTATCGGCAGAACCACAAGCGTGGTCCGTCCACGGAAGTGCGGCACCGCCGAACTTTGCCGCACGAACATCCGCCGACCGGGCATGGCCCTCGAAGTTCTCCAGACGTGCCGCGCGACCGCAGATGCGGCCCAGCTCCGCGCTGGACTCGGCGTTGTCGATCTCCTGATATGTCACCGTCTTGAGATACTTGCCCACCCACAGACCGCCAGTGTAGCGGGCGGCGCCCAACGTCGGCAGCACGTGATTCGTTCCAATTGCCTTGTCCCCAAAGGAGACACAAGTCTTCTCGCCAAGGAACAGCGCACCGTAATCATGCATTTCATCGAGCGCACGGCGCGGTTCAGCGGTCAGGATCTGGACATGCTCACTGGCGAACCGGTCCCCCAACGCGAACGCCTGCTCGATGTCCTCGACCAGGTGCACCTCGCCGAAGTTCTCCCACGACACCGCAGCCACATCACGGGTGGGCAGGTTCTGCAGTTGACGCGCCACTTCGACGACGGTCTCTCGGCCCACCCGCTCGGAGGTGGTGACCAATACGCACGGCGAATCGGGACCGTGTTCGGCCTGGCTGAGCAGGTCGGCAGCAACCAGGAACGGATCGGCGGTGTCATCGGCGATGATGAGCACCTCGGTGGGGCCGGCGAACAGGTCGATGCCGACCTCGCCGAACAACTGGCGTTTGGCTTCAGCCACGTAGGCGTTGCCCGGCCCGGTCAGCAGGTTCACCGGCGCGATGGTCTCGGTGCCCAGGGCCAAGGCTCCGATCGCCTGCACACCGCCGAGCACGTAGATTTCGTCGGCGCCGGCCAGGTGCATCGCGGCCACGCTGATAGGTGGCGGGGTGCCGACGTTCGGCGGAGTGGTGGCGGCGACCCGTTCGACGCCGGCCACCTTGGCGGTGACCACCGTCATGTGTGCCGACGCCGTCAGCGGGTACCGGCCGCCGGGGACATAAGCACCCGAGGCCGACACCGGAACGTGCTTGTGGCCCAACCGCACACCCGGCAAGGTCTCGATTTCCACGTCGAGCATCGAATCCCGCTGCGCTTGCGCAAAATTGCGGACCTGCTTCTGCACGAACGTGAGGTCCTCAACAACCGTGGTCGGCAGGTTGGACACGATCTCGGCAACCTGGCTCTCGCTGAGGCGGAAGGAATCCGGCGCCCACTCGTCGAATTGTTCGGAGTACTTCCGCACGGCCGAATCGCCATTGGCGCGAATGTCGTCGAGGACCGCCGCGACGACCTCAACAACTTGCGGACTGCTCTTGGAGGCGGTCCCGATCTGCGCCGCGGGCGCCTTGAGAATGATCGACAAAATTCGTCTCCTCGCCGATAACTGTCGTCGTATGGGCGTCTCGGGTGACTCCGGGACACGGACGCAGTTCCAGTGTCGTTGGAGTCCGACCCGGCTGACAGACCCAGGATGTGCAATGGGTTGGCACTCGATTACACAGTGATGCGTCGCGATGGCCTGCCCTGCACGCTCGGTGTGATAGGCGCGAGATGCGCTGAGCTGCCAAGGGGAAGGCGCAGCGAGCTACCCAGCCGAGCCGGACCGTGACAATGCCTGAAGTCCTGCCCGGGGGTGCGGCGAACCGTCGACCGGCCGCGGATGTTCCGTCGGCATCGGTTGTGCCGGAGAGGGATACAAGGGCGGCTGTGTTGTCGGGCAACCTCGGAGCACGCAGGGGTGCTCGACGGCAATCGCGGCTCGGCGCGGACGCGACTAGCTCTGCTGGTGGGCCACCAACGAACTCATCGTCATGTAAGGGTGTTCGGCAGGTACAGGTCGGCGCGTTCCCGGGATGTCATGGCGCCCCATATGCCCCACGCCTCTGGTGTGCGCAGCGCGTGGTCGCGGCACTGAACCAAAACGGGACAGTCGGCACAAATCCGCTTCGCTCTGTATTCCAACCGCTTGAGTCGCGCTCCGCGCAGACCCTCGGGGAAGAATACGTCCGTGGGTTGCCCCCGGCAGCTGCCCTGCAGCTGCCATTCCCATTCCTCGAACACCGGTGGGGGCAACCGGACGGGATTGATAGGCGGCGTGTCCCGGGGGCGAGGGGCCGCCGGGGTGTTGTGGTTGGTGGTCGGCATGCGTTGATAGCTGGGTAGCGAAGCCGGTGAATCGGCTACTGGTCGGCGAGTTCGGACACGCGCAACGCGTGCAGGGTTCTCAAGGCGCCGATGCGCACGATGGCCGTTTCGCGGTGTCGGCGCCGTCCGTCGGCTCGACACCGCGCTTGCCGGCTTCTCCGTATCGGCACTCACCGCAGCTAGGACTTCGCCAGGAAACCCGAGTCCAGCAGCATTGTCGTCCCGGTGGCGTAACGACCGGCATCGGAGACCAAGTACAGAATGGCGTTGCTGATGTCCTGCGGTTGCATCCAGGGAATCGGCAGCAAGTTGGTGCCCGTGAACGACCCGACCACATCGTCCTTGGTCGGTTTCTCCAGGTCCGGGCGGAACAACCGCCACACGAAGTCGTTGCCCAGCATGTCGGTGTCGACGTGGCCCGGATTAATGGAGTTGACCCGGATGCCGTACTGACCTACTTCATTGGCCAATGACCTCATCAGGCCGGTCACCCCGTGCTTCGACGCCGCGTAGGAAGAGATGTTCGCCGACCCTTTGAGGGCGTCCACGGATCCCGTGAACACGATGGACCCACCGTCGCCTTGCTCGATCATGGTTGGAAGCGCCGCCCGCACCGTGTTCCAGGGCCCGGTGAGGTTGACGTCGAGCATCTCCTGCCACGCTTCGGGCGTGATCTCCCACGTCAACCCTCCCGCGCAGATACCGGCATTGGGCAAGACGACGTCCACCCGTCCGAATTGGGCGATGCCTGCATCCAAAACCGCCTGGACCTGTGACGGATCGCGCACATCTGCTTGCTCGGCGACGATCTTGCGGCCCGTCTCCTCGACGAGCCGGACCGTCTCTTCGAGATCTGCCAGCGTTGCACCCGGATACGGGGTGGTTGCCGGCTGCTGGCAGATGTCCAGTCCGACGATGTCTGCGCCCTCGCGCGCAAGGGTCAGGGCATGCGAACGACCCTGTCCCCGTGCGATTCCCGTGATGAACGCTACCTTGCCGTCAAGCTTGCCCATTGTGTCGAGGTCCTTCAAATATGCGTATGCGGTGAAGTCATCTGGGACTGCTCAGTTTTCCAAATCGTGTCGGTCGCAGGCAGACACGCAGTGCGCAGTTGGGCATCGGCGATTGCACGAAACGTATACCCGGCTTGCGGTCCGACTATCGGCTGACCAAGGCCGGGCCGGCAAATCCACAGCTCCGTTCGGAGGAGGTGCGCAGAGTGTGAATCGAAGTATCGACGACTGCGCGCAGTGGGTATGGGGCGGAGACAGTGGCACTCGTATCGTCATCGCCTATGTCGGGCACGAGTGAACTCGTTCAAACGGTAACCCAGACCGGTATTTTCGATCCGTTCGAGCTACGTGGACTCAGGCTGCCCAACCGTGTGCTGATGGCTCCGATGGAGAAGAATCTATGCACATCGGACGGCGTGATGACCCAACGCTACATCGACTATCTCGTCGCACGTGCCCGCGGAGGTGTGGCTCTGCTGCGGGTGGAGGCCACTTACGTCGATCCCGTTGGTAGAGGCCGTCCCTTCCAGTGCGGCGCCCACTCCGACCACGTCATCCCCGAGCTGAGGCGCATGACCGATGCGGTGCATGCTGCTGGTGGTCGGGTCTCATTGGAGCTGGCCCACTGCGGTCGTCAGACGAATATGGTGGTCAGCGGTTTCCAGCCTGTGGCCCCCTCCGCAGTGCCATGCACGCTGTCCGGCGGCTATCTGCCGCGCGCGCTAACACGCGAGGAGATCGCTGCGATCGTGGAGAGGTTCGTCGCCGCAGCATCGCGAGGCAAAAGCGCCGGACTGGACGCCATCGAGATCCACGGGGCCAGCGGGTATCTGCTCAACGCGTTCATGTCGCCCTACACCAACTTGCGCGACGATGAGTACGGCGGCAGCCTCACCAACCGCATGCGCTTTCCCCTACAGGTGGTGCGGGCAGTGCGCGCCGCGATCGGTGAAGCCATGCCGTTGCTGTATCGGATGTCGGGGCATGACTACGTCGACGGAGGCCTCACCGAGGTCGATACCGTTCCGTTCGCCGCCGAGCTCGAACGTGCCGGAGTTGACCTGATCGACGTCAGCGCGGGGACCTACGAGTCCATCACGGTCACCCAGCCACCGATGGAGGCCACCCCCGGTGCCCTCGTCGACCTGGCAGCGTCGATCAAGGCGGCGGTGAACATCCCGGTTGCGACCGCGGGCAAATTCGGCGCGCTCGATGCCGCCGAGGCGGCTCTGGCCAGCGGCAAAGTCGACTTCGTAAGCATTGCGCGCGGGTTGCACGCCGATCCGGAGCTGCTACTCAAGGCGCAGCAGGGCCGCCTGCACGAGGCCCGTCGATGCATCGCCTGCGCGGAGTGCGTGGCATTCCTCAATGTCGATGAGCCGGCCTACTGTGCGGTCAACCCTGCCAGCATCCGCGAACTCGAACTGGCAGTGACACCAACCAGGACCCCGAAGATCGTGGCCGTTGTCGGCGGCGGCCCCGCGGGGCTCGAAGCGGCCCGCTCTGCCCACCTGCGCGGGCACACGGTCGATGTCTACGAGGCGTCCTCGGCGCTGGGCGGACAGGTCCGACAAGGCGCGGTCGCCAATGGGCGCGACGACTTCGCCGAACCGGTGCGGTACCTGGCGCGCGAGCTGGACCGGCTCGGGATAGCCATCCATCTGCACACCGAAGTCGACGCCGACTTCATTGACCGGCTCGACGCCGACGCGATCATCGTGGCGACCGGAGCGCAGGCCACCGCGCCGCCGATTCCCGGCAGCGACCGGGCCCACGTCGAATCGGCCATCACGTACCTGTCGCGCGTTCCGGCCGACCCCCCGTCGTCCGCCGCGGCACCGGCGGTCGTCATCGGAGCCAACTGGATCGCCTGCCACGCCGCTGATGTGCTTGCTGCGCAGGGATATTCGGTGACCGTGATCGACACCCACGATTCACTTGGCTACGACATGGGCCTCCAGCAAGGCATGGTGCTACGTGACCGCGTTGCGCGCGGCAGCTCCGTCAGACTGCAAACCAGCGTGGAGGCCATTGAGGCCGATCGACTGATCGTGTGGGACTCGAAGTCCGGCGAGAGCTCCCAGATCCCCGCCCAGCGTGTGGTGATCGCGTCTCGGATGGAGTCGGTGCGTTCGTTGGCAGACGCCATCCGTGGTCGCACTGACGCACGAGTGCACGTCATCGGGGACGCCGTGGAGCCACGCAAACTCGCCGATGCGTTGCTCGAGGGCGCGCGAGTAGCGCAGTGCCTATAGGGACCACGCGCCCATGCTGTCGCTGCGGCACACACACACTTCGTGCAGTCGTTGTGCAGAGTAT
>Ga0193717_1001510_pt1 | contig 14241 bp, 10 predicted proteins | sample U2c2metaG_FD_145900 | JGI IMG/M metagenome (GOLD analysis project Ga0193717, IMG submission 145900) | Soil microbial communities from a riparian zone of the East river system, Colorado, United States - U2c2 | ecosystem: Environmental > Terrestrial > Soil > Riparian zone | place: USA: East River... | reverse complement strand
GACGCTTAAGCCCCGGCGGATTCGAACCCGTCGGCGAAGATGCGATCGTCGATGACGGCGTCGCTGTCCGTCATCGCATCGTCCGCCGGGTTCGAGTCGACGAAATCCGGCGGAGCGGCCAGCATCGCGCTGCTCGTGATCTCGCCGCTCGCGCCGGACTCGACCGTCGCCTGGATCGTGTAGGTGACCGACTCCCCCGGCGGCACGTCGATGGTGTCGTCGATATTACCGCTGCCGCTGGCGGTGCATGTCGCGCCCGTGGCGGGCTCGCAGATCCAGCTGACGGCGGTGAGCTGCGTCGACAGCGCGGTCGTCACATGCTCGCCGGCGACTGCCTCGGCGCCATGGTTAGTGACCACCAGCTTGTACGACAACGTGTCATCCGGAAACGTCTGCACCACGCCATCGTCGAGCGACACGCCGACGTCGACGGTGCCGGCACCGCCGGTCACGGTGACGAGCATGCTCTGCACGTCGCCGGCGTCGGCCGAATCGGTCACGCGCACAGCGACGCGATAGCTGCCGTTGCTCGAATAGAAATGCGAGGCCGTGTCGCCGCTGGCATCGCCGAACGCGCCGTCGCCATCGAGATCCCAGTCGTAGGTGAGGCTGTCGCCCGCATCGGGGTCCACGCTGTTCGCCGCGGTAAAAGCGACCGTGCGCGGAGCACCATCCGCAACCGAACCCGCATCCAGCGCGATGGCTGCCGACGGTGCGACGTTGCCCGGCGATTGCGTGCTGCAACCGGTGCAGTAGGCGATGCGCGAAATGACGCCCGTATGGATGTTCGCGAAGAAGATGTCGGCGCCCGGACCGCTCGCCAACTGGACCGCCCTGGCGTCGGCCCCGCTCGGATTCGCCCCGCCATAGAACCCGGTCGCGCCATTGTCGGCGGGCGGATCCGGCATGCCGTCGCTGTTCGCGTCGACGTACGGGACGTTGAAGATCACCGTGCGGCTGTCGTCCGCGAAGAACAGCGAATTGTGGTACTGCGCCGGATACGAGGTGCCTTGGTAGAACGCGAGGCCGGTGACATCCGAGCTGCCTTGCGAGTGATTGTAGGTGTACCAGGGCGGTGTCCAAGGGGTGCGGCCACCCGTGTCGTTGTCCGCATAGAGCGCGTTGCAGATCGCCAAGTCCGACGTACTGTAGTTCTGCGTGTGGCCGCGTCCTTCGAAGCACGGCCAGCCGAAGTTCTTCAGCGTAGCACCGCCGCGTGCCGGCAAAGCCGGGATCACGTTTATCTCCTCCCAGCTGTTGTAGCCGACGTCACCGAGCCAGATGTCGCCGGTATCCGGCCGCACCGTGAAGCGGAACGGATTGCGCATGCCATAGGCGATGATGCGTTGCGCGTTCGGCTGCGGATCGGTCGCCAGCGGATTCCCCGGCGCGCCCGCACCGGTGGCCGGATCGATGCGCGATAGGCTGCCGTTGAGCCAGACATCGTGACCCTCGGCGTTGTACTGCGATTCGATTTCCAGCCCCAGCGAACGCAACGCGCCGCCCTGATCCGCCGGTGAGCGCTCGTCCGGATAGGTTGGGTTGCCCAGTTGTCCGTAGTCGGCGCCGCCGAAACTCGCTCCATCGCCGCCGCTTGCGTAGAGATATCCGTCCGGCCCGAACAGGATCGTGCCGGTCGAATGGCTCGGATACTGCTGATACCAATCTTCGATCAGCACGAGTTCATCGCCTGCGACGACATTACCGGCAACGTTGAAGCGCGAGACGCGGCTGCTGATCACGCAACCGGCATGGTCGTCGAGTGGATTCGGGCAATCTGTCGGCGGCCAGCGCGGCGGAGTATCCGGATTGCCCGGGGGCAGGCCCAAGCCACCGTTGTATGCGTACTGCACGTAGACATACGGCTGTTCCGGAAAGCGCGGATCGAGCGCAAAACCTAGCAAGCCGCGATCCCAGAAGTTGTGCACTTCGGCGCTGAGGTCGGCAAATACCTGCGGATTCGCATCAAGCAGGTTCTGATAGACCCAGATCACGCCGCTCTTCTCGGTGACGAAGACGCGCCCGTCATGGGCGAAATAAGCACCCGTAGGCTGATTGCGATCGATGATCGGGTTGGTGCGCTGGAATCCGGACGGAAGGCTCTGCGCGAGCGCGCTGCCCGCGCCCACGATCAGGCACCAACACGCGAAGGTTCTGACGTGCACGACGCGTGACCTCCCTGCCCGCGCGCCCGCTGCGACGCGCGTCACGTTGAAGCGGCCAGACACCACTCTACGCCGAACCCGGAAAACCTTCATTCGAGCCCTTGTTGACCTTGTACCGGATCGTCGTGCAGCGAGGGAGCGCGGCAGAAACGATCCGAACCTGTTCATATCCTCCCTGGTACACAGCCCTGCGCACCCGTCAGGTAAAGTAGCGGGGTCATGTACCTCGAATACTACGGACTGCGCGAACCGCCGTTCTCGATCACGCCCGATCCGCGCTACGTGTTCCTGTCCGAACGGCACCGCGATGCGCTGGCGCATCTTCTGTACGGTATCGGCAAGGGCGGCAGCGGCGGTTTCGTCCAGCTGACCGGCGAAGTCGGAACCGGCAAGACCACGCTGTGCCGGCTGCTGCTCGAACAGCTGCCGGAGAACACGCGCGTCGCGCTGGTGCTGAACCCGAAACTGTCGCCGGTCGAGCTGGTCGAGTCGGTGTGCGAGGAGCTCAAGCTCGACATCAGCGGCCGCCGCGGCAGCCTGAAGGCGCTGACCGATGCGTTGAACCCGTTCCTGCTCGATGCCTATGCGCAGGGACTGCGCGTCGTGCTGATCGTCGACGAGGCACAGAATCTTTCCACCGAATCGCTGGAGCAGGTGCGCCTGCTGACCAACCTCGAGACGCCGACGCAGAAACTGCTGCAGATCATCCTGCTCGGCCAGCCCGAGCTGCGCGATCTGCTCGCGCGCCCGGAACTGCGCCAACTCGCGCAGCGCATCACCGCGCGCTATCACCTGACGCCGCTCGACGCCGGCGAGACCGAAGCCTACGTGCGCCATCGCCTGGCGGTTGCCGGCTGTTCGCGCATTCCGTTCTCGCGACTCGGCCTGCGTGCGCTCTATCAGCGCTCGGGCGGCGTACCGCGCCTGATCAACATCATTTCCGACCGCTCGCTGATGGCCGGCTACGCGCGCGAGCAGGATTCGATCGGCGAGCGCATCGTCGATCGCGCCGCCGACGAGGCGCTGCCGGGCCATGCGCGCTACTGGCTGCACCGGTACGGCCGCTGGGCCGCCGCGGCAGCTCTGGTAATCGGTGCCGCGACGGCATTCCTCATATCGCGCGCTCCGCACAGCGACGCGCCAACGGCAGCGTTGCCGGTCGCACACGCCGGACCGACGCAATCCGATGCGGTGCTCGCGCGTGTCCAACGCCAGCTCGAAAATGCCGCGGACACGCAACTCGATTCCTTCAGCCAGCTGCTCGCGCGTTGGCAGGTCGATTCGGACACGGTTTCGGTCAGCGACGCCAGCCGTTGCCCGGCGGTGATCGTCGCCGGCATCGATTGCCTGCGCGGGCGCGCCTCGCTGGAACAGCTCGCTCGTTTCGACCGGCCGCTGATCCTGGTCCTGCAGCAGGGCGAACATCAGGCCCATGCGCTGCTGCAAGGCGTCGGCGCCGGGCACGTGCGGCTGGATATCGCCGGCGAGCGCTATGAACTTGCGCGCGCTTCGCTGTCCAAGTTCTGGAATGGCGAGTTCGTCGCGGTGTGGCGTCTGCCTGCCGATGTCCCCGCCAGCCTCAAGCGCGGCGATGCGGGGCCGGGCGTGGCGTGGGTCAAGGGACGGCTTGCCACGCTCGACGATGGGGCCGCGGCCGAATCGGGACCTGCGTTTTTCGATGCGGAACTGGAGGAGCGGGTGCGCAAGCTGCAGGTCGCCTACGGCATCAAGGCCGACGGGATCGTCGGGCCGGAGACGCTGTTCGCGCTGTCGGCGCTCGACGACGGCGGCCCGCGTCTGGCGCGCACGGTCCAGTAAGGCAGGCTTTTCCGCGAGAATGCCTACCATGACGCCGCACCGGAGATCGCCTCGATCGCCGGGTCGCGCCGGATAGAACGCGCCGCCCGGATGCACGGATCCGGTTTCGTCCAAGGAACCCCATGTCGCTGATTCTCGAAGCACTGAAAAAATCCGAGCAGCAACGCCGGCTCGGCGAGGCGCCCACCCTCGGCAGCCCGGTCGTCGCAACGCGGCGGCGGCGCAATCTGCTGCCGGTGATCGCGATTCTCATCGTCCTCGCGGCGGCGGCCACGTGGTGGCTGACCCGCCGGGCTCCGCCACCGCCGCCGGCAGCGCCTGCCGCCAGCGAAACGGCAAAACCAATCGTCGCGGCGCCGCCGGCCCAACCGGTTGCAAAAGCGCCGCCGGCGGCGCCCGTCGCGAAACCCAGGAGCGGCAGCGCGACCTTGCTGCCCGAAGCGACGATGCAACGCCGTGAGGCGCGCGCGGAAAAGCTCGAAGCGGAGAAACGTGCCGCCGCCGCCACAAAGGCCGGCACCGCGCCGACTGCCACGGCGACCCCGGCCGCGCCGAAACCCGCACTTCCGCCCGCGGCAGTGGCAAAGCCGGCGACTGGCCTGCCGGCGCCGACCAAGCCTGCGGGCGCGGGCACGGCCGCCACTCCGGTTGCGCCGCCTGCCGCACAGAAGCCGGCCGACAAGGCCGCGCACGCGCCGGCCGCGCCGAAAGCGCCGACCGCGGCTGCACTTCCAACGATCTGGGATCTGCCCTACTCGACGCGCAAGGATCTCCCCGCGATCGACCTGACGATGCACGTCTATTCGTCGGACCCCGCGTCGCGATTCGTCGTGATCAAGGGCACTCGCCATATCGAAGGCGAGGAGTTGGGTCAGGACCTGTTCCTGCGCGAAATCCGCCAGGACGGTCTCGTGCTCGAATTCAAGGGAGAGCGTTTCTTCTTTCCGCGCAACGGGCGGTGATCGAGCGGAGGGGAGAGGGGCGAGGGCGCCGGAATCGAGCGGCGCGGCGTGAATCGAGCGCTGACGACAACGGCTTCGCCGTAAAAGCCCACAATCCAACGCAAGCTTCGCTTGTCGCGCCCTCGCCCCTAATCCCTAGTCCCTACCCCCTCCAAAATGTTCGTCCACCTCCCCAGCCGCCGCAAACCGCGACCACCTTGGGCGACCCTGCTGATCGTCGCCGCCTGCGTCGTCGTATTCCTGTGGCTGGCGACCATGCCGCTGGCGCAGCGTCTTGGGGTGCTTACGCAATGGGGCACGGTGCCGTCGACGCTGCTCGACCCGAACGCACCGTGGCTGCAGCAGCTGGCCGAATTGCGCGCCGCGCGGCTCGTCACCGCGCTGTTCATCCACGCCGACTGGCTGCATCTGACCGGCAATCTGCTGTTCCTGATCGTGTTCGGCGTGTCGGCCGAACGCGCGCTCGGATTCCGCCGCTTCCTGGCGCTGTTCGTGCTCGGCGGCGCGTTGGCGAATCTGGTCGGCGCGCTGACGCTCGCCGGCACCAGTGCGCCGATCGTCGGCTCCAGCGGCGCCGTCTCGGCGATCGTTGGCGCCTATCTCGCGCTGTTTCCGCGCGCGCGTCTGGGCCTCGTGCTTCCGCTCGGACTGTTCCTCGAATTCGTGCGCATCCCGGCGCCGTTGCTGATCGGCTTCTGGGCGATGCTGCAGCTGCTGTTCACCTACATCGGCCCGCGCTTCGGTGCGGTGGCCTGGTGGACGCATATCGCCGGCTTCCTGATCGGCATCGCGTTTGCGCTGCTGTCGCGGCCGGCGATTGCGCGAAGATTGAGGGATTAGGGGAGAGGGGTTAGGGGCGAGGGCGCGAAAACCGGATACAGCGCACCGATCCTGCGCCCTCGCCCCTCCTCCCTCTTCTCTCTCTACAATCACCACATGCCGAAGACCAAACTTTACAAGGTGACATTCCTCTCGCAGGGCAAGATCTACGAGCTGCATGCGCGTCACGTCGCCTCCAGCGGATTGTGGGGTTTCACCGAAGTCGGTGAGCTCGTATTCGAAGCGCCCGGTGAAGGTCTGGTCGTCGACCCGACCGAAGAGCGCCTGCGCGACGAGTTCCGCAATACGACGATGCTGCATCTGCCGATCCAGTCGATCGTTCGCATCGAGGAAGTCGCCAAGCGCGGCACGCTGGCGATACGCGATGCGGCCAGCGGCGAGAAGATCATGCCGTTTCCGATGGCGCCGCCGCGGGGGAAGTGAAATGTGGTGCGAGCCCCTCCATTTCGTCATCCCGGCGAAAGCCGGGACCCAGCGCCTTCTTGCAAGCAACAGAACGAGGCGCTGGATCCCGGCTTTCGCCGGGACGACGAGGGTGGAGAGGTTGTCGCTGCGGAAGCTCTCGCTCGGTACTGCGCTGCGAGCTCCGCGAATCAGCCTTTCTTTTCCGCTGTCGCCGGGCCAGCAGGCTTCGAGCGCAATGCCAGCGCTTTCAACGCATTCAACGCTTCATTCAGCGCGTAATCCTGCTGCACATCGCGATCGATCGTGCGTGACGGCGTCGGACTATCGTTTTCGTCGGCACCCTTGAGGTGATTGCGCAGGTCGCGTTCGCCGAGGATCAGCGTCGGCGGCGAATCGCGCTGGCTCAGCGCCAGATCGGCCAGCGCGATATCGGGCTGGATGCCCGCGGCCTGGATCGAACCGCCGTTCGGTGTGTAGTAGCGCGCCGTGGTCAGCTTGACCGCGTGATCGGCGTCGAGCGGCAGCACGGTCTGCACCGAGCCCTTGCCGAACGTGCGCCGGCCCATCAGCAAGGCGCGGTGATTGTCCTTCAGCGCGCCGGCGACGATCTCGGCCGCCGAGGCCGTGCCGTTGTCGACCAGCACGACCAGCGGCGCGCCGTTGAGCGCGTCGCCCGGCGAAGCGCGGAAGCTGAGATCGGCTTCCTTGAGGCGGCCGCGCGTGGTGACGATGACGCCCTCGTTGAGAAAGATGTCGCTGACTTCGACCGCCGAAGTCAGCAGGCCGCCGGGATTGCTGCGCATGTCGAGGATGGCGCCGCGCAACGGTGCGCCGTTGTCCTTCTGCAGGCGATCGAGGCGCTTGTGCAGTTGCGCGCCGGTGTCGGCCTGGAACTGACTCAGGCGAAAATATGCGTAACCCGGTTCGAGCAAGCGTCCGCGCACGCTGGCGACGCGGATGACTTCGCGCTTGAGCTTGATGTCGACCGCATCGGCCTGTCCTTCGTGCACGATGCCGAGCGTGATTTCCGATCCGACCGTGCCGCGCAGGCGGCCGACCGCACCGTCGAGATCATCCGACTGCACGGCCTTGCCGTCGATGCGCACGATCGTGTCGCCGGCCTTGATGCCGGCGCGCTCGGCCGGCGTGTCGTCGATCGGCGCGACCACGCGCAGCGTGCCCTCGATCTGCACGACTTCGATGCCGAGACCGTTGTAGCTGCCGGTGGTGTCCTCGGTCAGATCATCGATCTGCTGACGATCGAGGTATTCGCTATGCGGATCGAGCCCGGCGAGCAGCCCGCGGATCGCCCCCTGCATCAGACGGTGATCACCGACGTCCTCGACATAGGCCTGTTTGACCAGACTGTAGACCGCCGTGAAGGCGCGGATGTCCTGCAGGTCGATCGCGTCCTTGGGCGGCGCCGGCCGGGGTGCCGCAGGAGCAACGGGCGCAGCCGCATCGGCGGCCGGCGGAACCGGCGGATCGGCGGCGAACGCCGGAGCGCAAAGGACGGCGAGCAGGATCGGAAGCAGACGCGAACGCATTGGAGCGACCTCGGAGGCGATGTTTTGAGTGTAAGCCTTTGGGAATGAGGGCCGCGTTAGCTCGCGTCAAGGTTCATTTACTTTTTTTGATGTTGCTCGGTAGCTTGTTCTTCTTCTTTAGCCTCCCCTTCAAGGGGAGGGTAGGTGGGGATGGTGTTGATTTGCCGCCCCATTGGGCGAAAACCTCCCGGCCTCGTCGTCCCGGCGAAAGCCGGGACCCAGCGCTTTTGCTTTGGTTTTGGGTTCTTCGCGAAAACCCCCTCACGTCCGTGCGTTTTTCACTCGCCATCCATGGCGCGAGTCACTTTCTCTTGCTTGCCCAAGAGAAAGTAACCAAAGAGAAGGGCACCCCGGGTGCGGCCCAATCAAAAGACAAAGCAAGAGCGCCCCCTTCCGCCTTCGGCACCTTCCCCCGCAAGCGGGGGAAGGGAATTTATAGAGTGGGCCTTGGCCCACCGGCTTTGGGCTCTTCGGTGTCCCCCTTGGGCGCGGCGAGGACGCGGAGAAAAAGCCCGCAGGGCCAACCCAACCCGCCCCTTGGAGGGGAGGAGGGCTTAAGCAAAATTCAACGAAGCCACTTTCGCGGGTCGACGGCCTGCCCTTTCGTGCGCAGCTCGAAGTAGAGCCCTGCGGTCTTCTGGCCGCCGCTGGCACCGCTCGTGGCGATCGTCTCGCCGGCATTGACCCAGTCGCCGACATCCTTGAGCAGCGTCTCGTTGCACCCGTAAAGGCTGAGATAACCGTCGCCGTGGTCGACGATGATCATCAGGCCGTAGCCGCGCAGCCAGTCGGCGAACGCGACGCGGCCGTGCGAGACCGCGTGCACGGGCGTGCCGGCTTTCGCCGAGACGAGCAGGCCGCTGCTGCGGCGCCCGGATTCGTCGGCGGCGCCGAATGCGGTGACGACTTTCCCGGTCAGCGGCCAGGCTATGCGGCCGCGCATCGACGCGAAGGGTTCCGCGCCCGACAACTGCTTCGGAATATCGGCGAACACGTCGCGCAAGCGTTCGAGCAGTTCGCTGAGCGCTCTCTCGTCCTTGCCGAGCGCCGCCACGCGCGCGCCTTGTTCTTTCAGCTTTGCGTCGAGTTGCTCGAGCAAGGTCTCGCGTTCGGCGCGCTCGGTGTCGAGTTTGGCGCCCTCGGCGCTGCGCGCGTCGCGTGTGGTCGCAAGCTCGGCGGATTTCCTGCGGATCGACTCCTGCACGTCGGCGAGCTGCTGCAGATCGGTGCTGAGCTGATCGATGCGGCCGATCCGCGCGCGCTGGAAATAGCGGTGATAGGCGAGCACGCGTGCGATCGCGGCGACATCGTCCTGCTGCAGCAGCAGTTTCAGTTCTTCGTTGCGGCCGAGCGCGTAGGCGGAACGCAGCAGCGCGGCGAGCGCGTCGCGTTGCTTCTTCAGCGCGGTCTCGAGCTCGGCCCGCCGCGCGTTGAGCTTGTCGAGTTGCGCCTGTTGCGCATCGAGCTTTTCGTCGAGCGCGTGCACGTCCTTCGCGACCGCGGCGACCGCCGTTTCCTTTTCGCGCAGCGATGTCGCCGCCTCGCCGCGTTCGCCCTGCGTCGCGCGCTGCTGCTCGGCCAGCGTCCTCAGCTCGGTGCGGATCGCATCGAGTTTCTGCCGCGCTTCCTTTTCCTGCGCTGCGCGACGCGGATCTTCCGGCTCATCAGCGCCTTGCGCGCCGGCATGCGCCGCGGACAGCGCCAGCAACGCGAGCAGCGCGATGCGGACGATCAAGCCGGGAACTCGACCAGGCTGCGGCCGGTCATCTCGGCGGGTTGCGGCAGGCTCATCAGCGCGAGCACGGTCGGCGCGAGATCGCGCAACGCACCGTGTTGCAGCGTCGCCTTGCGTCCGACGTAGACCAGCGGAACGGGGCCGACCGTGTGCTGCGTGTGCGGCACGCCGTTCGCGTCGAGCATCTGTTCGAGGTTGCCGTGGTCGGCGCTGATCAGCATTTCGCCGCCGGCAGCGCGGATCGCGGTGGTCAGGCGCCCGAGCGCGACATCGACCGCTTCGGCGGCCTTGATGCCGGCGGCCTCGATGCCGGTGTGGCCGACCATGTCCGCGTTGGCGATGTTGCATACGATGAAGTCGAAGCGCTGCGAAGCGATCGCATCGACCAGCTTGTCGGTGACTTCCGGACAGCTCATCTCGGGTTTCAGATCGTAGGTCGCGACGTGCGGGCTCGGCACGAGGATGCGTTCCTCGCCCGCGAACGGCGCTTCGCGCCCGCCGGAAAAGAAGAACGTCACGTGTGCGTACTTCTCCGTTTCGGCGATGCGCAGCTGCGTGAGGCCGAGCGTGGACAGATATTCGCCGAGCGAGTTCTGCATCGATTGCGCCGGGTACGCGATCGCGGTTGCGGCGAGGCCCTTCTCGTATTCGGTCAGCGTGACGAACGCCGACAGTCGGATGTCACGCGCGCGCGCGAATCCGTCGAAGTCCTTGTCGACGAAGGCATGCGAGATCTCGCGCGCACGATCGGCGCGGAAGTTCATGAACACCACCGCATCGCCGTCCTCGATGCGAAAGCCGTCGCGGACCAGGGTCGGTTTGACGAATTCGTCGTTCTCGCCGCGCGCGTAGGCCAGCTCGAGAGCGGCGACGGCGCTCGGCGCATGCTGTGCGGAGTCGCCGTTCGCGATCGCGTCGTAGGCGAGTTTCACGCGATCCCAGCGCTTGTCGCGATCCATCGCGTAGTAGCGGCCGCTGACGCTGGCGATGAAGGCGCCGGGAATCGACGCGCATTTCTCTTCGAGCTTCTGCAGCGCAGCGCGCGCGCTGCGCGGCGGCGTATCGCGGCCGTCGAGGAAGGCGTGCACGGCGATGCGCGCAACGCCGCGCGACGCCGCGAGGTCGAGCATCGCTAGGATGTGATTCTCGTGGCTGTGCACGCCGCCGGGCGAAACGAGGCCGAGCAGGTTCAGCGTGCCGCCGCTCGCCTTGGCCGCGTCGCAGGCACCAACCAGCGCAGGATTGTCGAAGAAACTGCGATCGGCGATCGCAGCGTCGATGCGCGTCAGATCCTGATAGACGACACGCCCCGATCCGATGTTCATGTGCCCGACTTCGGAGTTGCCCATCTGGTCGTCGGGCAGGCCGACGTGACGTCCGTGCGTCTCGACCAGTGTATGCGGATAGTCGGCCAGCAGGCGCCGCCAGTTCGGCAGGTTGGCCTCGGCGATCGCATTGTGCGCGCTGTCGTCGCGATGACCCCAGCCATCGAGGATCAGCAGAAGGACGGGCCTGGGTCTCGCCATGAATCGGTTCCGTAAGGAAAATCGGTCGCCAATGCTAGCCGACGCCACGCGACCGGGCCATTAAACCCTCCGGCCCCCGCCCGCATCCAAACCGTCACCTGATCATTGCCAGCCGGGAGATTCGCCCATGAACCGCCTCGTTGCACCGCTTGCTTTCACTTTCTCGCTGCTGCTCGCCTGCGGCGCCTCCGCGCGCGGCATCGATGTCGACAAGGTCAACGGCTCGATCCATATCGACGGCGATCAGCAGGCCGGCGATCTCAGCACCGTCAACGGCGGCATCAGCGTCAGCACCGGCGGCAGCGCGGAGAAAGTGTCGACCGTCAACGGCGGCATCAATCTCGGCGACAACGTCACCGTGGAATCGGTCGAAACCGTGAACGGCGGCATCGAGCTCGGCCAAGGCGCACACGTCAGGCGCGCGGTCGAGGCGGTCAACGGCAGCATTCGTCTCGCGCGCGGCGCCGAGATCGCCGGACACGCATCCAACGTCAACGGCCGCATCTCGATCGAAGGCGCGCACGTCGGCGGCGGCATCCAGACGGTCAGCGGCGACGTCGAGATCGGCGCGGATTCGCGCGTCGAAGGCGGCCTGCTCGTCCAGAAACCGTCGGGCTGGTCGTGGGGCAAGAACAAGAATCCGCGCATCGTGATCGGACCGCATGCGATCGTCGAGGGAACGCTCGAGTTCCGCCGCGAAGTCGATCTGTTCGTCAGCGACAGCGCGCGCGTCGGCACGATCACCGGTGCGACGGCGACCAAGTTCTCCGGCGATCATCCGTGACACGTGCGCGCATTGCATCGCGCGCAACGTTCGAAATTCGTTAGCGAAGGCCGCGCCCGATCCGTCGAGCGCGGCCTTTACACATCTGAACGAAGCAATGCCTAGCCGCGGGTGCGTCGCGGTTCCTAGAATCGGGCTCTTGCTGTTCTGGAGCACTGCATGCGCCTTTCGCCGATTCGCTGCGCAATCACCGCCTCGCTGATACTGATCCTCGCCGCCTGCAACCCGCAGGAGCCTGCGGCGCCTGCGCAGACTGCAGCGCCGCCCGCGCCGGCGAAGCCCGCACCGGTGACACCGACTCCCGAAGGTCATTCCTCGCCGGACATCACCGCCGAGGATTTCGCCGCGCGCCTGAAGAAGATTTCCGCGGACGCATTCGAAGGCCGCAAGCCGGGCACGATCGGCGAGCGCATGAGCACGGCGTGGATCAAGGATCAGTTCGAGCAGGTCGGCCTCAAGCCCGGCAACAAGGACAACTGGTTCCAGACCGTGCCGATGATCGAGACGACGCTGCTCGATCCCGAGACGGTGACGCTCAATGTCGCCACCTCGACCGGCGAAGAGCGATTCGCGTACCGCTCCGAGATGATCGTCAATTCGCTCGACGCGAGCCACGCGATCGATATCACGAAGTCGCCGATCGTGTTCGCCGGTTACGGCGTCAACGCGCCCGAATACGATTGGAACGATTACGCCGGAATCGACGTGAAGGGCAAGACCGTGATCGTGCTGGTCAACGATCCGGGTTGGGGCAACCACGACGAAACCCTGTTCAAGGGCAAGGCGCTGACGTACTACGGGCGCTGGACCTACAAGTACGAGGAAGCCGCGCGCCAGGGCGCGGCCGCATGCCTGATCGTGCACGAGACGCCGGGTGCCGGCTATCCGTGGGAAGTCGTCGTCAACAGCTGGTCGGGCCCGCAGGATGCATTGCCGCCGCGCGAGGATCCGGCGCCGCATCTGTCCGTCGCCGGCTGGCTGACCACCGAAGCCGCGCAGCGCCTGTTTGCCAAAGCCGGCGCGAATTTCGACGAGCTGAGGAAGGGCGCCGATGTGCGCGGGTTCAAGCCGACCGAGCTCGCAGCGAAACTCTCGACGAGCTTCAAGAACAGGATCGACAACCTGAGCTCGGAAAACGTGATCGGCATGGTACGCGGCAGCACGCGACCGGACGAAGTCGTCGTCTACAGCGCGCACTGGGATCCTCTCGGCACGGACGCCGGCCTCATCGAGATCGCCGAGGCATTCGCGCACCAGCAACCGCCGCCGGAACGTTCCGTGATGTTTGCCGCGGTCACGCTCGAGGAATCCGGCCTGCTCGGCTCACGCTACTACGCGACGCATCCGGCATTTCCGCCGGCGAAGACGGTGGCCGATATCAACATGGATGCGCTGCCGATCATCGGTCCGACCAGGGACATCGCGGTGATCAGCTGGGGCCAGTCGCAGCTCGACGACTACATCCAGGCTGCAGCCGCTGCGCAGAACCGTACGATCGTGCCGGATGAGACGCCGGAGAAAGGATTCTTCTTCCGCTCGGACCAGTTGAATTTCGCCAAGCTCGGCGTGCCGGTGCTGTACGCACGTTCGGGGCTGAATCTCGTCGAAGGCGGCGAGGAGGCCGGCCGCAAAGCGTATGCCAACTACACGGCGAATCGCTATCACAAGCCGGCCGACGAATTCGATCCGGCGTGGGACTATCGCGGCGTGATCGAAGATCTCAAAGCATTCCATGCGGTCGGCCGCAAGCTCGCGGACGAGACGACGTTTCCGGAATGGAAAGCGGGCGCGGATTTCCACCGCCTCACAGAGACTAAAAAGTAGGGCAGGCTTCAGCGCCCCGACGGGGCGCACGCGTCTTCAGATTCGCGGCGCCGTCTCTGCGCAACTACAGCGGATCGAATCCATTCTTGAAAATACTGTCCGCGCCGCAGTATTGTGCTCCGGTTCCTCCCGAACAAGGATCGCTGACCGCAACGCCGATCATCGGGAACTCGACGACGTCATTGATTCCATCGTTATCGGAATCGAATCGCGTCGGACTGGTGCCCACGACATATTCGAAGCCATCGGGCAGGCCGTCGCCGGCAGGCTGACCGGGAATCGGAAGCGGTCGGCGGGCCGCCCACCGGCGCCAAGGGGTTTACGGAACGGAGCAGGCCGATCAAACCGGCGATTTGAGGCGCCGACATCGACGTTCCCGTGCACCAGCCGACGCCGTTGCCGAAGCCTGGCCCCGGGAACTCGTCTCCACAAGCGAGCACGGGACTCCAGTTGTAACCCGGATAGGTCGTCGACAGCACGGACTTCGCCGATCCCATCAGTTCCTGCTTGGCGATGCCTGCAGCCGCGGTCCAGTTCGACCCACATTGCAGGCCGCCGAAAGGCAAGGGCGGGCAATTCGGATAGTCGTCCCACAAGGCGAGGTTCGTCTGGAAGCCCCCCGCGGAGATCACCCG
>Ga0193717_1001507_pt1 | contig 14247 bp, 10 predicted proteins | sample U2c2metaG_FD_145900 | JGI IMG/M metagenome (GOLD analysis project Ga0193717, IMG submission 145900) | Soil microbial communities from a riparian zone of the East river system, Colorado, United States - U2c2 | ecosystem: Environmental > Terrestrial > Soil > Riparian zone | place: USA: East River... | reverse complement strand
CGCCGCCCTGCCAACCGGCGGTGTACTGGCCGCGGGAGGTGTTCTCGCCCAAGGGTTCCACCAGCTTCGTCGCCGAAAGCACCTTGATCTTCTCGGCCTGCAACTCCGAGGGCTTGAAGCTGACGGGCTCTTCCATCGCGGTCAACGCCAGCAGCTGCGTCAGGTGGTTCTGGATGACGTCTCGGGCGGCGCCGACACCGTCGTAGTAGCCGCCACGCCCGCCCAACCCGATGTCCTCGGCCATCGTGATCTGGACGTGGTCGACGTAGTGAGCGTTCCAAATCGGATCGAACAGCTGGTTGGCGAAGCGCAGCGCAAGGATGTTCTGCACCGTCTCCTTGCCCAGGTAGTGGTCGATGCGGAACACCGACGTCTCGGGAAAGACGCTGTTGACCACTTTGTTGAGCGAGCGGGCACTGTCCAGATCGTGGCCGAACGGCTTCTCGATCACGACGCGGCTCCACCGGTCGCCCTCGGGTCGGGCCAGCCCGGACTTGGACAGCTGCTCGCACACCGAGGGGAAGGCCTTCGGCGGAATCGACAGGTAGAAGGCGTGATTGCCACCGGTCCCGCGCTCGGCGTCGAGCTTCTGCAGGGTTTCGGACAGCCGCTCGAAGGCCCGGTCGTCGTCGAATTCGCCTTGGGCGAAGCGGATGCCCTCACTCAGTCGGTCCCAGACCTCCTGACGGAAGGGCGTGCGAGCGTGTCCCTGCACGGCCTTGAGCACGACGTCGCCGAAGTCCTGGTCACTCCAGTTCCGACGGCCGAACCCGACCAACGAGAACGTGGGCGGAAGAAGCCCACGGTTGGCCAGGTCGTAGATGGCGGGCATCAACTTCTTGGTGGCCAGGTCGCCGGTCACCCCGAAGATCACCACCGCACACGGGCCCGCGATGCGCGGCAACCGTTTGTCCAGCTTGTCCCGCAGCGGGTTCTGCCACTCCACGGCAGGTGTGGTGGTCATCGCGGCCCTCTGCTCTTCGCGCGAGCGCTCATCGGTGGTCAAGCCTTCTGGTCCAACTGACCCTGGGTGGCATCGAGCAGTTCCTGCCAAGACTTCTCGAACTTCTCCACACCCTCGTCCTCGAGGAGCTTGAAGACGTCCGGTAGGTCGATGCCCGCCGCGGTCAACGCGTCGAACACCTGCTGCGCCGCGTCGGCCGTGCCGGACACCGTGTCACCGGTGATGACGCCGTGGTCGGCCACCGCGTCCATCGTCTTCTCCGGCATGGTGTTCACCGTGTGGGGCGCGACCAGTTCGGTCACGTACAGGGTGTCGGAGTAGTCCGGGTTCTTCACGCCCGTCGATGCCCACAGCGGGCGCTGCAGCTGGGCACCTGCGGCCTTCAGTGCGGCGAATCGGTCGCCCTGCTCGAAGACCTCCGGGTACGCGGCGTACGCGAGCCGGGCGTTGGCCACGCCGGCCTGGCCGCGCAGCCCGAGGGCCTCGTCGCCGCCGATCGCTTCGAGTCGCTTGTCGATCTCGGTGTCGACCCGCGACACGAAGAACGAGGCGACGGAGTGGATCTTGGAGAGGTCGTGGCCGGCTTCCTTGGCCTTCTCCAGCCCGGCCAGGTACGCATCCATGACGGCCTCGTGCCGCTCGACCGAGAAGATCAGGGTCACGTTCACGGAGATGCCCTCGGCGATGACGGCCGTGATCGCAGGCAGCCCGGCCAGCGTGGCAGGAATCTTGATCAGCAGATTGGGCCGGTCGACGATCTTCCACAGCTCGATCGCCTGAAGGATCGTCTTGTCGGTCTCGTGTGCCAGCCGCGGATCGACCTCGATGGACACCCGTCCGTCGACGCCGCCGGACGTTTCATACGCCTTGGCCAGCACATCGCAGGCGTTCCGCACGTCATCGGTGGTGACCGTGCGGATCGTCGCATCCACGTCGGCGCCGCGCTCCGCGAGCTCCTTGACCTGGGCGTCGTAGGCGGTGCCCTTGGACAGGGCCGCCTGGAAGATCGACGGGTTGGTGGTCACGCCAACCACGCTCTTGGTGGCGATCAAGTCGGCGAGATTGCCGGTCTGCAGCCGTTCGCGGGATAGGTCGTCGAGCCATACGGATACGCCTGCGGCGCTCAGCGCCGCGAGGTTCGGGTTCTGGGTCATGCTGCTCCTCGTTGCTTCGGGTGGGTGTCGCTCTGGTTCAGTTGTCCATCGCGCGTTCCGCGGCAGCGACGACGGCTTCGGGGGTGAAGCCGAACTCGCGGAACAACGTCTTGTCGTCGGCCGACGCTCCGTAGTGCTCGATGGACACGATCTCGCCGGTGTCGCCGACGAGCTTGTGCCAGCACTGCGCGACACCGGCTTCCACCGCGACGCGGGCCGACACGTCTGGTGGGAGCACGCTGTCGCGGTACTCCTGCGGCTGGCTCTCGAACCACTCGACGCACGGCATCGACACCACGTAGGCGACGATCTCCTTCTCCGCCAAGAGTTTCTTGGCCTCGACCGCCAGTTGAAGCTCGGATCCTGTGGCGATGATGATCACGTCGGCGTCATCGGCCGGGTTGCCCCCGCCAAGGACGTAACCGCCCTTGGCGACGCCTTCCCTGTCGGTGCCGTCCAGTACCGGAATGCCCTGACGCGTCAGGATGAAACCGACCGGTCCGCTGGTGGCCCCGCGCGCCAAGATGGTGCACCACGCGTAGGCCGTCTCATTCGAATCTCCTGGCCGCACGACGGACAGGTTCGGGATCGCCCGCAATGCGGCGAGGTGCTCGATCGGCTGGTGGGTGGGTCCGTCCTCACCCAGCCCGATGGAGTCGTGGGTCCAGATGTAGATGGTGTCGATGTCCATCAGCGATGCCAGTCGCACGGCGCCGCGCATGTAGTCGGAGAATTGCAGGAACGTGCCTCCGAAGGCCCGGGTGGGACCGTGCAGCACGATGCCGGACAGGATCGACCCCATGGCGTGCTCGCGGATGCCGAAGTGCAACACCCGGCCGTACCAGTCGGCGGTGTAGACGTCGGTGGAGATCGACGGTGGACCAAAGGACTTCACGCCCTCGATGGTGGTGTTGTTGCTGCCCGCCAGGTCGGCTGAGCCGCCCCACAGTTCGGGGAGCTTCGGCGCCACGTCGTTGAGCACCTTGCCGAACGCGGCGCGGGTGGCCAGCGGCTTGGAGCCCGGTTCCCAGTGGGTGACGTCGGCGTCCCAGCCCTCGGGTAGCTCCTGCGCGAGCAGTCGATCGAGTAGCGCCTTGCGCTCGGGTTCGCGTTCCGCCCAGGCGTCGAACGTTGGCTGCCACTTGTCGTGGGCTTCCTTGCCACGGTCGACCAGCTTGCGGGTGTGCGCGATGACCTCGTCGCTGACCTCGAAGTTCTTGTCGGGGTCGAACCCGAGCACCTTCTTGGTGGCGGCGACTTCGTCGGCGCCAAGAGCGGATCCGTGCACGCCGCCGGTGTTCATCTTGGTGGGCGCCGGGTAGCCGATGATCGTGCGGACCGAGATGAACGACGGCTTGTCGGTGACTTTTTTGGCGGCCTCGATGGCTGCTTCGATGCCGACGACGTTCTCGCCGCCCTCGATCTCCTGGACGTGCCAGCCGTAGGCGCGGTAGCGGGCCGGGACGTCCTCGGAGAGCGCGATGTTGGTGTCGTGCTCGATCGATATCTGGTTGTGGTCGTAGAACACGATGAGGTTGCCCAGCTGCTGGGTGCCCGCCAGCGAGGAGGCCTCGCTGGTCACGCCCTCTTCCATGTCGCCGTCGGAGGCGACGACGTAGATGAAGTGGTCGAACGGGCTCTCGCCAGGTGCGGCGTCCGGGTCGAAGAGGCCGCGCTCGTAGCGGGCGGCCATCGCCATGCCGACGGCGGAGGCCAGTCCCTGACCGAGCGGACCGGTGGTGATCTCGACGCCCGCGGTATGCCGGAACTCCGGGTGGCCCGGCGTCTTGCTGCCCCAGGTGCGCAGCGCCTCGATGTCGGCCAGCTCGAGCCCGAATCCGCCCAGGTATAGCTGGATGTACAGCGTGAGGCTGCTGTGGCCACAGGACAGCACGAACCGGTCACGGCCGAGCCAGTGCAGGTCGTTTGGATCGTGCCGCATCTGGCGCTGAAACAGCGTGTACGCCAAAGGCGCCAGGCTCATCGCCGTCCCGGGATGGCCGTTGCCGACCTTCTGCACTGCGTCCGCCGCGAGCACTCGTACCGTATCGACGGCCTTCGAGTCGACGTCGGCCCAGTCCTCCGGATGGTGGGGTTGGGTGAGTGCGGAAATCTCATCCACAGTGGTCACGAACTCACTCCTTGGGTAGGCAAGCCGGTCATCAATACCCTAACGGTGAACGCTCCTGCGCCGCAGGATGCCTCCCATTAGTTCGGGTGGAGTTAACGGTCGGCGTCGGCGAGGGCACCCTGAGGTGTTCGGTTCACAGGCCCGCGGTCTACCATCCTCTGTAGTAGAAGCTGCGTGCTGCCGCGAAAACACGACGAGGAGTCAACTGCGTGAGCATTCGCGAGCGCCGTGTTTTCGGCGAGGCGCCGGGTCGAATCCGTACCACGCTTTTGGCGTACGTATCGCTGACGAAACCTCGAGTCATCGAGCTTCTGCTCGTCACCGCGATTCCCGCCATGCTGCTTGCCCATCGCGGCACCGTCGACCCGCTGCTGATCCTCAACACGTTGGTGGGTGGGCTGCTGGCCGCCGCAGGCGCCAACACGCTGAACTGCGTGGCCGACGCCGACATCGACAAGGTGATGAAGCGCACCGCGCGGCGCCCGTTGGCCAGGGCGACGGTTCCCACCAGGCACGCGCTGGTCTTCGGGCTGGTGTTGTCGGTGGGGTCCTTCTTCTGGCTGTGGTGGACGACCAACCTCTTGTCGGGCCTGCTGGCGATCGTCACGATCCTGTTCTATGTGTTCGTCTACACGCTGCTGCTCAAGCGCCGTACGTCGCAGAACGTCGTGTGGGGCGGCGCGGCAGGCTGTATGCCCGTGATGATTGCGTGGTCGGCAGTCACCGGAACCATCCAGTGGCCCGCCCTGGTGATGTTCGCGATCATCTTCTTCTGGACTCCGCCGCACACCTGGGCGTTGGCCATGCGATACAAGGACGACTACAAGGCGGCCGGCGTGCCGATGCTGCCCGTGGTGGCCACCGAACGGCAGGTCACCCGGCAGATCCTGATCTACACGTGGTTGACGGTGCTTGCGACGCTCGGGTTGGCGTTGGCCACCGGCTGGCTGTACGCCGCGGTCGCGTTGCTGGCGGGGGCGTGGTTCCTGACGATGGCCCACCAGCTGTACTCCGGCGTCAAGCGTGGCGAGGCGGTCAAGCCGTTGCGCCTGTTCCTGCAGTCCAACAATTACCTGGCCGTCGTGTTCTGCGCGTTGGCCGTCGACTCGGCCCTCGCGCTGCCAACGCTATTCGGCTAGTGACGGACTAGTTCGAGTCCCAGCCTCCGCGTCGCGTCTCCTTCGTGCGACCTCGCCGCTTCTTGTCCGCGATCCGGCGTTCCTTGGAGCCTCTGGTGGGTTTGGTCGGTCTGCGCATCGGTGGGGGTGTGACCGCGGCGGCGCGGAGCAGGCGGGCCATCCGTTCGCGGGCTGCCGCCCGATTCTGGAGTTGTCCGCGGTGTTCACTCGCCGTCACCGTGAGCACGCCCCCGGCGAGTCGCCCGTGCAGTCGACAGAGCATCCTCTTGCGCAGCCACTCTGGAACCGACCGCGAACGGGCCAGGTCGAAGGACAGCTCGACCCGGCTGTCCGCAGTGTTCACGCCCTGTCCACCCGGCCCGGAAGACCTCGAGAAGCGCTCGCTCAAGTCGGCCCCGGACACAACGAATGTCCGTGTCACGATCAAGTCCTCGGCCACGCCGACAAGCCTAGGTTGGCCGCCGGTGGCAGGGCCTTGCGAATCAGGGCAGCAACACCACGGAGCCGACGGTGCGCCGCCCCTCCAAATCGCGATGCGCATCGGTCGCATCGGCAAGTGGGTAGCGGTTGCTGACGGTGATGTCGAGCACTCCCGTCGCGATGGCGTCCAGAAGTTCCCCTGCACGCCAACCGAATTCGTCGGGCGTGTGGGTGTAGTGCGCCAACGTGGGCCTGGTCAGGAACAGCGAACCCCCACTGTTGAGCCGTTGCGGGTCGAACGGAGGAACCGGCCCACTGGCCGCCCCGAACAACGCAAGCGTGCCGCGCAGCGCGAGGCTGGCCAGGCTCGCGTCGAACGTCGAGGCGCCCACCCCGTCGTAGACGGCCGCCACGCCGATGCCGGCGGTGAGCTCGCGGATCTTCGCGCCGAATTCGGCCGGGTCGTCGGGGTAGTCCAGCACCTCGATGGCGCCGGCCTTGCGGGACAGCTCGGCCTTCTCGCGGGTCGAAACCGTGGTGATCACGTTGACCGCCATGCTGGTCGCCCACTGCGTCAGGATCAGGCCGACGCCACCTGCGCCTGCGTGCACCAACACGGTGTCACCCTGCTGCACCGGATACACGGACTTGATCAAGTAGTGCGCGGTCATGCCCTTCAGCAGGGCCGACGCTGCGACGTCTGCGGGCACGGCGTCGGGCACGTAGGCCACCAGGTCGGCGGGCGCGAGGCAGAAGTCGGCGTAGGCCCCGTCGGCCTGCGCGGTGACGACGCGGTCGCCGACGCCGAGGGCAGCGACGTCCGCGCCGACGGCGGCGATGGTGCCGCACACCTCAGTGCCGACGACGAAGGGTGCCTCGCGCTTGTACAGGCCGGAACGGAAATAGGTGTCGATGAAGTTGACGCCGATCGCATCGGCCTTGATGAGCACTTGGCCGGGACCGGGCTCCGGTTGATCCTTCTCGACGTAGGTGAGAACTTCGGGCCCGCCGATTTCGGCGACTTCGATTGCGTGCATGCCACCTATCATTCCAAGCGTCATGGGCTCGTCACTAGAGGAAGAGCGTCTGGCTTGTCCGCTAGTTCCGAATCGCCAATAGCCTTGCTGCTGCCGCCCTCACTGGCTGTCAGGGTGGGCGCAGCGTATGGGCGCATGACTTCGCCCCAACGATCGACACCGCGAGCGGCAATGTTGATCGCTGCATTGTGGTCGGCGTGCCCAACGAAGCGACACCGGACACATGTGAAAACAGCCTGAGAGTGGCGGTTTCGTTTATCCACCCAGCCGCATGCGCTGCATGTCTGCGACGTGTAGGCAGGGTCGACTTCGACGAACGCCATCCCGGCTTGTCTCGCCTTGTATGCGAGGAACGAGCCAAGTTGAGCGCACCTTAATCACCTGCTTCACGCCTCGCAGGCTATCCACGACGACCGACATCGTCGTCTCACCATGATCGCGATGGGCTACGAATCAGCGCGTTGTGTGAGGATTCTCCACAGGAGGGATCAATCACGTGAAGCTCGCCAGGCCGGACGTTCGGCATCCCCGCATCGTGTTCGCAGGTTGCCGCGCTCTCGTCGACGGCGATGGCGACGACGCGGGGCTCGTCGCAGCGCTACGGTCGCGAGGCCAGCACGTCCGCTGGCTGTCGTGGGACGATCCCGAGTCCGAAAGGGCCGACCTGGTGATCTTGCGGGCGACGTGGGACTACATCGAACGGCTCGACGAATTCCTCGCGTGGACCAAGCGGGTGCCCAACGTGTTGAACGCCCCTGACGTCGTGGCGTGGAATACCGACAAGCGCTATCTGGCGGACCTGGCCGCCGCCGGGGTGCCGACGGTGCCGAGCCAGTTCTTCGCGCCGGGCGAGTCCATGCGGTGGCCAGGTGGCGAGGTGGTGATCAAACCCGCGGTGGGTGCGGGATCGGTTGGAGCACAACGATTCACCAATCGCGATGCCGCCCGTGCCCATGCCTCGGAGTTGCAGTCCGAGGGGCGGACGGTGTTGGTGCAGCCTTACGACGCACGCATCGCCGATGGTGAAACGGCGCTGGTGTTCATCGCGGGCCGTCAGTCGCACGCGTTCACGAAGGCGCCGATCCTTCCGCCGCCCGGGAGTAAGCCCGCGTTCGATGACTCCGGCACATACGCCGAGGAGTCGTTGCGGCCCGCCGAGCCTGACTTCGAGTTGTGGGACGTTGGTCATGCGGCGCTGGCGGCCGCGGCGGCCCACCTCGGCGTCGCGGTGGAGGAGTTCCTCTACGCGCGTGTCGACGTCATCGGCGGGCCGGACGATCCGCGGCTGTTGGAATTGGAGCTCGTCGAGCCGTCCTTGGGCTGGCGGCAGGTCGGCGCCGAAACCCGAGCGGTCCAGCAGCGCGAGTTCGCGCTCGCCGTCGAGTCAGCGCTCGAGCGGCTCGGGTTGGGCCCGTTCTCGCATCGACGCCCATAGCGCTGCCGTCGCTGCCGTGCAGGCGGCCGCGCCCGCGACGTGCACTGCGACCAGCGCCGCAGGCACTCCGGTGAGGAACTGCACGGTGCCGACGAGACCTTGGGCGCACACCAGCGCCAGCAAGACGTAGAGCCGCAGCAGCACTGGGCGTGGCGCGCGCACCGCGAGCAGGGCGAACCCGAGCCCGACGACCAGGGACAGGTAGGCCACCAGGAGCGTCGAGTGCAGGTGCACCAGCGTGGTGATCTCGACCTGCAGGCGCAGCACGGGTTGGGCGGCACTCTTGTCGCCGGCATGCGGGCCGGCGCCGGTGACGAGCGTGCCAGCGACGAGCACGGCGGCCAGCGCAGCGGCCGTCAGTGCGGTCAACCACCGCAACGGTTTTGGTACTACCGCGGTTGACAGTCCGGCTGCAACCGATTCGTCGGATTCGCCGACCTTGACGAACAGCAGCACCGAGAGCCACACCATGGTCATGGAGACCAGCAGGTGGATCGCGACGGTCCACCACAGCAGGCCGGTCAGCACGGTGATCCCGCCGATGACGGCCTGCGCCACCGTCGAGGCGGGCATGAGCCACGCGTAGAAGAGCACCTCGCGACGCCTGCGGGCGCGCGTCACCGCGAGCACCGCGAGTGCGGCCGTCAGCACCACCAGGAAGGTGATCATCCGGTTGCCGAACTCGACGGCCTGATGGATGACGGGCACTTCGGCGACCGGGACCGGGGTGAAACTGCCGGGAAAGCACTGAGGCCAGGTGGGGCAGCCGAGCCCGGATGCGGTGACGCGGACGATCGCGCCAGTGACCGCGATGCCGCCTTGCGTCAGGACGACCGCGGCTGCGATGAGGCGCTGCGTCCGCAGGCTCGGTTCGGGCAAGACGTCGACTAGCCGCAGCAAGACACGTCCGACGGGCACCGCCCGATCGTAGAGCAACGACAACTACGTGCCGTAGTAGGGGAGTGATCGGGTGTCAGGTGAAGCGGAACCACCTCAGCGCGGCGATCGATCCGAATGCGCCCCACGCGACCAGCACCGCGATGCCGAACCAATCGACCGACAGCGTCATCGCGCGCGACAGCGATTCGGCCAGTGCGCCCGATGGGGTGAGCCTGGCGACCCACTCGACGTCTGCTGGCACGACACTCCCGTCGACGGTCAGCGCTCCGAGCCCGGCGAAGACGAACCACAGCAGGTTCGCCACGGCCAGCACGATCTCGGCCTTCAGTGTCCCGCCGAGTAGCAGGCCGAGCGCGGCGAACACGGCGGTGCCGAGCGCGATGATCACCGCGCCGAGTAACAGCCCTGCGATGCTGGGCCGCCAACCCAGGGCAAAGCCGATGGCGCCCAAGAGAATCGATTGCAGGAAGACCACCGTCACGACCGCAAGCGACTTGCCCGCGATGATGCCCCAGATGGGCAGGGCCGTTGCGCCGAGTCGTTTGAGTGCGCCGTAACGGCGATCGAAGGCGACCGCGATGGCCTGCCCGGTGAACGCCGTCGAGATCACCGCCAGCGCCATGATCGCTGGCACGAAGGTGACGGCTCGATTGACGCCGAACGAACCGAACGGCAGCAGCGTCATCCCAATCAACAGCGTGATCGGGATGAACATCGTCAGCAGAAGTTGCTCACCGTTGCGCAGCAAGAGTTTGAGCTCCAGCCCGTACTGCGCGGTGAGCATGCGCTTCACGGTCGCGGGTCTGGGGTCGGGCGAAAACGTGCCAGGGGCGAAGCGATTCACATTCACGAACGCAACTCCCGCCCCGTGAGGTCAAGGAATACGTCTTCGAGACTGCGTTGCTCGACGCGCATGTCGGTGGCCAGCACGTCGAGCCTCGCGCACCATGCGGTCACGGTGGCCAGCACCTGCGGGTCGATGTGGCCTTCGACGAGGTATTCGCCGGGAGCGAGCTCGCTGGCCTGGTAACTCTCCGGGAGCGCCGAAACGAGTAACGACAGCTCGAGCTTCGGCGGTGCCGTGAAGCGCAATTGGTTCTCTGCGCCACGCTGCATCAATTCGGCGGGGGTGCCCCTTGCCACCGCAACGCCGTGGTCGATGATCACGACATGGTCGGCGAGTTGCTCGGCCTCGGTGAGCTGATGGGTGGTCAGCACGACCGTGACGCCGTCGCGGCGCAGGCCGTCGATCAACTCCCACACCACGATTCGGGCATGGGCGTCCATCCCCGCCGTCGGCTCGTCGAGGAACACCAGTTCCGGCCTGCCGACCACGGCGCACGCCAGGGCCAGCCGCTGCTGCTGGCCGCCGGAGAGCCGACGGTACGTCGTCCGGCCCGCTTCGTTGAGGCCGAGGATGTCCATCAGCCACTTCGGGTCGAGCGGGTTGGCCGAATACGCCGCCACGAGATTCAGCAGCTCGCCCGCGCGGGCTGCGGGATAGCCACCGCCGCCCTGAAGCATCACGCCGATGCGCTCGCGCAGGCGGGCGTTGTCCGCCACGGGATCGAGCCCGAGGATCTCGATGGTGCCCGAGTCCGGTCGAAGGAAGCCCTCGCACATCTCGACGGTGGTGGTCTTACCGGCCCCGTTCGGCCCGAGCAACGCCAAGACTTCGGCCCGGCCGACCTCCAGATCGAGCCGGTCGACGGCCACCGTCGACCCGTACCGCTTGGTGACCCCACGCAGCCGCACAGGGGCATCGGAACGGGAGCTCACGGGGACTCAGCGTAGGCGTCCGGCCTGGACGCCGGTGGCGCCGGTGGGTCGACGTCCGGGGGGCCCCGCTCGCCCGACCCATCGGGTGGGGCGAGGTTCGCGTCGGGGAGTGGACGCCACGGCAGCCGGTTGTAGGTCAGGCCGATGAGTATCACCATGATCAGCACGCTGGCCAGGGTGGCGTCGAGGATCTGGAACAACGCGAAGCGGTCACCGTTGGCCGTGGGCCCGAGAATGCCGACCATCAGCGTGAGGGTGATTGCGGCGCCGCGGAACCCTGGCCGCGTCGCCCATGTCGCCAGCGGGACGATGGCCCACAGCAAGTACCACGGCTGCACCACGGGGAACAGCAGGACCGTCGCGCCGAGCGCGACCCCGAGCCCACCGACTGGGTGCAGTCGCCCGCGGAGGACGGCGACCAGCAGCCAGGTCACCAGGATTGCGATGATCATCACACCTATGGCCCGGGTGAGGTTCAACACAGCGGTGGTGTGGTCGCCGAGCCCGAGCAGGATGCCCACCTGTCCGGTCCCCAACGCGACGAGTGTCGGCGGCGACATCCACGACCGAACGACGTTCGCGGTGCCCAGGGTGAAGATCCAGCCGAAGCCCAGCCCGCTGGCCCAGCCGACGACCGCCGTCACCGCGATCGAGATGGCCGTCAGTGCTCCGCTCGCCATGACGAAGGCCTTGAACGTGCCTCCCCAGCGGCAGGCCAGCGCCATCGCGACGAAGCCCACGGCGAGCAGCGAGGGCAGCTTGATCTGTGACGACATCGCGATCAGCACGGTGCCAAGGATGAGCATGATCAGCGGTTGCCACTTCGCCCAATCGTCGGGGTCGCGCGGTCTGTGCAATGGTCGGGGGACTAGTCGCTCCGTGGATTCGACTCCGCGCAGCGCGAATTCGGTGCCCGCCAGCATGAGCCCGAGCATCAGGGCCTCGTTGTGAATGCCCGCGACGAGGTGCATGAACAGCAGCGGGTTACACGGGCCGAGCCACAGTGCGCTGACCTCGGCGACTCCGCAGCGGCGCGCCAAACGTGGCGTGGCCCAGACGATCAGGCCAACGCCGATGATGACCAGCAGACGGTGAAGCAACACCGCGGCGACGATGTTGTCACCCGACAGCCGCGAGATGCCACTGCCCAGCCACAAGAACAACGGCCCGTACGGCGCGGGGGTCTCGCGCCACAGGCTCGGCACGGAGAGGGTGAAGACGTGGTCGAGCCCCAAGCCCGTCGCGGGTCCAACCTTGTAGGGGTCCAAGCCAATTCGAGCGATCTGACTCTGCGCGAGATAGGAGTAGACGTCCTTGCTGTACATCGGAGGCGCGATCAGCAGGGGCAACGCCCACAGCATCAGGGTGCGGTCCAGCTGGCTGCGGGACATCCGGCGGCTGCCAAGCGCGAAGCGGCCGAGCATCAGCCACGCCAGCGCCATCATCACCGCGCCCGTGGTGGTCATCGTCAACGAGACGGTCTGGATGCGCGAGGGCAGATTGAGCAGCCGGACCCCGAACGTCGGATCCTGCACGACCGGCCGTGCGCCCGCGCCGAGCGCTCCGATGGCCATCAACACGGTGCCGGTCGCGCCGAACACCCGAGTGCGACGCAGTGAAGCCACTTCTGTGGCGTTGAGGGGGGATCCGACCGCCAACTCGTCGGCGTGCCAGCGGGCAACGGCCGAGCTAAGGGATTGGCGGCGGGCTGCCATCCCAGCAGAGTAACCGCCTGCCTAAGGGTGACCTTGCTAGACCGGTTTGCCGAATTCCGTCACAATGGTGTTGTGAAAATAAGTCCGGAGGTTTCGAGTGCGACGGTAGTCGCGCCGACCTCGGACGGGCACACCCGCCGCGCGATCGTCCAGCTGCTGCTCGGTGGTCTCATTACCGCTGGCGAGATCGGCGAACGGCTTGGCATCTCCGCAGCAGGAGTGCGCAGGCACCTGGACGCCCTCATCGATGCGGGCGACGCCGAGTCGAACGCCGCGGCCGCGTGGCAGCACAACGGCAGGGGGCGCCCGGCCAAGCGGTACCGGCTCACGGCCGCCGGACGCGCCAAGCTCGACCACGCATACGACGATCTGGCCGTCGCAGCCATGCGGCAACTACGTGAGCTCGGTGGCGAAGAGGCCATCCGCACGTTTGCGCGCCGTCGCATCGACGCGATCCTGGACGGGGTGGCCGACGCGGGCGACGGAGACGTCGAGAGCGCCGCAAACCGGGTCGCACTCGCGCTCACCGACGCGGGGTACGCGACCACCACGACGCCAGTCACCGGGCCGATCGGTGGCGTACAGATATGCCAACATCATTGCCCGGTGTCGCACGTCGCCGAAGAGTTTCCGGAGCTGTGCGAAACCGAGCGCGAAGCCTTCGCGGAGCTACTGGGTACTCATGTCCAGCGCCTGGCCACCATCGTCAACGGCGACTCGGCATGCACTACCCACGTCCCCGTGGTCTTGGAAAAACCAGGGCCGGAGAAGCAACACCCAGAGCAGCAACCATCCCTTCGGCCAACAGCCCCCGCCGAAGTCATCACGACCCGACAAGGAGCGTCGACATGACGACCACCCCGGAAGTGCAGCTCACCCAGGACGAGGCCATCGCCTCGCTGGGTAATTACGGCTACGGCTGGTCGGACTCCGACGTCGCGGGCGCCAGTGCGCAGCGTGGCCTGTCCGAAGCCGTCGTGCGCGACATCTCGGCCAAGAAGAGCGAGCCCCAGTGGATGCTCGACGTCCGCCTGAAGGCACTGCGCACGTTCGACAAGAAGCCGATGCCGAACTGGGGCTCGAACCTCGAGGGCATCCACTTCGACAACATCAAGTACTTCGTGCGTTCCAGCGAGAAGCAGGCCGCCACGTGGGACGACCTGCCCGCCGACATCAAGAACACCTACGACAGGCTCGGCATCCCGGAAGCGGAGAAGCAGCGCCTGGTCTCCGGCGTCGCCGCGCAGTACGAGTCCGAGGTGGTTTACCACTCGATCCGCGAGGACCTGGAGGCGCTCGGCGTCATCTTCTTGGACACCGACTCCGCGCTCAAGCAGCACCCGGAGCTGTTCAAGCAGTACTTCGGCACCGTCATCCCGGCCGGGGACAACAAGTTCTCCGCGCTCAACACCGCGGTGTGGTCGGGTGGGTCGTTCATCTACGTTCCCAAGGGCGTGCACGTCGACATCCCGCTGCAGGCCTACTTCCGGATCAACACCGAGAACATGGGTCAGTTCGAGCGCACGCTGATCATCGTCGACGAGGACGCCTACGTGCACTACGTCGAGGGTTG
>Ga0193717_1001506_pt1 | contig 14251 bp, 12 predicted proteins | sample U2c2metaG_FD_145900 | JGI IMG/M metagenome (GOLD analysis project Ga0193717, IMG submission 145900) | Soil microbial communities from a riparian zone of the East river system, Colorado, United States - U2c2 | ecosystem: Environmental > Terrestrial > Soil > Riparian zone | place: USA: East River... | reverse complement strand
TTTGCGCTGGAAATTCAGGATCTGCAGCGGTTGATCTTCGCCCGCGACGAGGTCCGGCTTATTGGAAGCCCAAAAGAAACAGCCGCAATCCGTAAAGTCATATTGCCACGGCGAACACATGCTGCGGGTCAGGTGTCCCGGCGGAATCAGAGCGGTATCTATGACGCCCGCATCGTCGATGTATTTGGCAAGATCGGCGAATAGCAGGACGAATCCCAGCTCCTTCCGGTTTTTGCGCTTGGTGAACATTTCCGTGATGTTATCGATGGAAAAATTATTGGAATCGGCGGAGGTATCCTGGACGATCACGCGGTTGTAGACTTCCTGATTGCACAATGCGACCGCGACCGGTCCGGGTTCGAAATCCCGGACCACGCGCCAGTTCTCCAGTCCCGCCGGCGGAATGAACGAAAATACCTGCTGCGAGGGTGTCGTGCTGATGTGTCCTTCGATGATATTGCCCTGTACGAAGGCCAGATAAATTCCTTTGGCGATCTCGTCTTTTTTGAAAAACTTGGCGGCCGGCCCCTTCGGATCGAATTCGCGCAAGATCGTCGCTAATTCGTTATGGAATTCGAACATAAGCCCGGGGAAAAACGCCTTCTCCAGATTGCGTTGATCGAATTCCAGACCCGGCCAGCAATTCTCAACGCCGCTCTCCGGCCGGCTGGTGACGGGATTGCCGCGCACCACCGCGTCGGCATGCGCCGTCAAATTTCGCGGGAACAGCTTCATCGGCTTCAAGGGATTGTCGCTCATAACACAACCTCGGAGTGGGAGTTGCGGGCCGCGTGTTCGTAATACCGCTCGGGCGCGGCAAAATAGCCGGGAGCTCGTGCCGAAATCTCGGCGTAGCTTGCGATGCAGAACGTCAGCCAGTCGCGAATATAGTCGCAGGCGATTCGTCCGCGGCGATCGACTTCGTGGTAGCAGCCACCGCCGCACAGATAGCGCGCCCAGCAGCTTCGGCACGGCTCCTGGCGGTCGACGTGACGTTCGGCCAAATGCGCCGCACGCTGGCCGATATCGCTGCCGCTTCTTACATCGCCCATGGCGAAGCGCTGGTCGTCGACCAGGCGATGGCAGGCATAGAGCCCGCCGTCGACATCGACGCTGAGATAGGCCGCGCCCGCGCCGCACGGATAGGGCCGGTGGCTGCCGCGGTGGATTTCGTGAAGGGCGGTCTCGAAATTGCTGAACGGATAGCGCCGACGTTCCAGGATCGCAGCCTTGGCCTTCGCGCCGCACGCGATCATATCGTCGCGGAACCGGGTGAAATCGGCGGCCACGAAGGCGCGGCGCGGGTCGGGCGACACCAGCACCGGGCTGAAGCCAACCGAGTCGAAGCCGAGTCCAATCAGATGATCGAGCGTGGCCATCAGGGGGCCGCCGCCGGGGGTCACGGTGGCACGCGCCGACAGATGCCGCGGCCGCCCGAGCCGGTCGAACTTTTCCAACGCAGCGACGACGCGGTCGTAGGCGCTGCCGCCGCCGTTGAGCGGGCGCTGTGCATCGTTGAGCGCCTTAGGTCCGTCGATGCTGATGGCAATCTGAAAATCGTGATCGGACAGGAAGCGTACGTCGTCGTCGGTCAGCAGTGTCGCGTTAGTAGTGATCGAAAATCGCACGGTGCGGCGGGCTGCGCGCGCGCGCGACAGCGCGTAAGGCACGATCTCGCGCATCACCGCGCGACGGAGAAACGGTTCGCCGCCCATGAAACCGACCAGCAAATCGGCGCGGGGTGCCGCTTCCGCGATCAGCCGGTCGACCGCGGCCTGGGCGATTTCGAGCGGCATTACTCGCGCCGGCCCGCCGAACTTGCCTTCGTCTGCGTAACAATACGAGCACCCCATATTGCAGGCTTGGGCTAGGTTGAGCGACAACGACTGCAACGGCGGCGGCGCCAATGGCCGCTCATCGATGCGGCGGCGGTCGGGGGGAGCGATTTCGTCGAGCAGCGCATCGAGCGCGACAGTGATGTCGTCGGGCAGGTCGTAAATGCGGCTGCCGTCGACCACGAACAGGTGGCGGCCGATGTTACTTTCGACGATTTGAAGTTCGGACTCCACGCCCGTCATGGTGTTTGCCCGGGTTTCGCCGGCGGTTTTAGGGGCGCCACCGGTGCTTCTTTCAACATATCGACCCATAGCCGGACCAGTTCCCACTGCCGTCGCGTCAGATGCCAGGGCTTGGTGTCCGATCCGCGCATGAGCGCCGGCATCCGTCTGTCGAAAAACGGTTTCGGATCGAGCGGTCGCCGAATCCATTCGTCGAACAGTTCCGGATTTTCGCGAAAGCGCATTTCGAGATATTCGACCGCCGCGTAACGCCGGTGCTTGCGCTCGCCGCCTTCGACCAGGCGATGCGGACTGGCCTTGCCGACTTTCACCGATTCAATATCGTCGGCAATATTGGGCCATAGCATAGCCTCAACCTCATCGAGGTCGTAGGCCGAAGTGCGGCCCAGGCTGCCCAGGGTCCCGAGGTTGTCGTCATGGCAGCGCCAGTTCTGATAATCCTTGTGGATCAGGTCCGATGTCTCGGATGCACGTTCGAAAATGTCGGTGACGATGTCGCGCAATTCATCGAGCGACCAGGTGTGCGGCTTGCGGGCGTCGGCGCGCTTGGCGCGGTCGGTGAGATTATCGGCAATCGAGATCGGCGGCCGGCTCACCGGACCGTAATCCGGCGGTCCGACCACGATGCGCGCCGAGGCGGTCAATTTGCGCCGCGCCGCGGTGACTGTACACGTGATGATGCCGTCACTGACGTCGTCAACAAGGCCGAGCGCGTGACTTTGCGTGGCACCTTCGGATGCTCCGACTTCCAGAAAAGCGAACAGTCCCTGAGGAAAATTTCGCATATCCAGGTCGGCGAACGGCCCGAGCTTCGCGGTTTCGAGCACGAACGTCGCCCAGGCCGATTTCCGATTGAGGTTTTTTCGCTCGGGCGGCAGTTTCAGTTCGCGCCATTCGCGATTGCCCGGCAATTTCATGTCTGCTTTTTTTAGCCGCTCGTCGATATCGGTCGGTCCATAGGTCACGCCGGGCGGCGCATAGAAACGCAGCCGGATTTCAGGAAAAGCCTTGTTCGGACGAGCAAGTTGGACGGCGCCGAACGGCACAAACGTGTTTTTCGGCACCAGGGGCTGCTTGGCGTTCGCCGGCGAGCGGCCTTCGAGCGTATGGCGCACGGTGTCGTCTCCGCGCAGCTTCAGGACCGCGTCGATCCGGTCGCCTTCCTCGTAGGTATAATGAAAGGACTTCAGGTTGGCACAATGGATGTGCCAGGAAATATTCGAGAGTTTGATGCCGAAATCGTCGAGCAGGGTTTCGGTGACCGGCCCGGACACGTCGTGGCCGCCCTTGGTCCAGGTGCCGTGCAGTTCGAAATAGGGACAGACCGGACGGATGCCCTGTTCGTCGCGAAAGACGATGCGGTCCGTTTGGACCGCTGCCGGCACGCCATTGGCATCGAGGTTGAAGGTATCAATGAGCTGGAGCGTCGTTTGCCCGGTACCCTCCGGTCTCAAATCGTCGCGGCCCCACATGAAGGCGTCGCTCGGAACCGGCGATGCGCCGACGCGCCCAAACGCCAGAGGCGGCGTGAGCCAAATATTCTTCAACATGACCCGCTCCCCATCGAAATGCTTTGATTTCCTTGAAACCGGAAGTTTTTTCGTGAAACTTTTTTTGTTGACGGGACAACCGTCAATGAACCGACGTTGCTTGCAAGACTGTAGACAGGTCGTTCGCGCATCCTTTCACGACGCATTCGAGAGTCAAGTAAGTTGCAACGTGTTGAGGGTGCAATTATCCGGGGATGATGCTGCCGATAGCCCTTCGCAGACCGAGATATCGGTGCATCCTGATCGGCGTGCGCGTGCAGGCTTTGGTATGGCGAGTTATGGCGAACGGGCGTTTCCCGGGCGACTCTTGAAGGAACAAGCGCTCGGCGAGGTCCGGCGGCGCCGCCTGCGATGCGAGTAGACATGTCGGCTCGCCATCCTCGACTAGAACCGTCGGGAAACGTCGATCAATTGCGCGGCGTTCTCCGCCGCAGATCTAGTATGGAATTGCAAGTGCTGGCTGGGGAACTAGGATTCGAACCTAGACAAACAGAGTCAGAGTCTGTTGTGCTACCGTTACACCATTCCCCAAAATTACCGAGCAGTCTCAAAAGCTTAAGACGCGTGCCGGCGATCGCTGCGCGGGGATTTTGCGCAATCCCCCCGGCTGAGGGTCCTTCTACTCGCTCGGTCCCGGCTTTGGCAAGCAAGACGAGGGGGTTACAATGGGTGCGACCCGGTCTGAAGCGCTTGCGGCCCGCTTGAGGCGAACCGGCGGCGGTTTTGGGGCAGCGGTTGTAGGACATCGGGAGCCATCCGCGCATGAGCGTGTACTTCCAGGAGCTGGATTTTCGCCCGACGCCGATGGGCGCGCTCAGCCTGCGGCGGCGACGACAGCTATCCACCGGCGTCGATGTCTACGAGATAAAACTCGGCGACGAGTTTTTGATGTCGAGCCTGTTCACGGTCGCCGAGATCGCGCTGGCGCGGCTGGGATTGGCGGCGCTGGAGCGAACAGAACTCGACGTGGTGGTTGGCGGGCTCGGGCTTGGTTACACCGCGCAGGCGGTGCTGGAAGATACGCGCGTGCGATCGCTCATCGTTGTCGACGCATTGGCCGAGGTGATCGAGTGGCACGAGCGCGGCCTGCTGCCGCTCGGCGAACAGCTGATGGCGGATCCGCGCTGCCGGTTGGTCCATGGCGACTTCTTCGCAATGTCGGCATCCGCCCTTGACCCGCAAACACCGGGCCGCCGCTTCGATGCGGTGCTTGTCGATATCGATCATTCCCCGGCCAACCTGCTGCATCCGCGCCACGCGGCGCTGTACGCGCCGGAAGGCCTGCGGCGGCTTGCCGGACATCTGCATCCCGGCGGCGTATTCGCGCTGTGGTCGAACGATCCGCCGGATCAGACATTCCAGGCCGTACTGGCCAGTGTCTTTGCAACGTCCGATGCGCATGTCGTGACCTTCGACAATCCGCTGCAGGACCGCGACGCGAGCAACACCGTTTACATCGGGGTCAAGGCCAACTTGCCCCTGTGAAGCGGGCGTGCCATGCTGACAATGCCAACAAAAACAGAGCGACAGGCGCCAGCGCCCGGCGCATCTCGGCCTTCAGAGCCTTGGCATTGGGTGGGAACGTTCTCGGAGATCATCAGCATGAAATTCAAACACGTCGTCGGGCTGCTTTGCGCCGCCTCGATTTCCGCTGCGCTGACGGGGTCAGCGCTGGCGCAGCAAAAAACCGTCAAGATCGGCGCGATCTATCCGCTGAGCGGCAACGCCGCCAGCGCCGGCGTGCATGCCAAGGCGGCGATCGAAACCGCGGTCGAGATCATCAACAACGGGCATCCTGGCCTCGGCAATCTGCCGGTGACGAAGGGTCCCGGTCTGCCCGGTCTCGGCGGGGCAAAGGTCGAGGTGGTGTTCGCCGACAACCAGGGCAGTCCGGCGACCGGGCAGAACCAGGCGCTGCGCCTGATCACCGAAGAGAAGGTGGTCGCGCTCAATGGCGCGTATCAGTCGGGCATTACGCTGACGGCCAGCGCGATCTCCGAAAAATACGGAATTCCTTTCGTGAATGGCGAGTCGGTTGCGGCGAGCCTGACTGAACGCGGCTTCAAGTGGTTCTTCCGCACCACGCCGGTCGCGGCCGACTTCGCGAAGATCTACCTCGACTTCCTCAAGGATATGAAAGCCGCCGGTCAGAAGACCGACAACGTCGCGCTTGTCCATGAAAACACCGAGTACGGTACTTCGGTTGCAAGCGTCATTACCAACTTATTCAAGGAAAACGGCCTGAGCATCGCGCAGGACATCGCCTACAACGCAAACACCACCGACGTGCAGAGCCAGGTGCTGCAGCTCAAGGACAAGAAGCCTGATGTGGTGATCATGATCTGCTATCAGTCGGATGCGATCCTGTATGCCAAGACCATGCAGGCGCTGGACTACAAGCCGCCGATGATGATCGCCGACAACGCCGGCTTCTCCGATCCGTCTTTCATCAAGACGGTCGGCAAACTGGCGCAGGGCGTGTTCAATCGCTCGTCCTTTGCCATCGGACCTCCAGGATCGCCGTCTTTCCTGATCAACGAAATGTACAAGAAGAAGAGCGGCGACGATCTCGACGATACCGCGGCGCGCCAGATGCAAGGCTTCTTCGTCCTGGTGGAAGCGATTGATCGCGCCAAATCGACCGAACCAGATAAAATCCAGGCCGCGCTAAGGGCTACCGACCTGAAAGCCGATCAATTGATCATGGGTTACAAGGGCGTCAAGTTCGATGACAAGGGCCAGAATATCCTTGCATCAACGCTCGTCATTCAATTGCAGGACGGCGAAAACTACGTGGCAGTCTGGCCGAAAAATCAGGCCCGAAAAGAACCGATGCTGCCTTACAAGGGCTGGCAGTAACCGTGCTACCGAAGGCGGGACGTCAGTCCCGCCTTCCTCGATCAGCAATGGCGCTATCGAAAACGTCTAACTCGCACAATTTCCGGCCCGAATGTCCTCCATCCTTGTTCAGGTGATCGTCGGCGGCCTGTTGCTCGGCGCAGTCTATGCGCTGTTCTCGTCCGGCCTCACGCTGATCTGGGGCATGATGAATATCGTCAACTTCGCCCACGGCGATTTCGTCATGCTCGGCATGTATGTGGCGTTCGTGGTGTGGACGCTGTTCGGCGTCGGACCGTTCCTCGGCGCGCCGGTTGCGGCGCTGGTGCTGGCGACGCTCGGCATCATCGTGTATTTCGGGCTGATCCGCAGCGTGATGAAAGGGCCGATGCTGGCCCAGATCCTCGGCACCTTCGGGCTCGCGCTTTTGCTGCGCTATTCGGTGTTCTGGGGTTTCGGCGCCAATTTTTTGACGCTGCCGGAAAATATCGTCGGCGGCACTTTCGATGTGATGGGTATCCGAATCCAGGCCTCGCGGCTGCTCGCCGGTGTCGTCGCGCTGCTGGTCACGCTCGGCCTGCATGTGCTGCTTACCCGCACCTCGCTTGGCTCGAAGATGTTGGCGGTGGCGGAGGATTCCACCGCGGCGCAACTGATGGGCATCCGCCCGGATACCATGCAGGCCATCGCCTGGGCGATCGCCGCCGCTGCGACCGGAATTGCCGGCGCGCTGATCGCGACGTTTTTTTATATCGCGCCGACGGTCGGCGAGACGCTGGGCATCGTCGCCTTTGTCACGGTATCGCTGGGCGGCTTCGGCAGCGTGCCGGGGGCGCTGGTGGCGGGCTTGCTGATCGGCGTCATCGAGTCGGTGTCGGCCTACTGGATCGGCGCCGTCTATAAAGACATCGTCGTGTATTCGCTGTTTTTGTGTTTCCTCTGGTTCCGGCCGCAAGGCCTGATGGGCAAGACCTGATGCGGCGCTTTTTGTGGCCATCGGTGGCGCTCGCGCTGGTCATTGCGTATCCGCTGCTGTTCTCGACGCCGTTCCAGCAGCGGCTCGGCGCGCTGATTCTGCTTTATGCCATCGCGGCGTCCGCCTGGAATATCGTCGGCGGCTATGCGGGCCAGGTGTCGGTGGGGCACGTGGTGTTCTTCGGATGCGGCGCCTATGCTTCGATGGCGGCGTATTCGCACTTCGCGCTGCCGCCGCTGGTCGGGATTCCCGTCGGCGTCGCCGCCGCGGTTCTGATCGCCGCGGTGATCGGCGTGCCGACGCTGCGGCTGTCCGGGCACTATTTCAGCATGGCGACCATCGCGGTTGCCGAACTGGTGCGGTTGATCGTCACCAACACCGAATTTCTCGGCGCGGCCGTGGGCCTTAGCGGTCCCACCGTGCCGCGGACCGTGCTCGATCTCTCCTTCACGTCGGCGCTGCCTTATTACTATCTGTTCCTCATCGTGCTCGCGATCACGCTTGGAATTACGTGGGTGATGGCCAACAGCCGGATGGGATTCTATCTGCGCGCCATCAAGGATTCCGAACGCGCGGCGCGTTCGCTCGGCGCGCCCGCGAGCCGGACAAAACTCTACGCATTCATGCTGAGCGCGGGGCTGACCAGCGTCGCCGGCGCGCTCTATGCGATGATGTTCGGCTTTGTCGATCCGGAATCCGGGCTCGGCATTTTGATTTCGGTAAAGATGCTGATCATGGCGGCACTCGGCGGCGCGGGGCTGCTGTTCGGGCCGCTGATCGGCGCCGCCATCCTGGTGCCGCTGGAGGAGATTTCCAACAATTTGCTCGGCGGCAAGGGCGCCGGCCTGACGTTTGTCGTCTACGGCGCCATCATCGTGCTGATCGCGCGCTTTCAGCCCGGCGGCATTCTCACATTGATCAACCGGCTGTGGGCCAGGTACGGCAAGACACCGGAGCCCGCTGTTACGAAAGGAGCCGCCCATGCTCCTTGAAGCGCGCGACGTGACAAAGGCCTTTGGCAGTTTCAAGGCCGTCGACAGCGCCTCGGTGACGCTGGAGCAGGGCGATATCCTCGGCCTGATCGGGCCCAACGGCGCCGGCAAATCCACACTGTTCAATTGCCTGACCGGCGATCTGCTGTCGACTTCCGGCAAGGTTTTGCTTGAAGGCCACGACATCACCGATCTGACGCCGGAAGCCCGCGCGCATCTCGGGCTCGCCCGCACCTTCCAGGTGCCGCAGACGTTCGAGGGCATGTCGGTGCTCGAGAACGTGATGATCGGTGCGTTTCTTCGCACGTCGCATCGTGCAGAGGCCGAAACCAGGGCACGCGCCGTGCTGGAACGAGTGGGCATGAGCAAGTTGGCGAATGCGCCCGCAAAATCGCTCGGCACGCCCGGCCGCAAGCGGCTGGAAATCGCCCGCGCGCTTGCCACCGAACCGAAAATCCTGCTGCTCGATGAGGCGATGGCGGGCCTTACCCAGCGCGAGGTGCAACTCGCGATCGATCTCGTGCGCGACATCCACCGCTCCGGAATTACGCTGGTCATTGTCGAGCACATCATGGAAGTCATCATGTCGCTGGCGACGCGCGTGGTGGTGTTTCATCAGGGCCGCGAGATCGCGCGCGGCAGCCCGCGCGAGGTCACCGGTAATCCCGCGGTGATCGCCGCCTATCTCGGCACCCGCGCCGCGAAGGCCGCCGCGGGCCACACGCCGATCGAATTGATGGGCGGACCCATCACATGACCGCGCCGCTGCTCAAGCTCGAGCACCTGGAAGTCCGCTACGGCGACCTGATCGGCGTCTCCGACGTGTCGCTGCAAGTGCCGGAGCGCAGCGTGGTGGCGCTGCTCGGCTCCAACGGCGGCGGCAAGACCACCACACTGAACGCCATCGCGGGGTTGATTCCAGTGTATTCCGGATCGATCACATTTCGTGGCGAAGCGATCGGCGGACAGACCGCGTTCGCCATCGTCCGTAAAGGACTTGCGCTGTCGCCCGAAGGCTGGCGGCTGTTCGTGCAGCAGAGCGTGGAGAATAATTTGCGGCTGGGAGCGACGCCGCTGCACGACAAAGCGCGCATCGCTATGCTGCTGGAGCGCGTCTACGAACTGTTTCCAAAGCTCGCGGAGCGGCGCACCCAGCGCGCCGGCACCATGTCCGGCGGCGAGCGCCAGATGCTGGCGGTCGGCCGCGCCCTGATGAGCGACCCGAAATTGCTGATGCTGGACGAACCATCGCTCGGTCTCGCGCCGACGGTGGTGGAGTCGATGTACGAAACCTTCGGACGATTGCACAAGCAGGGCCTCACCATCCTGCTCGCCGAGCAGTCGATCGAGTTGGCACTCGAGGTTTCGGATTTTGCCACCGTGCTGCAGGTGGGAAAAAGCGTGCTGTCCGGCACCGCCGCCGATCTCGCCAACGATCCGCAGGTACAGAAGGTTTATCTGGGGACGGGGTGACGCCGCGTTCGTATCCCGGACGCGGTGCGGCATCCTTCATGCCGCTCCGCAGAGCCGGGATCGTTACAAGGCGTCATGGCCGACGCCTGCCGCCGTTCTTTGCTGATGGCCAAGCAACGCTGCCGTCATCCTGAGGTGCTCGCCGTCTTCGGCGAGCCTCGAAGGATGGAAGCGAACGCAAGCGGCGATCCTTCGAGACGCCGCGCAAGCGCGCGGCTCCTCAGGATGACGGTGGAGTGTGTGGCTTAGACGCCGGCATAGCAGCGCACCACGCCGCGAAGAATGGCGCGCTGCGCAGCATCAGGGGTACGGCGCGGGTATTGATCAGTAGATAATTGTCGTATATACGATAATTACCTTAGAGCACCCCGCGTGGCGAAGCCGTGCATGAGAAAATGCAATGACAAAGAACAAGCACGCTATTCGAAGCGATTTGAAGAAGGTTGATGCGCATGTCATCCAGCCGGACGAATACGAAGACGCGCCGGAATTAACTGACGCCCAGATAGCAGGCGCAACGGTCTCGGTTGGAATCCGGCCGAGAGGGCGCCCGAAGTCCGAAAACAGGAAAGAGGCCATCAGCCTGCGTGTGGACGCGGATGTTTTGGATGCGTTCAAATCTACCGGCGAGGGCTGGCAGACCCGGATGAATGGAATTCTTCGGGCTGCGATTTTGCCGGCACGGAAGTCGTTGCACAACCATACGGGGAAATCGAAGCATCGGCGCGCTTAAGCGCTCGTGCACGGCCGTTCCTATGTTTGTGTTTGTGAAGACCGTTGACAAATGTCAACGGTATCTTAAATTGGTGACGTTGATGGCAACAAGGCCGACACATCCAAAGAAAGAGGTCGAGGCAGCAGTTAAATATGCCGATGCTGAAGGGTGGACCTTCCGAAAAATGGGCCACTGGGGGCGCTTGTTTTGTCCGCACGCCGACCGCGATGGATGCGCTCAACAGGTAAACGGTACGCCAGCCAAATGCTGGCAATCACGCGAAGCAGATCATGAGGGCCGTCGATAGGTGCCCCCACAAAGCGGAAGGAGGTCAAGAATGAAGACGTTTGAGTTCAGCATCATCGCATCTGGCGTTGACCCCACCGCGGATGATTTTGGCGATCGTTTCTATGATGCAGGCTGTGACGATGCTTTGGTGGCTTTTCAAAAGGGCCATACAATCATCGACTTTGCTCGAGAGGCTAAATCAATTGACCAGGCGATTGCTTCCGCGGTCGAGAATGTTTGCGCCGCCGGCGCGAAGATTGATCGCATAGAACCGGATCCTCTGGTCAACCTTTCCGAGATTGCGTCGCGCGCCGACCTGACGCGCGCGGCGATTTCCAATTATGCCAAGGGCGATCGCGCAAAAAACTTTCCGGCTCCGGTCGCCCGCGTAACCTCAGACACGCCGCTCTACGACTGGGCCGAAGTTGCTTCCTGGATGGCGCTCAACAAGAAGATTCCGGCAGAAGTCGCGATTTCAGCAGGTGTACTTAAAGAAGCAAACATAGCTATCGCCGCAGGCGAAACGCATCTTGCGAAGCGATTAAAGAAGCGAGCTCAAGACGATGCAGCGGCTCTCGAATCGGCCGCTGCATAGAGTGTTGCAAGGCGGATTAGCCGAAGGCGTAACCCGCCACTTGACCCACGCAAGCGCGGACGAGCATTTCAACCGGGACATGGCATGCTAAATCGATTTGCGACGGCGCGATCCACGGTGGCAATGCGGCGTTGGGGTGCTCCCGCCATTGTGGCGCTCGCGGCGATGGCCGCACTGACGGCGCTGACCGCCGACGCCGCGCCGAGGCAGGCGCGCCCCGCGCCGCCCACCGAGGCGACGGCGCCGCGCGATGCAGGCGAGCCGATCATGGCGATCGTATCGATCAAGACCCAGCACGTTACTTTATACGACGCCGACGGCTGGATTCTGCGCGCGCCGGTGTCGACCGGCGTCAAGGAGCGCGAGACGCCAGCCGGCGTCTTCGCCGTCCTCGAGAGGAAAGAGGACCACCGCTCGAACATGTATGACGATGCCCATATGCCGCACATGCAGCGCATCACCTGGAACGGCATCGCGCTGCACGGCGGGCCGCTGCCCGGGTATGCGGCCTCGCACGGCTGCGTGCGGTTGCCCTTCGGCTTCGCGGAAAAGCTCTTCGACAAGACGCGGATCGGGATGCGCGTGATCATCTCTCCGAACGACGCCGAACCGGTCGCGTTCTCCCATCCGGCACTGTTCATGCCGAAGGCGGAAGCCATCGCGGCCGCGCCGGCCAGGGCCGAGACGCTCGCCCGCGAAGCGGCCGAGGCTGCCAAGGTGGCCGACGAAACGAAGAAAGCCGCCGCAAAAGCGCCGCGCGAGACGGCGTTACTGACGGCGTCGCTGCGCAAGCTGCAGGGGCTCAAGACCCGCGCCGACGCCGAACTCGCCACCGCCGACAAGCTGCTCGCTGCCGCCAGGACGGACGAGGCCAGGGCGCGGGCCGAGGAGCTGAAGCAGAAGGCCGCCACCAAGGCCACGGAAGCGGGGACGCAACTCGACTCCGCCAAGGCCGACGCGAAGTCGAAGTTCGACGCCGCCGCCGCCGCAAAGGACTACGTCAAGGCGGCCCAGACGAGGAAAGTCGACACCGCCAAGGTGGCGCGCGAAGCGAGCCTCGCCCTCGAGCCGGTCTCGATCTACATCAGCCGCGCGACGCAGAAGCTCTACGTGCGGCGCAACACGCATAAGCCGGCGCCGGACGGGGGCGGAGAGGTGTTCGATTTCTCCATCGAGGTTCCAGTCGCGATCCGCAATCCCGAAAAGCCGATCGGCACGCATGTGTTCACCGCGATGGCGCGCACGGACGCCGGCCTGCGCTGGACCGCGGTCACGATCGACGACGCCGACGACACCAAGGGTGCGCTCGACCGCATCGTCATCCCGCAGGATGTGCTCGACCGCATCGCGCCGACCGCATTGCCGCGCTCCTCGATCGTCATCTCGGACGAGCCGCTGAGCGCCGAGACCAACTATCGCACCGAGTTTGTCGCGGTGCTGAGCAATCAGCCCCAGGGTGGCTTCATAACGCGCAAGCCTACGGCCAATGTCGAGGTTGCGGGCGACGACGGCTTCGGCTTCGGCTCGTTTTTTCCGCGCAATTGGGACGCCCAAACTGGCGATACGCGCCGGCGCGGCGGGCAATACTATCAGCAGGTGCAACCGGGTTACTATCGGCAGGTGCAACCCGGCTGGTGATAAGACGCGGCAGGCCGCGCGGCGCGTTTCGCTTTTCGTCGCCTTATGGGTCCCCGCGTTCGCGGAGACGCAGAGAAATTATTTTATCTTCTCATACGCCGCGGCGAAATCGGCGAGCGGCAGCGGCACTGTCAGGGTTTCCTTGTTCAGGTTCTGGAACGACACCTTCAACTGCTTGCCCGATTTCATGGCGGCGAGCAGATCCGGCGCGATCGCCGTGCCGGCGTAGCAGCCGCGGGCTTCGCAGGTCTGGATCTGCAGATCCGCCGCCATGCCGTCGTCGACCTGCAGTTTCGCGCCGCCCGGCAGGTTGAGTCCGAGCGGCAATTGGATTAAGGCCGAAGGCGTGCGGGTGTCGGCGGGCACGCGGATGTTGACCAGGATCACCAGCTGACCGGTGCGTGGAAGCACGGCGCTTTGCTCGATGGCGCATTCCAGCGGCGCGTCGCGGCTGGCGCTGCCGCAGCGCGCGGCCCAGCCGGGCGGGGGTGCGGTATTGGCCGTCGCCGCGCCGTTGTCGGCTGGAGCGGCTGCGGGCGCCGGCGGATTGTTCGGCGCCGTTTGCCCCGATTTGGCCGGGGCCTTGGATTTCGACGGCTGTTGCGCGGCGACAGGTCCGATCGAGCTCAATCCAACAATAGCAGTCGTGAGGATCGCAAGTTTTGTGAAATTTTTCATGAGCCGGTCATCGGGTTGAAGATCGGCCAACAGGTCGGCCAATTTCAGCCATTGTTCAACAATTCATCTGAAACACCAATACCTTAAATTCCGACAAGATCGGCCAAATCGATGCTGTTTCCCCGCCTGTTCCGGGAGACCTGAGCCGTCACTCCGCGGCTTGCCTGACCGGGCTATGCTCCGTCACCGGCTCGCCGCTGTCGACATCGGGTGAGCGTCCCCAACCTGAGAAGAACTCGGAGAGTCTGTCCAGATAGAGATACACCACCGGGGTGGTGAACAGCGTCAGCGCCTGGCTGACGATCAGGCCGCCGACCATCGCATAGCCGAGCGGCTGGCGGATTTCCGATCCGGTGCCGGTGCCCAGCATCAGCGGCACGCCGCCAAGCAGCGCCGCCATCGTCGTCATCATGATCGGGCGGAATCGCAA
>Ga0193717_1001505_pt1 | contig 14258 bp, 16 predicted proteins | sample U2c2metaG_FD_145900 | JGI IMG/M metagenome (GOLD analysis project Ga0193717, IMG submission 145900) | Soil microbial communities from a riparian zone of the East river system, Colorado, United States - U2c2 | ecosystem: Environmental > Terrestrial > Soil > Riparian zone | place: USA: East River... | reverse complement strand
ATTTTTCATAAATGGTTATCGCGTCAAAGTTATACAGACCAGTTTCGCAGGCTATATGGGCATCACCTGTCCAGCCGTTCTTTTCGCGCTGCGGGCAGTCGGTGGGGTAGCCAAACAAGTTACTGAGATAGGAATTATTGGTAGCGCTCCAAATTTGGTTTATGGTGTTGTTTGAAGATGTTACCGTGCCAATTGGCGCAACATCGCTGTGCATAAAATAAGCTTTCAGGCTTTCTTTGGTCAATTCAACAGACTTGCTGCTGCTTACCTCTACATATTGAAACCCTTTGTAGTTAAATTTAGGCATAAAGGATTCTTCACCTTTACCGCCTAAAATAAAAATATCGGTTTGAAAAGGATCCTTATCATCAGTAGGACGGTAATGCAGGTCGATATTGGATTGATCAACATGCCCGTTCTTGTTCACTCGCTCGGCATGTTTTAAGCGGATGACGGTGCCCGAATCGCCCTTAACGGTGATTTGGCTTACACCCGAAATATTACGACCGATATCAAACACCCACAGGTTATTGTCAATTTTGGTTATGCTTTTGGCAGTTATTTCCTCTACATTACGAATTGGCTGCAGGCTTTGGGCCACTATGTTTTGTGATGGCGCCGCGCGGTTAATGACCGGTTTCCAGGCGCTGTCAATAAAATTGGGCGTGTTCCAGCCGGCTTGTTCGCGGCGGGCATCATAATGCTCAGCCGTGTAAATGCTGTTAAATACTACCGGACTAAGCGAGGTTTTCCATTGGGTGTTTGATGATATGGTTTCTACAGAACCATCGGTATAGGTAATGCGCAGATCCATACAAAACGTTGGGCGACCGCGCCATGGTGCCTGGTGAAAAAACCAAACTGCCGTGCTCTGGTGATTATACCAGCCATTGCCCAACAATACGCCAATGGCATTTTTGCCGCTTTGTAGCTGGGCGGTAACATCATGGGCTACATATAAAGTACGCCTGTCGAATCGGGTGTACATGGGATCGAGCCGGTGATTCCCGATTTTTTGTCCGTTGATATACATTTCATATAAACCGGCCACCGCGATATAAGCCCTTGCCGAACGGATGGATTTAGCAATCTTGAACGTACGACGAAAATAGGGGGCAGGGTTAACGGCGATACCCTTATTGTCACTAATCCAGGAGCCTTTCCAGTTGCGCATATCCATCATACCGGTTTCAAAACTGGCAATGGCCGATGCGCCTAATTTTTTACCCGCCTGATCCCATAGCTGAACACGCCAATAATACTTAGTAAAAGGCTGTAAAGGCTTGCCCTGATAGCTCACCAAATTTGCCGCCGATATAATTTTGGTGGTTAGCCAGCTATCGCTTTTACCTGCGCTTACCGAGGCAGAATCGGTACCCACAAAAAGCTGGTAAGCGGTTTGGGCAGCGCCCTGCTGTTCGTCGGTCAGTAACCAGGTTAAGCGGGGATGCGGGGCATCAATACCTATGGGGTTAAGCAGGTGTTCACATTGTAAACCGGCAGCTTTACCGGGTACAGCCGCACGGGCCGGGATAATAAAAAGACTATTAATTAATAAAGCGATGTAAAGCGCAAGCTTACATAAGGGTTGTTTCATATAGTGCGATAAAGCGGTTTATAAATGTAAGCAAATGCTTTTAGCAAATATTTATTCAAAAGGAAAAAGCTTGTTTTGGACATTAAAGTTAATTAGGTTAACAGCAATGTTAAAAGGATATTTTTGCTTATGCAACCCTAACTGTCCTGTACTGTCTGGTGGGGATGGTGAGCGCAGCGATGCCAGGATGAGTAAAATCGCCGCTTATCAAAGCTTTTTTACAACAAGTCTACGCAATACCGGCCAAACGTTATCAGCCATGATCCTGTAACCTTCAGCTGATGGATGCAGCATATCGGGCAGGTTAAGATGGGCCTTCCCGGCTACACCTGCCAGGTAAAAGGGCACAAAAGCCATTTGGTTAGCATCGGCCAGTTTACGAAACATGGCTCTAAACTCAACCGCGAAAGGACTGGGGATAAAAATTGGGATCTCCATGCCCATCAAAGCCAGTTTTACATCGGGATATTTAAGTTTAACCTTATCAATAATGGCCTGCAGATTTTTATAGGTGGTTTGGGGCGATACACCCCTGATGATATCATTTATGCCCAGTTCCAATACAAAAACATGTACTGGCCTGTCTATCCAATACTCCAGGCGGAAAAGGCCACCGCCTGATGTGTCGCCACTTAAGCCGCCATTAATGGCATGATAAGGCAGATTTTCGGCGTTTATTTTTTGTTGTATGAGGCCAGGGAGCGATTCGGTTTTAGCATTTTTCAGGCCATAACCCGCCGTCAGGCTATCGCCAAAAAAAAGAATGTTGTACATAAAAATGATAATACAACAGTTAATTAAAACTTGTTGTTATCCCTGAAGTTTTGCGCGCGCGCAGCTATCTGCTCTAAGGTAAGTTCGCCATATTTTTTTGCACGGTCCATCCATTCCGGCCCGTTTTCGGCAAGATCGTCAATGATCGATTTACCATCAGGACCTTTTTTTGTAACATAGTTTATGCCGTAAGCAACTGCTGCACCAACGACAAGAAATTTCAATAAACCCATAATTTTGTTTTTTAATGTTGATATGACAATGATGATGCCAGTTTGTTACATAGCTTATTATAAGACCTTTTGGCTGGTGTAAAGTTTAATGTTTTAACTACTTTTACAGCTTAAGCCTGTTGCAATATGTTTTTTATTCTTTCAAAAGTATTGGCGTTTTTACTTTACCCGCTGTTATACGTATTTGTTTTGTTGTTGGTGGCTATATTTTCAAAAAACGCCAAATGGAAGCGCAGGTGTTTACTTTACGGTGTTTGTCTGCTCTACCTTTTTTCCAATTCGTTTTTGCAAAACCAGTTTGCCAAAGCTTGGGATGTACCTGCTGCCAAACTCGAAAATGGCAAAGTGTACAGTACGGTTATTATATTAGGCGGTTTTGCATCGTATGATAGCAATGATAAAGGTATGTTTAATACTGCTGCTGACAGATTTATACAAGGTGTTCTGTTACAAAAAAGCGGCCGCGTAAAACATATTATGATAACTGGCGGTAATGGAAATTTAATTCCGGGCAGTTTTAGGGAAGGCAGTTGGGCCAAAGTTCAGCTAAAAGCCATGCAAGTGCCGGATAGCTGTATCCTGATCGAGGATCAATCGCGTAATACGCTTGAAAATGCTTCGCTGACAAAACAGATACTGCAAAAACATGGGCAGAAGGGACCTTATTTGCTGGTAACATCGGCTTTCCATATGCGGCGATCATTAGGGATATTTAAAAAGATGGGGATAGATGTAATTCCATATTCCTGTAACTATATTGCCGGAACCGGCGACGCGTCATTTTGGGAAATTGTACCCAATGCAGATACCCTGAGCAAATGGAGCACTTATATTAAAGAGGTTATTGGCTTAACGGTTAATCGTATTTCGGGAAGGGGCTAACGAGAGGCTATCTTCTTTTGAATTTAAAAAACTAAATAAAAGTTAATTTCTTTGTAATACATGCGAAGCAGCATAAGCTTATGATCTGCATTTAAAAAAAAACATGGGCAAAATATGGGGATACTATTAGTTGAGGATGAACCCAGTGTTGTATCGGTAATAAAACGGGGACTTACGGAGTACGGTTTTGAAATAAGCGTTGCCGGCAATGGCGCAACCGGCCTGCAAATGGCACTTGATAATGATTTTGACCTGGTGATATTAGATGTAATGCTGCCGGTGATGGATGGCATACAAGTGTGTAAACTCATCAGGCGGCAAAAGCAAACCATGCCCATTATCATGCTTACCGCGCTTGACTCTACAGAAAACATCGTGAGCGGTTTAGACAGTGGCGCGGATGATTATTTGGTTAAACCCTTTAAAATTGCTGAATTGGCTGCCCGCCTGCGCACGCTGCTACGTCGTAAAGGGGGAGAGGCACTGGTTGAAAACAATGTATTTACTATTAATGATCTGGCACTTGATACCGAATCGAAAATGGCCTATCGTAATAAAGAAGCATTAAAATTGACTGCTACTGAGTTCAGACTGCTGGAGTATTTTGTTAAAAATCAGAAAAAGGTATTGTCACGTATCCAGATACTGGAAAGCGTATGGGATATTGATTTTAACATGGGTACCAATGTGGTTGATGTGTATGTGAATTACCTGCGCAAAAAGCTGGAGAAAAACGGTGCGACAAAACTTATCCATACGGTTTTTGGAATGGGCTACATCATGAAAGAGGACGAACGGGATGAAAATACAAAGTAAAATAACCTTACTGTTCCTGTTACTATCTGGTGCAATATTGTTGCTGCTTAATCTCACTATCTTTTACCTGGTGTACCGGTTTGGCTTTGACGATTTTTTTAAACGACTGGAGGCGCGCGTAAATATATCAGCGGAGGTAAATATTTTTCCGGGTGCAAAAAGCAAGGCATATCTGGAGGTTAGGAACAAATACCTTGAAAAACTGGAAGCCGAAAAAGAATATTTTTTTAATACTGATACTATAAACAAGGTTTATATACCCGGAGGCATTGACGTAAAAAGCAATTTTATTCGGAATATATTAAAAGACGGTAACGCGCGATATAAGGTTGATAATACCTTTTATGCAGGTAAGGTAATTACCAAAAGCAATGAAAAGTACATCGTAGTAGTTTCGGCGGCGGATCCCTCAGGTTTCCAGGAATTAAAGGACCTGCAGCGGATATTGATATATGGCTTTCTTGCCGCTATGGTATTGGTTTACTTTGTGGGTAAAATATTTTCATTCTATACCTTTCAGCCAATACGGCGCATCATTAATAATGTAAAAAACATTACGGCCAATAACCTGCATTTTCGGCTGGATGAGTTGAGTGGTAAGGACGAAATAGCCGAGCTGTCATATACTTTTAACGATATGCTTAACCGGCTCGAAACTGCTTTTGAAACGCAGAATAATTTTGTGAGCAATGCATCGCACGAACTGCGAACGCCCCTAACCATCATCAGTACCGAAGCTGAACTGGCTTTGAACAAACCTGATGTGAGCGGGGAACAGCGCGAAATATTTAATACCATTTATTCGGAATCAGAAAAGCTGGGCCAGATTCTGAACAGCTTGCTTACCCTGGCGCAATCGGGCTTTGATGGTAAAAAGCAACGCTGGGAGAGTATCAGGATAGATGAGCTTTTAATGATAGCATCGGAATCAATTAAAAAGATAAACCCGGATAGCAACATCCAGATCGATCTGAATGATATGCCCAATGATGAACGCTTGCTTTATGTAAGGGGTAATAATAATTTACTGCGGCTGGCTATCACCAATATCATTAGCAATGCCTGTAAATACTCGGATAACCGTATGGTGAAAATAAGGTTACTGGCCGAAAATAATAAAGTGATCATCTCTATCACCGATCAGGGTATCGGCATCCCTCAAACCGAACTTCAACATATATTTGAACCATTTTTCAGGGCCTCCAACGCGCATAATTATGAGGGGCATGGAGTAGGGTTGCCCTTAACGTTAAATATAATACGCTTGCATAAAGGCAGTATAGGTATCCGGTCGGAAGTTGGCTCTGGTACCGAAATGAAGATTTTTTTGCCGGTGGATATGTAGCCTCACCCAACCCTTTCCAAAGGGCTTTGATTTGCATATTTTGCAAGTCTGATTTTATAGATAGAGATTATTTATCTTGCTTTTTAGCTCCCTCTCCTTTAGAGAGGGCCGGGGTGAGGCGTAAAACTCTAATCAAATTCTAATAACTTTCTTATATCGTCTTAATTATTGGCCGCTACACTTGTATCAAACAAAATGTACAAGTTAAACCATTAATCAAAAACGACCATGAAAACACTGCTTATTCCAACCGATTTTACTTATCAATCACTTCAAAGTATTCCTGTAATAGCACAGCAGTATTATCCTCAAAAGCTGGATATCATACTGGTACATATGTTAAAAATAACTGATTCTATCAGCGAGTTGCTCATGCTTTCTCGCCGGTCTGCCGAACACAGGCACATTCCTGATAATTTTTATGTGCGGTGCCGCGAGCTTGAAAAAGATTACAGCCACTTAATTAACCGCGTACACATTGACATATTTTATGGCAGCACTATAGCTGTTTTTAATAACTACCTGGATGCCCATCAAATAGATGGAATTGTAGCTCCGCATGATGGTTACCAGTTGCTGTTTAAAAATAGTATTGATCCCGAAACACTGATAGCAAGGTGCGGAAAAAGGGTAATTACCATAGCCGAAACACCGGGATCAGTGGCAAATATTATTGCCGAAGAGTCTGAGTTAATTGAACAACAGTAATGGAACAATAATCATTTAAACATTATGCTACTAAAAGAAAACATACCGGTAACCTATGTGTTTGGTAAAATAAAGAAAGAACTGATCATGGTAGCCATTTACTCATCGGCTATTTATTTTGTGCATCAGTACTATAATTTTAAAGAGGTATCCATCCCCCTTACGGTACCTACCATATTAGGTACTATAATATCTTTACTGCTGGCTTTCCGCTCAAACCAGGCGTATGACCGTTGGTGGGAAGCCCGCATTTTGTGGGGGGCTATTGTGAACGATTGCCGCACATTTACCCGCCAGATATTAACTTTTGTTGACAGCAGTTATGATGGCGAAGAAAAATGGGCGCTTAAAGAAAGGATAGTGAAACGGCAAATTGCCTGGTGTTACAGTTTAAGCTGCCACCTGCGTAAGCAAAATGCAAAACAAAACCTGGAAAATTATTTAAGCGACGATGATGTTAAAAACATCAAAAACATGGAAAACGTACCGCTGGCTTTAAATGAGCTACAGGGACATGACCTGCGTACGCTGTATAAATTAGGCTGGATCAATGAGTACCAGCAGGTGGCTATGGATAATACCTTAACCGGTTTTACCAACTCCATGGGGGGCTGCGAGCGTATCAAGAATACGGTGTTCCCGGCTACTTATAGTGTTTATATACACTGGCTGGTATTATTTTTTGTGTTGCTGCTGCCCTTTAGCCTTATTGAATTTTTTGGGATATTGCAGGTGCCGCTGGTAATTGCTATTTCGTCGGCATTTTTCCTGATCGAGAAGATGGCTATCCACTTGCAGGACCCATTTGAAAACATGCCTACCGATACCCCTACCACTGCCATCAGCCGCAAAATTGAGCAGGACCTGAAACAGATGCTGAAGGACGAACTGCCAAAAGATATTGACGCGGTTATCAATAAACAACAAAAAGCACAGGCTGTATTTTATATTTTGTAAGCCCCCTCTAAATCTCCCCAGTAGGGGAGATTTTTATTTTTAAGCCCTCCCTTCCGGCTAATCTATGCACACAACTTTTAACCCGGATGTTGAAATAAAGCAGCGACCCTGCGATACTTTTCCAGTGCTTCCCAGCCTCGTCTAAAGGTAATCGGTCCGGGCGGGTCGCGATCTTCGGGTTTCCAGTTACCTAAGCGGGCTATGATCCATAAGTAATATGCTAAGGTGTACGGTTTATTCTTGTTTTTTGATCGCTCTGTTCTTCCTTCAAGGCCGGGGTTCAGCTTATCGAGTAATTTCAGCTCGTCCTGATCAAATGTATCTGTTCCATCCCGATCCTGTTTATTCCTGCTGCTCACTATCTGATAAATACGAATGGCTGCAATTAATACCATGGCAATAAGGTTTCGCAGGGAGTGGACCCGCTCTAACTGGCTTTCTTCCAGGTTAAAGCCTTTTTTTACTCAGGCGGAATAGCTGCTCAATATGCCATCTTTTTTATAGATGTCGATAATCGTTAAAGCTTCTTCGAAACTGTTTACCGGCAGGTCAGTCAGCAGGAACCATGCTACCGGGTCGGTTATTTCACTTTTAAGCGGGATAATTTCCCTAACAGCTACCATCGTAAGGGCTATACGGTCAGGGTCCCGCATGTTTTTCTGCTGTTGTGTGCATAGATTAGCCCTTCCGGGGAGGGTTGGGTGGGGCCTTAATAGGTTTTCACGCTTAATCATAAAATCTCCCTTTATTTAATTACTTTGGCCTCAGGGAAATTTAAAACACCTCCCGCTTTACAAAAATGACTTATTGCCTGGGAATTAAGGTTAAAGAAGGATTATTGGCTATAGCCGATACCCGTGTTACGTCTGGAACTGATACCACTATAAAAAAGAAAATAACAATAGAACAAAAGGATAATTTTTCGCTTTTTATTATGACGAGCGGTTTACGGTCTGTAAGGGATAAAGCCATTACTTATTTTACTGAGCAGCTGGAAACCAAAGAGTTTAACAAATTGTATAAAGCTGTAAACGCTTTTGGCGAACAGGTTAAACGGGCTGCTGAAGAAGACCGGGTTTCGTTGGAAAAAGCTGGTTTTAAGTTTGACCTGAACACCATAATTGGTGGACAGTTAAAGGATGATGATGAACATAAGCTCTTTTTGCTTTATCCCGAAGGTAACTGGGTTGAACTGGGGCAGGGTGCGCCTTATGTGGTAATAGGTAACTCAGGGCATGGTAAGGCCATATTGAACAGGATACTTGAAGAGGACTCGAGCTTGAAACTGGCCCTTAAAACAGGCTTTCTATCCTTTGATTCTACCCGGGTAAGCTCTAATAATGTTGATTTTCCTATTGATGTGGCACTTTACAAAAAGGATAGCTTTGAAATTGTAGAGCAGCGGTATGAGAAGAAAGACCTGGAATATATATCGACTGAATGGGCCGAAGAATTAAAAAATGCCCTTGATCACATATCGGAGGATTGGATGGAGGTTGCATTTGATAAACTAAAAGAAACTAAAACAACGAGCTGACAATATGAAATTCGATGTGTTTACCCAAATGGAATATGTAGTACGGTCGCCGGGCACATTGATATTAAATATACATGCTTTACGCACACCACGTCAAACGGTGCTTAACGAGGAATTTACGGTTGAACCATATATTAAGGTTGAAGAACTGATCTCGCCGCAGGGTGAAAACAGGCTGATGCGTTTTGAAGTGGCCGATCCGGGTACTATTAAAGTTACCTATAAAGCCCTGGTTGATAATTATTATGAGCTAACTGATTATACGCAGCAACAGGAAACTATGGTTGCCCAAATGGATGTAGCTGTGCTGCCTTACCTTAACCCAAGCCGATATTGCCAATCGGATAAATTGTACCGCCTGGCGCATAACCTGTTCGGACATATTACAAACCCTTTTGAACAGGTAGTAATCCTTACCGACTGGATCCATAAAAATGTACAATACCTGAGCGGGTACAGCAATTCGCAAACATCGGCCTTTGATACGGTAACCGAGCAGGTTGGCGTGTGCCGTGATTTTGCCCATCTGGGCGTCGCTTTGTGCCGCGCTTTAACCATACCGGCACGTTATTTTACCGGCTATGCCTATCACTTAAAACCGGCTGATTTTCATGCTTGTTTTGAGGCTTACCTTGGCGGTAACTGGGTGCTGTTTGATGCTACCAAACTGGTACCGCTTAATGGGCTTATCAAAATAGCCACCGGCCGCGATGCCGCAGATACGGCCATAGCCAATATTTTTGGTGATGTAACTTTCACTACCATGCAGGTGAGTTGTGAACTGGCCCTGGAGGAAGGCTTTGAGCCAATTTATTACGGATCAGAAGATTTTAAAGGGCTGTCGTATTTGTAGTATTAAGAATTAAGCTGTTTTTAATTTTTGTTCTACACCCGTTTAATGGCCAATACAGCTAATGAATGGCTTAAAAATGTGCAGGAAATAAAAGGAAATTTGATGCCGCGGGCAGATTCGAACTGCCGTAAAAGGTTTTGCAGACCTTAACCTATCCTCTCGGTCACGCGACTTTGAAATAAAAACTATAAAATCACTTATAAGATAACAGGGGGTAAGATCTTTTTTATCTTTCTCCTTTACGGAGCAGGAATTAGCACCTTTTACATTATGCGGATGTACAGGTTGCTAAGACGTCTTTGGGCCTTTCCCTCAGTCTTTCTTGATAAGTTAAATAAAGAACTATTTGTCTGTTGACACTGCAAATATAAAAACTATTTATATAAATCCTATAGGAGTAGTAGAATATTTTAAAATAAATTGATTTTGGTAGTAATCAGTATCGTGATACGCTATAATTTTTAGATGATATACGCCACGTTATTGGCACGAAGCAACTCTAAGCTATATAAGTAGGATTTACGAAGTTTTTAAACGGCGACGCCCTCAACGAAACCATTAAAAATAAAATATCTTTCAGTAAAACTTGGTAAGTCTTCAGGAGTTGTGTGGCTTCAGTGGGGAATGAGATTTTTTCTCATTATTTCTTACTTAATACACATATTTGCACTATGAGCAAGTTATGGCAAAAAACCACTAATGTAAATGAACTGGTAGAGAACTTTACTGTTGGCCGCGACAGGGAGTTTGATGAGCAAATGGCAGCCTTTGATGTTTTAGGATCGCTGGCCCATACCCGTATGCTGCAAAGTATAGGGCTGATGGATGCTGCCGATCTTGACCTTGTTCAACGCGAATTAAAAGCCATTTATGCCGATATTGAAAAAGGTGGTTTTTCTATTGACCATGGGGTTGAGGATGTACACTCGCAGGTAGAAATGCTGCTTACCCAGCGCATTGGCGACGCCGGTAAGAAGATCCACAGCGGCCGCTCCCGTAATGATCAGGTGCTGGTTGATCTGAAACTGTTTTTTCGTCATCAATTGCAGCAAGTAGTCGAAGAAACAGAAACGTTGTTTCGCCAGCTCATGGAATTAAGCGAAAAACATAAGGATATTTTATTGCCCGGCTATACTCATTTACAGGTGGCCATGCCCTCATCATTTGGGTTATGGTTTGGCGCTTATGCCGAGAGCCTGGCTGATGATCTGGAACTTGTTTTAGCCGCCTATCGCATCACCAATAAAAACCCATTAGGTTCGGCAGCGGGCTATGGCTCGTCGTTTCCGCTAAACCGTACTTTAACAACCCAATTATTAGGGTTTGATAGTTTGAATTATAATGTGGTTTACGCCCAAATGGGCCGTGGTAAAACCGAAAGGATCATAGCGCAGGCTTTATCAGCCATTGCTGCTACGCTGGCAAAAATGGCCATGGATCAGGCCCTATACCTGAGTCAGAACTTTGCTTTTGTAAGCTATCCTGATACTTTAACCACGGGTAGCAGCATTATGCCGCACAAAAAAAATCCTGATGTTTGGGAAATTATGCGGGGCAAATGTAACCGACTGCAAGCTCTGCCCAATGATATAGCCATGATGACCACCAATCTGCCATCAGGCTATCACCGGGAGTTGCAGTTGCTGAAAGAGCTATTGTTCCCGGCATTTACCGATCTGAAGAACTGCCTGCACATGGCCAACTTTATGCTGCAAAACATAACAGTGAATACCGATATATTGAACGATCCGAAATACGCCTACCTGTTTAGTGTAGAAGAAGTGAACCGAATGGTATTAAACGGTACCCCTTTCCGTGATGCTTACAAACAAGTTGGCCTGGCTATTGAACAAGGCGATTTTAATCCTGATAAAACAGTAAACCATACCCATGAAGGCAGTATAGGTAACCTGGGTAACGAGCAAATTACAGCAGCATTTGATAAACTGCTTACTAATTTTGATTTTGAAAAGGTTGAGGTAGCGATAAAAAAATTGGTAGAATAAGTGACACAATAAATTGGTTATTATGTTGTTCTTGCATAATAACCAATCACTTAAACCTATGAAAAATCTGCAAAGCGTTTTCACCGCATTCCTTTTTCTGCTTATTGGCCTAATTTCATGTAAACAGGATAAAACTATCACCATAAAAGGCGATATCAAAGGCTTGAACGAAAAGTGGGTATACCTGCAATTTAATTATCCTTTAGATATTCCACCTATAGATTCCGCGCGTATTACTGGTGGTCGATTTGAGTTTCGTTTTCGCCCGGATACCTCTTTTCAAGCTGAATTTGTTTCATTAAGATATGTAGATAAAAAGGGTAAAAATAATTTCATAGGTGTGGCAAATCCTTATTGTGAGGATAAAAAGAATCCGCTGGTTTACATAAGTTTTATGATGGAGCCGGGAGTTACCATCCTGGAGGGTGATTTGTCAAAAGGGCATGGTGTGACCATAAAATCCGGATTTCAAAATGAGGTCTATTTTAAAAATCCCAATCTTCCCGTTATTTCCATCAGTAAAGATAGCGTCAGGAGAAATATACAGATTCAACGGATAAAAAAATTCGTTGAAGACAATCCAGAGGCCTACTGGGCTTTTTTTACACTTAATGGTATTAAGAACGATTTAAGCAAACAACAGCTCAGATCTATTTATGCTGAGCTTAGCGATGAAATAAAATCATCTACACAAGGTAAAAATCTAAAACAATATATTGAATATAAGCCTGATGAAGGTCAATTCCCCAACAGTGTTTTTGTAGACAAGGATGCAAAAACAGTAAACCTTGTAGATACAACAAAAAAGCTCAATATGGTTGTGTTTTGGGCCAGTTGGTGTGGACCGTGCAGGCGTGAAATTCCTGCTTTAAAAAAGATAGCAGCTCTGTTTAATGGTCATGGTGTGAGGTTGGTGAGTGTATCAAAAGACGATGATAAATCCGCCTGGCTTAATGCTGTTGCTCAAGAAAACATGCCCTGGGAGCAGTTGATATTACAACCGGCAGTTTACAATAAAGCAATAGCCATGTATGATTTAGGTTACATCCCTAAGATATATTTGGTTAATAACAAAAATAAGGTGGTAAAGAAAATTGATGGTTTTAGTGAAGCCAATGAAGAAGTAGTGAAAACTTTTATAACCGATTACCTGGCAAAAAATTGATATTTGTGCAAAAATAAATGGTAATCCTGCTGGACATTGATGGCGTTTTGGTAACAGAACCATCCTGGAAAAAGGTTGAAACCGACCCAGATGGTTTTATGCTGTTTAACAAACGATCTGCAGAAAACTTAGCTTTTATTCTATCAGAAACAAATGCGGCTGTTGTGTTGACTACAACTCACCGGATTAGTTTTAACTTGGATAAATGGATTGAAATTTTTGCATCACGAGGATTAAATATTCATACAATTTCAAAAATAAATGATAAACAAGTCCTCGCTGAAATGTCAGATCGGGGAACCGAAATAAAAGAGTGGGTTGATAAAGAGGGCCATCAGCAGAATTATGTTATTATTGATGATGATACATCAATAAATGGCTTACCGTCATCAATAAAAGACAGATGGGTTGCTATTAAACCATTTATTGGTATAGATGAAGAAGCAAAACAAAGGGTATTAGCAATTTTATTAGAAAAATGAACGGACAAAACAGAAGCGATATTTACCCGGGCCTTGAGGTCGATATTATCCTAAAAAAAGACCAGCGGAGCGGTACCTTAACCCGTGGCTTTGTAAAAAGGTTACTGACCAGCTCGGCCTATCACTCGCGCGGTATCAAGGTTCAGTTAGAAGATGGACAAGTTGGCCGTGTGGCCTGGATAGTTGAAGAGGACTAAATTTAATAATTCATAAATTCTACACAATTCATCTCCATATTTACATCAGTACTTACCATAGTATCAGAATAATATGCCTGCAAGCACTAAAACAAAAGCAAAGGTATGGTTTAAGTTAGATGCGCATCATCGTATGCTCATATCGCTAATTGTAAGTGCTGTCACCCTATTTTTTTCCTGGGGCCGTTTTGGCGCCCCCGCGGTGATACTGGTTACCTGGATAGCCTTTGCACTAATGATCATCGTTATGGACTGGATAATCATTTTATCATCGCACCCGATGGAGGTTCGTAAGATTGCCAGGATCGAAGATTCAAGCCGCACGTTGATATTTTTGTTTGTGATCGTGGCTTCATTGATAAGTATGCTGGCCATTTTTTTCCTGTTGAAGTCGTCAAAAGAGCTATCTCCCGAAGCAGTAACAGGGCACGTGTTGTTGGGTATGGCTTCGGTTATTATTTCCTGGTGGCTGGTGCATACTATTTTTACCCTGCGATACGCACACATGTTTTATGCTACCGATCCTGACGATGATCAAAAGAAAAAACCAATAGGCGGGCTTGAATTTCCGGGCGATGAAAAAGAACCCGATTACCTCGACTTTGTTTATTTCTCTTTTGTTGTCGGCATGACATTCCAGGTATCAGATGTAGAAATTTCCTCCCGCCAGATCCGCCGGCTGGCCTGGATGCATGGCCTGATATCG
>Ga0193717_1001504_pt1 | contig 14263 bp, 8 predicted proteins | sample U2c2metaG_FD_145900 | JGI IMG/M metagenome (GOLD analysis project Ga0193717, IMG submission 145900) | Soil microbial communities from a riparian zone of the East river system, Colorado, United States - U2c2 | ecosystem: Environmental > Terrestrial > Soil > Riparian zone | place: USA: East River... | reverse complement strand
ATGTTCGTACAGTCCCGCACTATCAAGGAGATCAGGGCCTTTGTCCTGGGTGACTATCTGCTTGGAAGATATCGCAAGCTGTCCGAGGATCTTTTCCGGCAACGGGAGCTGATCTTCGCGTCGAGCAAACGCATCTACATGTTTAGCGGGATCGTCGCCGGCACCATTCTGGGCCTGGCCTATGTCTTTGTAGCGCTTCGCGGCATTTCGGGCGCGATCAGTCCCGGGGGGGTGGTATTGGTCATTGGGGCCTTTACGGCTGTCTCAGGGACATTGGGACAGATCACCAGCACTTTTGTGGCGGTCGACCAGCATACGGCTTTTCTCGAAGACTATTTCTCTTTTCTGTCGATTGGTCCTCTGGTGCCGGTGCCTTCGCGACCGCGTTCGATTCCTCCAGGCAAGATCGATGGCATCGACTTCGACGAGGTTGGCTTCTCTTATCCCGGAGGATCGGGAGTTGCTGTCGAGGACCTCAATCTTCATATCCGGAGCGGTGAGCTGCTTGCGCTTGTCGGTGAGAATGGCGCGGGGAAAAGCACTCTTGTCAAATTGCTATTACGGTTTTATGATCCGCAAAGAGGTTGTATCCGCATTGGGGGTATCGATATAAAGGAGATGGACCCTGAACAGCTGCGTAGCCGGATCGGCGTGTTGTTCCAGGATTATGCGACCTATGAGCTTTCGGTTAGGGAGAATATCGTGATGGGCTGGCCATATAAAGAAGCCAGGGAAGAGCAGGTTGCCAAGGCGCTTCGGGACTCCCGTAGCGAATGGCTGGTAAAGAAACTGCCGAATGGCCTCGATTCGAAGGTGGGTCGGTTATTCGAAGGCGGGCATGATCTCTCGGGTGGAGAATGGCAGCGCCTTGCTCTGGCGCGCATCATGTACAGGAATGCCGATATCTGGATCCTGGATGAACCCACATCTTCTCTTGATCCCGAGGCTGAAGCCTCGATCTTTGCGGAGTTGAAGGAAAATTTGAAGGGGCGGATCGGGATTGTTATATCGCATCGTTTTTCGACGGTTCGGATTGCGGATCGGATCGCTGTGATTGCGGATGGGCGTGTGAGTGAGATGGGGAGTCATGAGGAATTATTGAAGGCGGGTGGGCGGTATGCGGAATTGTTTGAGTTGCAGGCGGCGGGGTATAGGTGATCATCGAAGGGAAATCGCAATCAGATTCCGGGAATTCGCCAAACAAAAGTCCTTGCCGGAACCCGATAAAATCAGAACCTTTGTCTTTTAAAAAAGGAACTGCATTTGAATAATCAACTGACAGACTGGGAGATTGTGGAGAAATACAGGGAGGTATTCCAGCAATTTGCTAAAGACGGCGTCATCGATATGGACAAGAGGTTGAAGCATAAATTCAGCTACCTGATCCACCGCCTTGAAGATGTCATTCCCAAGTTGAATGGGATAGTGCCGCCCAACCGGCAGTCCATGTATTATGTCATTCTTTTCAAAACCGGCGCGGCCCGGAAGTGGGTCGGCATGTTCAATTTTCCGATAAAGGACAATACCCTGGTGCTGATTCCCCAGCGTGTGATCCATTCTACGCTGTATGAGTCCCTGCAATGTTCCGGCTATGTGTTGAATTTCAACATCGAATTCTTCCTCAATAATGCGTTTCCCTCAAAATATATAGTCGACAAGAAGGTATTCAAGACTTCGCTGAGACCCTGGCTCGTCCTTTGTGGTCTGCAGCAAAAAGAGCTGGAGGAGATCTTCGAGTACATCATAGAGGAAAACGTTTCGACTTTGCTCGAGAGAGATCAGATGATCGCCCTGAAGATACTCGAGCTCCTGATCCGTTGCGATCGCCTCTTTTGTGAGGCCGAAGCGATAGGAAAAGAGTTTGTCTATCATCCCATCCTTGAAAAGTTCAATTCTCTTATAGAGGAGAATTTTACCAAACAGCGGTCAGTCGGCTTTTATGCGGATGCCCTGAACATCCATCCGGGGCATCTGAATAATTTAGTAAAAAAGCACAATGGGATGAATGCGAAAAGCACCATCGATGCCCGGCTCATGATGGAGGCCCAGTCGCTGCTTGCAACGACTTCTTTTTCCATTAAGGAGATAGCAGACAGGCTCGGCTTTCCGAGCGCGAATTATTTCACCTCCTGTTTTACCAGGATGGCCAATATGTCTCCGACCGGTTACCGGGCGACGGTGATGACGACGAGGGCTATTATTGCCTGAGCATGGCGATGATAGCAATGCCCGACTCGCTCTGGGAAATGGTAACACCGCCTGAAGTCTGAGGCGGCAGAATTTGGGAGATTTTAGAGGTGAGGAGCAGCGTGTCCCCTTTAAAAGAGAATCGTCCGCCGCTGGGAGGAGCGACCGTGGTACCCCCGCCCACCCCCATCGTCAGGTAGCCGCCATGGAAAACTATAGAATCCTGTCCGATCACATCGAATTTGGTGGATGAATTGGAGGGAGGATATGTTTCCACAAGGGGAAGGGAAATACTATCTGTCAATGTTCCGTTCTCATAGACATAGCTCATGGAAACTACGTCCGTGGAATATCCTACGCCTTTTGAAAAAATGGAATCCTGCGTGAAAGTGACCGTGCCGCTATTGTTGATGGTCTTGTAGTTGGTATATGTGATCGTTTTTAGCGTCTCACCGCCGCCGCTTTCCTGCGCGGTCGACTGGGCCTGCAAGCTGGAGTAAAGAAATTTATAGTTTCCGGTGAGTTGCCCTGAATTACCGGGCGCGTCATTGTTCTTATGGCAGGAGTTAAGGATAAGGCTCAATGCGATAAGGGATAAGAGGGGTAGCTTTTTAAGCATTTTTTTAGTGTTTTGCGGAAAATTAGTTCTTTATCGGCAAATTTCCCGGTGGATGCTGATGAAAGATTTGAGTCATAAGCTCATATAATTCAGGGTGTTTTTCCTTAAACAGGCCTGGTTGTTCAAAAAAGTATTCGGCTGCCACGGCCAAAAACTCCGCTGTATTTTTGGAGCCGTAGATATTGATGTCCGATTGGCCGGCCTTTATGGCGACAATGCTGTCCGCCATGAGCTTCAGCCAGGGAAGGCTGTATTGTTTTTTCAGCAAGGCCTCAGGCAGTCCATCTACGGCACCGTCTTCTTTATCCAGCAGGTGCACGAATTCATGGATGCCGGTGTTCTCCCTGTCGGAACTATCTTCAAAACCCTGGTGCAGCGAGGGTTTTGATAAGATCATCAACATTTGCATCGGGCCGTCGCCCACCATCCCCAGGACGTCCCGTCCCTTTCCTTTTGTGGAATAGTCATCGGCATTGAAGGTATTGGAGTACAGCCATACATCCCTCAGATTATAATATCGCCATTCGGGAAATCCGAAGATCGGTATGACAGCGCTGGATGCTACTAAGAGCCGGTCGAGATCATCCACGGTAGTGTCAACCCCGGTGATCCGGATGTAGCCCAGGAATTCTTTTAGTTTGTTTTCAAAGCGGGTTTTCCCGGCTCCATCGAGGGACCGATAGAAGGAGACATGTTTTGTCAATAGCTCCTTATAGCCGGCCGGTAGCTGGACTTTCTTCAGTGGCTTTTTGTAGAAGGCGATAGTGAGGACTATCAGGACGATTATTATTATAGCGAGAATGGGTGTCAAGGTATCAGTTATCTATTATGGGGGAAGGTACAAAAATTTTTAGCCGCGAAATTTTGCGGATTAAGAAAAAGTGGTTTACTTTTATATCATATCAGACTAGACCAGACTAGTTATATAAAACCAGATTGCTCTAAAAAAGCCAAAAACTAACGACATGCTTTTAAAAATGCTCTTAAGGATGTGCCTCCTCGGCTTTGCCGCAGGGGGTTTTGTCGTGTTGCCTGGCGCCGCTTCGGCCCAGGTTTCGCGAGAGGTCACTGGTCGGGTGACGGACTCCGCCGGCGCTTCGCTGGGTGGGGTCAGCGTAGGGATCAGGGGTTCCAAACGAGGGGCCACTACTGATTCAACCGGCTCTTTCTCGCTGAAAGTCCCTTCCGGAAATGTCACTCTCACTTTTTCCATGGTTGGTTTCCAGGACCAGCAAGTCCCGCTGAATGGAAGATCGCAGCTCAGTGTTTCTCTGAGTGGCGGTCGCAAGGACCTTGGCGAGGTAGTGGTGATCGGTTATGGCACCCGCAAGAAAGTGAATTTGACGGGGGCGGTCAGTGATATTTCGGGCGGAGAGATCGCCAAGTCGCCGGTAGCCAATATTTCCAATGCGCTTGGGGGATCGATGCCCGGGTTGATCGTCAATTCGCGGAGCGGTGAACCTGGTGCGGATGACGCGGCGTTCTTCATCCGGGGGGTGGGGACGCTGGGGAGGACGGCGCCGCTGATCGTGATCGACGGTATCCCCGACCGGCAGGGTGGGTTTAACCGGCTTGATGCTAATGATATCGAATCCTTTACCGTGCTGAAGGATGCGACAGGCGCCATCTATGGAGCGCGTGCGGCTAATGGCGTGGTGCTGATCACGACCAAGCGCGGGCTCACGGGCAAAACGCAGTTGTCTTTTACTGCCAATGGTTCGGTGACGCAGCCGACGCGGGTGCCGAAGATGTTGAATTCTCATGATTATGCGCAGTCGGTGAATGAGTATGATGCCCTTCTTGGTCAGCAGCCGACCTATTCGGCGGACCAGCTGCAAAAATACCAGGATGGTTCCGACCCCCTGGGGTATCCCAACACCAACTGGTGGAAGACGGTTATGCGGCCCTGGTCGTTCCAGAATAACGATGTGATGTCGCTCAGGGGTGGTACGGATAAGGTGAAATATTATTTGTCCGGACAATATCTCCGGCAGAACAGCATGTACAGGGGAGGCTCTGATTATTATACGAACAAGAATGCCCGGGCTAACGTGGACATTCAGGCTACGCCGACGTTGCGGATCGGGCTTGACGCCATGTACCGGAACGAGTATAAGCTGAACGAAGGACCGCAGTATGGCAGTGCGGGGGATATCTTTCAGGAGTTATGGAGTGCGTATCCTTACCTGGTGCCCCGGTATCCGAACGGTTATGTGGGCGTGGGTATCGGTGGAGGACCGCAGAACAGCATGGTGTATGTGCTGAACGGTCAGCTGGGAAATACGACCACCAACTACGATTTTCTTCAGACCAAGACAACGCTGAGCTGGAACCTGGATAAGGTGACGCCGGGTTTGCATCTCGACGGGTACTATGCCTACGATCTTTTTTACTATAATTACAAAGGGTTCAATGCACAACCGCCTCCCGCCTATAGCTATAACCAGACAACGCAAACTTATACAGAGGTAGAATCGTCGAACCCTCCGAACCTGAAGCTGGCGAATTCCAAGACCGAAGATCAGCTTGTGAATGTCAAGCTGGGGTGGGAGCGGAAATTTGGAAGAAGTTCTCTGGAGGCCTTTGCGGCGTATGAGATGTCAAAAGAGACATACACTGAGCTGGATGCTTTCCGGACCGGCTTTTTAAACAACAGTGTGCAGGGCCTGTTTGCGGGCAGTACGATCGGGCAGACCAATAATTCGGTGGACACGAACACGGCGCGTCAGAATTATATTGGTCGTGTTTCCTATAACTATGACGACCGGTATCTGCTGGATGTGAATATGCGGGAAGACGGATCGCCGAATTTCCCGAATGGCAGACGATATGGTTTTTTCCCTTCCGTATCGGGCGCCTGGCGGGTGTCGAACGAGAGTTTCTTCAAGTCGAATGTCATTGACGAACTGAAGGTCCGTGGCAGCTGGGGGAAGACGGGTAACGATGCGGTGAATCAGTTTCAGTACATTCAGACTTATCAGCTGCAGGCCGGCCAGATCTCGCAGTACCTGGCTGCAGGGTATTTTTATGGCGCGACGCCGACACAGGTCCCGGGTTTCGTGCTGGGGCCTACGCCCAATATCAATATCACCTGGGAGACGGCAACGACGACCGATCTGGGGCTGGATATGCGGCTTTTCAAGAACCTGACCTTCGATATCGATGTATTCCGCAGTATGCGTACTCATATCCTGGTGCCTCCGAATGCGGTAGTGCCGGAGTACACTGGTCTCACCTTACCGGATGAGAACCTGGGTAAGGTACTGAACAGGGGTATCGAGTTTCAGTTAGGCTGGAGAAAGACGGTGAACAAGGATTTCTCCTATCTGATCAATGGCAATTTCACCTTTGCGAAGAACAAAGTTATCTATGAAGCGGAGCCGGCATCGGTAGCGGCCTATCAGCGTATGACCGGTCATCCCATCGGGTCTTACCTGCTCTATCAGTCGCAGGGTATATTCCAGGACCAGGCATCGGTAAATAAGGCGCCGCATCCGCTGGGTTCGGGTCCGGGGGATATCGCCTATAAGGATGTGAACGGGGACGGGCAGATTAACGGGTTGGATGAAGTGAGGACGAATTTATCTTCTACACCGCAGATCATGTATGGGTTCACTTTTGGAGGGCGGTACAAGAATTTGGACGCGACGGTTTTCTTCCAGGGGCAGGCGGCGGCCCAGGCATTGCTGCAGCCTGGCGGATTGAATATGGCGCAACAGTTCTATGATGGCCGGTGGCTGAAGTCGGGTGACAATAAATATCCAAGGACCTTTAATGGACCGACGAACGCTACCTACGGGTCGAATACGTATTCGTCAAATTTCTGGTTGTTAAACGATGGATTCCTGCGATTGAAGAATGTGGAGATCGGCTATAATCTTAGCCATTTGGGCTTTGTACAAAAGGCGAAGATCTCTTCAGCGAGGGTTTATATAAGCGGAAACAACCTCTTCTCCATCGACAAATGGGGACCGTCGTTTGACCCCGAATCACCGGGAACGACGTCGCCCGGACAGGTGTCTTCGACCAATGGCCGGTATTATCCGCAGCAAAGGGTATTGAACATTGGGTTGAACGTCATTTTTTAATTCAGCCATTATCAAAAGAGAATAGTATGAAAAAAGTATATGTTTTAACCGGATTGGTCGTGATGCTCAGTGGAGTATCGTGTAAGAAGGTGCTGGATCTTCAGCCTACCAATTCCTTTACGACGAATGCAGTGTGGAGCAGTCCTGCCCTGGTGCAGGTATTCGTAAATGAGATTTATGCGGAATCGGTGCTGGCATTCAAGGATGCCGGTTTTGGCTGGGGTTCGCAGACCGATGAGCTGTTCAGCAATTTCGGCTGGTGTAGTGAGACCCAGTATGTGCAGGGGCAGGCGACGCCGGATAATCAAGGCAGCTCGTTCCCGTTGAATTACAGCTCGACCATCAATTTTTGGCCGACATTATACGCTACGATCCTGAAGACGAACACGTTCTTTGCTAATATCGGGCAACTGGACACGCTGGGCAATGGGGCGGAGATCAAGTCCATGACAGGGCAAGTACACTTTCTGCGGGCTTTGTGCTATTTCGAGCTGCTGAAGCGATTTGGCGGGGTACCCTTGATCACTAAAGTTTATACCGCGAACGATAAAACGTTTACAGAGACCAGGTCCTCTTGGGATTCGACGGCGGCCTTTATCCTTGCTGACATTGCTGCTGCGGTTCCGGGTCTGCAGGCTACGGCGCCTTCAGGCCAGGAGGGCACGGCTACCATCGGGGCGGCATTGGCGTTGAAGTCGAGGTTGCTGTTGTATGCGGCAAGTCCTTACTTTAACAAATCCAATGATATGACCAGGTGGCAGGCGGCTGCGGATGCTGCGAAGGCGGTGATCGATATGAGCCAATACTCGTTGTATGGCACGTCGACGACCTATGGCAAGATCTTTACCGATTTCTTCAATCCGGAAGTGATCTTTGCCAGAGTATATGGAAACGTTTTTCTGGATCGCTACAACACGGTTTACCGGGACATGAGTCCAAATGGTTATAACGGGTACAGTGCGTACAATGTGCTGGGGCAGATGGTGGATGCGTTTCAGATGAAGGACGGAACTGCGTTCAGCTGGTCCAATCCGGCGCAGGCTGCCAATCCTTATGCTAATCGTGATCCCCGGTTCTATGCGGATGTTCTTTCGAATGGTGCGTCTTTTCAGGGGCGGCCGGCGGAGTTCTGGCTAGGTGGACTTGATTCGAAGCTGAGTAGTCTTTCTCCCTGGAACGCCTCCAAGACGGGTTATACGCTGCTGAAGATGGTGGATTCGACCTATAATTTCAATGTCCAGCCTTATAGCCCGGCGCAGTGGGTTGTCTTCCGGCTTTCGGAGATGTATCTGAACTATGCTGAAGCCGAGGCTCAGTTGGGGCAGACCGCCAATGCCTTAACCTACGTGAACAAGATCAGGGAGCGGGCAGGGATGCCGGATATTTCTTCCGGCGGCGGGGCCGACCTGATCGCGAAGGTTCAGCAGGAGCGGCGGATTGAGCTGTGTTTCGAAGGGCATCGATTTTTCGATCTCCGCCGGTGGGGCACGCCCGAGATCGGTTCGCAACCTGCGTTGGGAATTATCATCACTCCGACGAATCCTTCCAATACGACTTTTACTTATAGTGTGGATACCGTGCAGGCGAGGGTTTGGGTACCGAGCTTTTATTATTATCCGATCCCGCGCTCGGAAATACAGGCCAATCCAAATCTGACGCAGAACCCGGGTTACTAGTGAGCGAAGCGAAACTAGCGAACGAGAAGGAGCGTGGCGAAGCAGCTCCGACGAAGTTCTGAAAAAGAAGTATTTTGGGTTTAAAACCTGCACGGAGTATGAAAACGGTTTTTGGCGAAATAAAGAAGCTGGCGGAGGTTCCGTCCTATTCGAAGCATGATCGGCTGGTCCAGGGTATTATCAATGCGATCGACGAGAAGGTCCTGGTGACGGACGAGATGCTTCCGTCGATCAATACGATGATCCGGGAGCTGCGGTTTTCGCGCGATACGGTGGTAAAGGGCTACCAGGAGCTGATCAACCGGGGGTTGGTTGGATCGACGCGGGGAAGGGGTTATTATATTACGAACGGGAATACGGAGCAGACTCTCCAGGTGGCGCTGTTGATGTACAATATGGATACGTTCGAGGAGCAGTTTTATCGGAGCTTCCGGTCGGAGCTTGGGAGGAATGTCCATCTGAACGTATACTTTCATCACGGGAACATCGATATTTTCGAGACTATCCTGACGCAGATCAAGGGCAAGTACGGGATGTTCGTGGTGGCGCCGATCCCGCATCAGCGTACCCGCGCATTGCTGGAGGCGATCCCTCGTCACCGGTTCCTGATGGTGGACCGTTTCGAGCCGCTGGATGGCGAGTTCAATTATATCACACAGGAATTTGAAAATGCTTCCTACGAGACGTTTATGGAGCTGGCGCCGGTGATCCGGCAATTCGACGAGATGATATTTTTTCATTCGCCGGATTCATTTGACCCAAAGGAGATCCCGATCGCCTTCAAGCGGTTTTTGAAGAACGCAAAGATAAAAGGAAGGCTTATCCGGGAATTTAAGCCGGGCACACTTGAAAAAGGGAAGGTCTATTTCACACTGGACAACTTTGCCTTGTTTGCGATGCTCAAGGAATGTAAAGCCAGGAAGCTAAAGCCGGGTAAGGATCTGGGCATTTTGTCCCACAACGATGAGCCGGCAAAGGAGTTGATCGGGATAACCACTTATTCTGCGGATTTTTCGCTGATGGGCAAGAAGGCGGGCGAGTTTGTGATGAGGAGAGAGATGATAAGGGAGACTATGCCGATGGTGCTTTGGAGGAGGAACACATTATAGGTGGCGAACCTGGTTACGATAAGCAGTTTTCTTTTATTTACGGGGATCATCGCTTTTGTGGCCTGGCGACAGGCGCGAAAAACGAGGGTCGACACATTGAGCGGGTTATTCCTCGCGGGGCGCAGCCTTGGATTCCTTTTCGTGGGAGGGGGATTGTTGTTCGCCAATATCAATACGGCGACGATCGTAGGGGAGAACGAGCTGGTCTATACGAACAATATGACGGTGATGGCCTGGGGCATAACTTCAGTGCTGGCCATGCTGGTGGTGTCGGAGTTCTTTATGCCGATTTATCTTCGGACCGGGATCGCGACGACGCCGGACTATTTATCGGCGCGGTATGACCGGGGCACGGGTAAGCTGGTATCGGTGATCTTTTTGGTAAGTTATGTCGTGAATTTATTGCCGACGGTATTATACAGTGGCGCGGTGGCCTTTAACGGCCTGTTCCATCTCTCTGACCGGCTGGGGATGGATTACTGGACGACCATTTGGGTGCTGGTCTGGATCATGGGTGCGACGGGCTGTCTGTATAGTGTGCTGGGTGGGTTGCGGGCGATAGCGGCATCGGATACGTTGCTTGGGATGGGGATCTTCGCGGGTGGTATTTTGTTGCCCTTTTTTGCCCTGCGATATCTCGGGCATGGGGATCTGGGGGCGGGGCTGCATAAGGTACTGTCCAGTCATATCGATCATCTTAACAGTATTGGAACGGCGAAGGATGTTATTCCCTTTTCGACTTTGTTCACGGGGATGATACTGGTCAATTTATATTATTGGGGGACGGAGCAGTATATCGTGCAGCAGGTGTTGGCGTCGCGGGATCTGAAGACTTGTCAGAAGGGGATTGCGGTGGCTTGTCTGGGCAAGCTGGTGTCGCCGCTGCTGCTGAATATTCCGGGTTTGATAGCGGTACATGTGTTGACGCGGCTGCCCAATACGGCGGAGGTGTTCCCTGCTTTGTCGGCGCTGGTGTCTCCTCCTTTTATTTCCGGGTATATAGCGGCGATAATCTTTGGGGCGGGGTTGAGCACTTTCAATGCGGGGTTGAATAGTTCGAGTACGTTGTTTGTTCTGAATATTTATCGGCCGTGGCGGATATCGCGGGGACTGGAGGTGCGGGAGAAGTCGATGGTCCTTGTGGCGAAGCGGTTTGAGCTGGGGGTCTGTTTCTGTGCGATGTGCATAGCGCCGTTGCTGATCTTTGCCCGAAGTGGATTTTATACGTATGTGCAGACGGTGAATGGATTTTTCAATGTACCTATTTTTACGGTGATCTTTATCGGTATGGTGACGAAGCGGGTGCCGCCGGTGGCAGCGAGGGTGGGGCTGGTGTTTTTTATCGTGTGTTATGGGTTGACGCAGACGGTTTTTGATCTGAGACTTCATTTCCTTCATATCCTGGCGATACTGTTCGTGGTGACGTCGGCGCTGATGCTTCTGATCGGGCGGCTGTGGCCGATGGCGGAGCCTTACCGCCAGCGGATAGACAACAAGGTCGAGCTGACGCCATGGAAGAACAGGCATGTATATGCGATTTTGTTACTTGCGGCAATGGTGGCGATGTTTTTGCTTTTTTCGCCGGTGGGGCTTGCAAAATAGACTAATATACTATGATACGTTTTTTGTTTTTTGGAATTTTATTTTGGACCGTGGCGGCGAGGGCTCAAGGGGCGCGGTGGCGTTTGGCGGGCGATGGTGGGATCTCCTGGGAGGTTGGGGCGGGTGATGTGCATACCGATCATATAGAAATGGCGGGGAAGGGAATAGCGGCGATAGTGACTTATGGCACGAGTCCGTCGGGGCGTCTGGTGTTGAGGGAGCACCTGGTATTTCCCGGGTTGCGGAAAGTGCCCAATGATACGCGGGGGAGTTATTCGCTGGTTCTTTCGGATAACGTCGCGGATTCGATCCTGGTAGATGGACGGCCGATCGAGGAGAAGCCTGTATCCTTTTATATCCGGGGGCTGCTGCGGAGTGTGAGTCGCACGCAAACGCCGCTGGTGTTGCAGAGAACGGTTTTTCCGTCAGTGGATAAGCGGGCTTACCTGGAAGTGTATAAACTGACGAACACGGGAGCGGCAGCGATGCGGGTGTATGTGCCGATAATCCATTCGGATAGTGTGACCAACGGGCGGAAGGAGGTGGGTGGGCCGTTCGTGTTGACGCGGCGGACCTACGAAGCCGGGAATGCGGTGTTGTTACCGGGAAACAGCATGTCTTTTTCTTATGTGATCTCGATGCGTAAGCAGGTGGAAAATGATTATACTTATTCGGCGTCTTACGAGCTGGAAAGGCGGGTTCGGATGGTGAGCGGCATTTTTAGTTCGCTGGTATTAAAGACGCCCAATGATACGATCGACCGATTATTTGCCTTTAGCAAGTTGCGGGCGACAGAAAGCATTTATGATACGAAGGCCGGTCTTATGCATGGACCGGGCGGCGGCGATTACTATGCGGCGATATGGGCGAATGACCAGGCTGAGTATGCCAGTCCTTTCTTCCCTTTTCTGGGCAATGCGATGGGGGACGAGGCGGCAGAGAATACCTTTAGATTGTTTGCTTCCTATGTAAACCCGGAATTCAGGCCTATCCCCAGTTCCATCATTGCGGAAGGTGATTCTGTATGGAATGGTGCGGGGGACAGGGGGGATCAGGCGATGATCGCTTATGGCGCTGCGCGCTTCGGGCTTGCCTTTGGAGATACGATCGAGGCGAGACGGCTATGGCCATTGATCGATTGGTGTCTGGAATATCTTCGTCGCAGGGAAACGGCCAGTGGGGTCATCGCCAGCGAGTCCGATGAACTGGAGGGGAGGTTTCCTGCGGGGAAAGTGAATTTGTCGACGAATGTGCTTGCGTATGGCGGGTTTTTATATGCGTCCCGGCTGGCTGCTTCTCTTGGAAATGGGAGGAGGGCTTCTACGCTGGCGGCTGAAGCGGCAAGGCTGAGGGAATGTATCGGGACTTATTTTGGGGCCAGGATCAGCGGCTTTGATACGTACCGATATTATGAAGGTAATACTGTGTTGCGTAGCTGGATCTGTATGCCGCTGGTGATGGGCATCTTTGACCGGGCGCCGCAAACGATACGGGCCTTGTTCTCTCCTTATCTGTGGACAAAGAACGGGATATTAACCGCGGCGGGTGACAGTGTCTTCTGGGACCGGTCCACTTTATATGCGTTCAGGGGATTGTACTACGCGGGGGCAACGGATACCTGTAACCGTTATTTTTCCTATTATTCGCGTACGCGACTTCTTGGTGAGCATGTGCCCTACCCGGTGGAAGCCTGGCCGGAGGGCGATCAGCGGCATCTTTCGGCGGAGAGCGCCTTGTATTGCCGGGTGGTGACAGAAGGTCTTTTTGGGATCGATCCACTGGGGCTTGGAAAGTTTTCGTTCATGCCAAGGCTTCCGGCGGGTTGGCATTCGATGTCTTTGCAACATATACAAGCTTTTGGGGGTGACTGGGGTATCGATGTAAAGGACCGGCATGTGGTGGTGACGAAGTCCGGCAAGGTTGTGAAAGATATGATCTGGGATGGGGTTCAACCGATCGTCGTTAATTAATCAATGATAAGATTATGTTTAAATGGTTAATGGTTGCCGTGTGCACTGTTGTAGGGTGCTCCGTGTTTGGGCAGGGAGTTGGAGCGCCCGCGAAAGCGGTTGGTGCGCCCGGGCAGGGGGTTCGTTTTGGGTCGTCGGATACCGCGTTGGTGCGGGCATTTGATTGGGCGAAGGCGCAGGCGCTTCATTATAAGGGAAAGCCGGAAGACCCGGTGGGGCCCTGGTATGAGTCGGCGCTGCCGCCGAGAGATGCTTTTTGTATGCGGGATGTGTCGCATCAATCGGTAGGCGGGGCGATCCTGGGTCTGGATGCGGAGAACAAGAATATGCTGACCTTGTTCGCGCAGAATGTATCGGAGTCGAGGAACTGGTGTTCGTATTGGGAAATGAACAAGATGGGCGTTCCGGCGCCGGAGGATTATCGCAGTGACAGAGAGTTCTGGTATAATCTGAATGCGAATTTCGATCTTCTTTCGGCGACCTGGCGGCTGGCGGCGTGGACGGGTGACAGCAGTTATATCGGGGATCCGGTATTCAGGAACTTCCAGGAGAAGACGGTGGGACCCTATATCGAGAGCTGGGTACTGGATGCGGGTTCTTTGCTGACGAGGCCGGAGCATCCGAATGCGCCGGTGCCTTTCAACGAAGCCGATGCCTTCGACCGGTGCCGGGGCTTACCTTCCTATTCCGAGGGCATCCCCAATATCAAAATGGGTGTGGACCTGGTGGCTGCGCTGTACAGGGGACTGAGGACGTATTCGGAGATCCTGCGTCACCGTGGTCAGACTGCGGCGGCGGTGGAATATGAGCGGCGGGCGGAGCGATATAGGGTGCGTCTTGAAAAGGACTGGTGGAATGATTCGGTTGGGCGTTATAATACCTGGTACAGCAACGACGGTCATTTCGGGATGGGTGAGGGGGAGACCTTTCTGTTGTGGTTTGATGCGCTGCAGGATACGGCGCGTGTCCGAAGGACGATCGAACATCTGGCGTCCAAAACCTGGAATATTGA
>Ga0193717_1001503_pt1 | contig 14268 bp, 15 predicted proteins | sample U2c2metaG_FD_145900 | JGI IMG/M metagenome (GOLD analysis project Ga0193717, IMG submission 145900) | Soil microbial communities from a riparian zone of the East river system, Colorado, United States - U2c2 | ecosystem: Environmental > Terrestrial > Soil > Riparian zone | place: USA: East River... | reverse complement strand
CACGGTGGGATTCGACCCGTTCAGCGGGGCCAGCCCGACCTCAGTTGTCTTCGCAATGACCTCCGACCAGAGCACTCCGGCTCCGACCCGGACCGAGCGGCAGGCCGCGTCGATCGTGATGTCGTTCATTCGATGGGTGGCGATCACGACGGCGCCGCTCGCGGAACCGACGATCTGGTGGCCGGTGGTCTTCACCAAGACTGGCCGGTGTTGCCCTGCCGCGAAAGAAACGGCGGCCTGAACATCTGCCACGCTCTCAGGCACCACGATCACCGCGGGCGTTAACTCGTGATTCAGGTTGAATACCGCGCGTTCGTCGTCGTATCCCGCATCGCCCGGCAGTAAAACCGAACCCGCGACCGTAGCTACGAGGGGCGCGGCATCCTCCGGCAATACCGGCGGCAGGGAAGAATCGTTGAAAGCCATGACATACTCCTATTGCTAGTGCCTTGAGTCAAACTTATCTCACCCCTTCAATTTCAGTGTGCCTAATACTGTCGTTTGTATCGCATTGTGCGAACCTGTGACAGAAAGGCCGAGGAGTGCGGCAAATAAGGCTTGAGCAGATCAAGTTTCTGCTTGGCCATTCTTCCACCCAAACGACAGAACGCTACCTCGGCTCGGAGCGGGGACGTCGCAATGGCGGTGAATGACAATATTGGTTTGTGAACTCAGGCTTGGTCGATGACGAGACTTTCCGCTAGGAGACTACCAATGGCGGAACGCCGCAAGACTCCGTAAGAGCAGGTTCAGGCCTCTGCGTCAGCCCTAACGTCGATCTGGTCCGTTTTCTGAAGCTACCCCTAGAAGAATCGATATATACCCTTGGTCTCTCCAAACCAGATATTTCCTTCACCATCCACCAACTCTGCCATCTCAAAAGGTTGATGTTATAGGTTTTAGAAATAGCTGGGGACGCTTTGCTCTGGACATCACGCAGGCTGATCAGCCACTTTCTTTAACCATGACCTGAAATTACGTGCTCGGTCTGCGGCAATACGTCCCCAAACCACAGTGTCAGCCCCGAGCCGGTCCAGGCCGGCAGGCCACCAGTTGTAGACAAAGGATGAGCTGTCTTTCTGCAGGGTCTCGGCGAATCTGGAACCTGTTTTTAGAATCCGCGATAGGCCCTGTTGAACTTTGGCCGTGGCTGATTATGGATAAAGGCGGAAACGTCGTAGGCCTCCTGCGGCGTGAGGATGCCCATACGATTCTGGGGCATGTTGTGCTGGACAAAGGCAGCCATCTTACGAATGCTGTACATACCTGCCCCGTCGTTGAAGGAGCCGTCTCCCCACAATGGAGGAATGAGATAGGGGTTGCCTTCACCGTTGAAGCCGTGACATCCAGCGCACTGAGCTGCGTAAATCTCAGCGCCATGGAGCGGGTCGGGCTTGAGGTCGGGCAAATTGATAAGGCCTCGCCCAACAAAGGGCTGACTGTCGAGATGCGGTGCGGAAAGCCACTCAATATAATCGACGATGGCTTTCATCTCAGGGCTGTTGTAGTCAAGCGGAGTGCCATTTTCGCTACGAACGAAGCACTCCTCGATACGGTCTTTGAGTGTGATGTTATGACCAGCGCGCTGGCTGTACCTAGGGAAGAGTTTGGGGATGCCGACGACCGGCAAGGCGAAAGGCTGTATTCCGCCCTCTACGTGACAACTGGCGCAAGCGAGCTTCGCGTGGGTATATTTCGCACCCGCGGTGGGAGTCTCATCGAACAACAGCTCACCCCGGCGAACGCTGTCGCGGAGCTTTGAATCGGAGATGGTCCCGATCGTAACCCGATGCCACATACCACTTTGGCGTGGAGATCGGGGTCCCAGCTGAAAATTAGGAAGTTTGTGCAGGTGAATGCCGATCAGGATGACGCTGAAATAGACGGCGAGAATTCCGGAGATCAACATAAAATACCGACCGCGCATTGTTATTATCCCTGCCGACTCTTTTGCGAAATAATTTCGATGGTTCCGAGACCTTCAAAATGGAGCAAATCGACGAGCATCGCAAGAGCTATAACATTGGGCTTCATCAAGGAGTAAGAGAAGAATCCTGTAATACGCTCGGTCATCGCTCCTACTATAGAAAACCGCAGTACCGAAGTTGTCAGAGTGATGTCATAGACAAACGACTCTATTCACGATGGGCTCGCTGAGCAGCTTGCAGGAACGACCGCCCGGCGATGCTAAACCAGCGGACACTTCGAACTGGCTGCCCGCATGGTCCTTGCCCGTAGCGGTCAACGCATAACAGAGACTCTCACTGGCCAAGTGCCGATGCGAATGGGGTGGCGGCTGGTTGGATACGATCCTTTGGGTAGGGCGTACGCATCACGTCCTCGAATACCTCGGCACCATAGCCGTTCGAAACCAAGGAGGGAATCAGCCACAAGACAATCGTGGTCCCGCTTAGTAACGCTGTTTTTCGTTTCTGATCCATTCTCGCCATCTCTTATGGGACGCTTTGCATCTGCAATATTTGCGGCTGCTGGTCTGCCATCATTGAGCAAGTACCGTGAGCCATAATGTCTGTGAATGTAGCCAACTCCATCTCCGGAGTAGCTAGCCGCAGACACCACCACGCGGAAACGTGTTCGTGCAATAAGACGCTTATTCAGCATCTACAGTGAACACCTTTTTACCTTCTCTATGATAGGTACGCTGCAAAGATCTCAGGACTCCTGCAAGAATGTCAGTGTCTTTAGGTTAGTGAAAACTCCACCAGCGAGTGCCAATTCCGAAGAATGATGTCGAATTGCTCAGCAGACCTGTCACGTAGCCAAATGTCGCTCAACTGTAGCCCGCCGAACACAGCTGATTCTAAACGGAGCCAACACTCCCAACGCCGAGTTCGTGTCGATCAAACCTCACAAAAGAAATCTAAAGTATTTAATCCATGAATACTGTCCTCATCACAGGCGCGGCGTCCGGTATTGGAGAAGCAGCAGCACAGCATTGTGCAGAACAGGGCTTCTGCTGCTCATTGGTCTTGAACTGGATGAGCGGAACGCGAACACCGAAGAAGTCGCAGCCCCCGCTTGACAATGGCTTACGTGGAGGGTCGGCAAACCGGAAGTTTCAGTTCTAGTTGGCTATACAGACACTTGCCCCTCGTCACGCAGGAGACCTGCGCCAGTACTCTCACAGCAATTCTTGTTGTCGTAGATAGATCCGTGCTGAGAATGCAAGTCTGATGGATACCGATAAACTATCGTTTCAGCTCGCATGCCAGAGTGATTCGCAAATCATCCGAGGTCTTATCTACTGTGCCCTAGTAGATAGGCCTAATGCCGGGAATCTAACAGTAATTCCTATTTACCCCTTAAACCTCATCGGGCCGAGTAAAAACTTGCCCCTCTAAGTGCTTGAATAGCGATGCATAACAAAGCTGGCAAGCTAATTCCGATCATCAGCCACTACGTTGTATGATAAGACATCCGGGGACAGAACCATGCAGGCGGAACCCCTACTTTCCCTCGCCGTTTCCGTTGCTGGTGAGCAAAGTCTCCATGGCGTCCTCGAAGGTATCGTTCGGGGTCTAGCGACACAGCCGGGAGTTGCTCTTGCGCGCATCTGGCTTCTTAGACCAGGTGACTTGTGCGATTCCTGTTTTATGCGAGCCGAGTGTCGCGATCCGACTCAATGCCTTCAATTGGTTGCGAGTGCGGGTACTCCTCTTAACTCTCCTGGAGAAGACTGGTCGTTCCTACAGGGTCACTTTCGACGAATGCCGCTAAACGCCCGGAAGGTCGGCACGATCGGAGCTACAGGAATCCCCATCTTTATTGAAAACTTTGCGCCCGAGAACGAATGGCTCGCTCGAGCCGATTGGGCCAAGCGCGAAGGCATTCGTGGATTCGCTGGACATCCGCTCATTTTTCGCGGGAAGACTCTCGGAGTTCAAGCATTATTCAGCCGACAACCCCTCGATGAGCAAGCATTTATCTGGATTCGTATGTTTGCGGACCAGGCAGCCGTTGCCATCACAAACGCTCAGGCCTTCGAAGATCGAACGCGCGCTGAAGCAGTCGCGGTACGCAGTGAGGTGCGTCTGCGCACTCTGCTAACAGCGAACAACGCTATCATCACAAACCTCTCTCAAGACGCGCTCCTACATGCCGTCTCCGATGCTCTACGTCAACTTCTAACCTTCGATTTCATGGGTATCGCCCTCTATTATCCAGAACAGGATGCTTTTCGAATCTTGGCCGTGGAGGGAGACCTGGGCTATTTTCGCCCAGGGCGGGAGGTGAGCCGCGAGGGCAATAGTATCGGGTGGGTCTTCGATCATCAGTCACCACTAATTCGCCGAGACTTGGAGAAAGACCAGCAGTATTCGAATGAGCGCCGTTTCGCCGCTGAAGGCATGCGATCTCAGTGCATCGTGCCTCTTCTCGTCCACGGCAATTGTATCGGGGTGCTTGTGGTAGCCAGCAACAAGAGAGGTCGCTACAACAACGACGACGCCCAATTCCTGCAAGAGATTGCAAACCAAATTGCACTTGCGCTCGAAAATATGAAGTCGTATGAGCAAATCGCAACCTTGAAGGCGAGGCTCGAAACGGAAAACACCTATCTCCAAGAAGAGATACACAAGGAACTTATTGGAGCTCCTCCGCAAGGTTGATCTGGTGGCCCCCTCCGACTCCACTGTTCTTCTTTTAGGCGAAACGGGCACTGGCAAAGAGCTGATTGCACGCGCCATTCATTCGCGTAGCCGTCGCAGCAACCGACCTCTCGTAAAGGTCAATTGTGGTTCCATTCCGACCGGTCTAGTCGAGAGTGAAATGTTTGGTCACGTCAAGGGCGCCTTTACGGGGGCCACGACCAACCGCATAGGGCGCTTCGAACTGGCCAATCGTGGAACGCTCTTTCTGGATGAGGTCGGTGAACTACCGCCGGAGACTCAGGTGAAATTGCTGCGCGTCCTGCAGGAACAGGAATTTGAGCCTGTCGGAAGCAGCCGAACTATCCGCGTGGACGTGAGGGTGATCGCCGCGACCAATCGTGACTTGGAAAAGAGTGTCCGGGCAGGCTTGTTTCGTTCGGACCTGTATTACCGTTTAAACGTCCTTCCTCTGGTAGTGCCGCCGCTCCGCGAGCGGCGTTCTGATATTCCCCACATCGTGATGCACCTCTTAGAGCGATTCTCTAAGAAGGCCGGAAAAGCACTGGCGAGAGTATCCCAAGGTACGATGGAGTTGCTGACCAATTATTCTTGGCCGGGTAATGTTCGAGAGCTCCAAAATGTCATCGAGCGCGGAGTTGTTCTGAGCCGCGGTTCGGTACTCAGTCTAGGGCCGGATTTTCTTCCAATGGAAGCACCAGCTGTACCCGCCGCGGACGCGTTTGACTCTACACTCTCGAACAGTCCAACGGCCCTGTCCGACATAGTCGAAGGTTCGTTGCCCATCCCACTTTCTCTTGAAGAAGTCGAAAGGCGCCATATCCTGTTTGTACTGGGGCAAACGGGATGGGTTATAAACGGGGATAAAGGCGCAGCGGCAATTCTTGGGATTCATCCGAGCACTCTCCGTAGCCGGATGGACAAACTGGGCATCGTACGCCGCGGTGACGATATTTCGAGAGCCTCATGATCGTGGGCACTCAAACAACGAAATACCGATAGCGAGCCCACGGTAAATCTGCTGTGCGTGAACAGTAACTTCCTTCCTTTTCAGCCCTAATGCCAAAACCGCGAACAGCCTACCGACTGGCACAGCGATTGCACTTCTCAGTGCAGGCCCTTTGAGGATGGCTGCGATGCTCACGATTTCACAAAACAAATCATCTGAGGGAAATGACTCTATTGCTCGAGGGCCACAAATATTACTTACCTCTAACTATAGAAAGCGGAGAAGTGAACATATGAATTATGCGGTTCTACCTTCACAAATTCCGACGCACCTTATCTTGTGCGTGGATGACGAGATAATAGCAACGAGACTTCGCGGTGCAATCCTAGAGCAACAAGGCTACTCGGTTGTTATTTGTCATCATCCGCAGGAAGCTCTCCAATGCGATTTGTCCACAGTCGATCTTGCGATCGTAGACTTCGAAATGCCCGTACTAGACGGTAAAGAGTTGCTTTTGCGCATGAGAGCGCTGGGAGCGCGATTTCCGGTCGTGCTACTTAGCGGATCACCAGATGCACTTTCCCACGAGGACCGCATTCTTTTTGCTCGATGTTTGGATAAGGCGCGACCTATTGAGCGCCTGTTGGACACTCTCACAGAATTTCTGAATCCAGGTTGTATTCCTGATTTCGGTATTTGACACGAGATAGTCACTCTAGCTTCGTAAAGTGTGAAGGGGAACATTCTATGCACGGCGACAATGGAATTATTGACGTTTCCAGTAACCATTCTTCCGACCGGACTGTCGACAAACTCAAAAGCATTCTTCTATTGAAGGAGATCACCCTGTTCATTGTGATCGATCACAGTGGAGAGGCCGCGAAGGTGGGACTGGAAATGCGTTCCCACCCAACTGCTGATCTTTGGCAACCCCAAGGCCGGAACGCCTCCTATGCTTGCCACTCCCAGCATCGCCCTTGACCTTCCGCTGAACATTCTTGTTTGGGAAGATACCGAGGGAAAGGTGTGGCTCTCCTACAACAGTCCGGACTATTTGAAAGAAAGGCACGGCCTGCCTCGGGACCTCTTGCAAAACATCGCCGCCGTGAAGGCCTTGGTTACCAGCGCCGCAGAGTAACCACGTGGTCTAATGCTCATCATTTCATCTCTCAGAGACGAAGTGATGAAGCATATCTAGACTGTGTTCGGCTGTCTGCGTCACGTTAATAAGACCACCGGACCTGGCTGATTACGACGACGCTCAGCTACGTCTGCTAAAAAAGGTCGCTCATTGATGCGAGGACCTGAGTCGTACTTCGAGAACTGCGTGGGGAGAGTGATGACCGTTGATGGCAGATCGCCCGAAATACTTATTACTGTTTGCTCAGAGCAAATAGGTATGGCATTAGTTCTCTTTCGTGCTGCAGTTTTTGATGAGACAGGAGAGAAAGCTATTCTTCCGCTTAGTGATCGAGGCATTCGGAATGCATTGCTCGAAGCAGAGGTGCCCCAACGTGGAATTGGTGTTATCAGGATTTACTTTGATCTCGCAACAGTATTCCTGTAGTGCAAAGGGTCGTCTGTTTTCTCCAATTGTTGAGAGAACAACATCAGATTCCCCATCCACAGTGGAACGAAATCGTGACGTATCACAACACGTTTGTTCCAATAATCGAAGCGATAGCGTGGTGTCCAGCTCACAGAGATGAAGCATTTGATGTGGTTCTGTTTGCCAAGATTAGTGAGTCGTATGGCGACTGACATCCATGGTTACTTGTCATCTGTTAGCTGACTCGCTGAAAACATAGGATTTCTTTTATTTGTGCTGGCTAGGAGTTACACAGATGTCATCGAAGGTGGACTTAATATCGCTTTCCACAAAACCACTCAGGTTGGTGCATGAGTCTCAATTCGTTGTGCTGATGCTTCAGCCCGGAACTATGAATCTCAGCATCGACGGCGGTCCAACGGAACGGCTCGAATATCTGGCAGGCGACATTGCTTTATGTCGTCGGCATATTGTCGGCCTCGTCGAGAGCCCGGACCAAATGAAGAAACTTCGGTTCGAACTGTCTGATCTCCACCTAAACGAGGCTGCCGGTGAGGCGAATAGAGAGATAGAGCTGCAGAGTATCCCTAAGCTCAATGATCCGCAGATCCGAGCCCTGCTGACTGCAGTCAATATCGAACGAGCATCTGGTTTCCCCAGTGGCCAATTATTTCTTCAATCTATCGAAGTGGCACTGGCAGCCGTATTAGTGAAAACTTACTCTCTCTCAATAGGAACCAGGCGCCCAATCAAAGGTGGCCTAAGCGACGTTGGTCGGCGTCATGTCATAGACCTCGTGCGCTCCAGAGTCAGCGATGATATTAGTCTCGCCGACATGGCGGCAGTCACTGGGCTGAGTGCTACTCACTTTTCTCACAGCTTCAAAAAGTCGATGGGTGAAAGCCCCCACCAATTCGTATTGCAACAGCGAGTGCAGTGCGCCAAAGAGTTGCTCGAATCAGCGAATCTGCGAATGATCGATATCGCTCTCGCCTGTGGTTTCAAGACGCCACAACATTTTGCTCGGATATTTCGAAAGGTGTGTGGTCTAAGTCCCACAGAATACCAGCGACTTAAATCAGGAAAACGGTTGCGAGATGCGTCCCTCCGGTCTTCTACAAATTCTGCGGGGTGGAGGTTGCGCTGACGATCCACGATTGGAGGTTGCAATTTGTTATCTGCTTGCGGCGCTGTGTTCCGGCAGCCCGTTCTGCGCCGGCCAAAAACTAATACCAAGGAAGTGTTTGGGAACGCCATCGTCAGCGCGTGTTCCTTTCAGGAAGGCTTTCGCTGAAGAGTCTTATATAAGATAGGCATCCGGAAATATAAGCGGATATAGCGTGCGACGCGGCGGCGCGTTCCCTGGCGATCTCGTTGCATACATGGAATCGGAGGTCTAGGTCATCTTGAATTCAATTCGCGATTAAGTCTGGTTATAGGGTCGTAGGCTTGTTTGAGGCTTAACAAATATCAGCTGCAAGCACATGCGCAGCAGTGATTGTTGTCTCCCTAAAACCCCGCGGGCCCGTACTCACACCATTTCGGTATCCGGCAGAACGTTTATCTTTCTGTTACAGCAGAATTCGACACAAGCGACCGTAATAGACACGATGAGAGCGGGAAGGCAAGATACACTTGGCGCAAGATACCCTTAACTTAGATGAGACTCAAGTTTTGGTTGGTAGAGATCTCATCCCTGATCAGAGCAGTCTCACACCCCGATCTAAAGTTCATAGAGGATGAATCCGAGCGGCACATTCAACGCGCCGCACTTCAGAGTTTCTTGGCCCATAAACAAAAGCTCCAGTCTGTTAGCTCGAATCATCCGGTCGTCGTGTTTGTAAGTCATGCGCGCGATGCCGTCAGGCCCTGCGCTGTAGGCGACAACGACATTTGTATTGAGTGCTCGGATCGAGCACAGAGCGGTAGGGAAGGGAAGACTTTTCTAAAGTTGAGCAATGCATGGGCTGCCCTTCGATGGAAGATGATGATCATCTTCTCGTTCTTCAGCATCGTGTCAGTGGCGATGATCACGTGTTTCTCCATTGCACTGCTGAATGTCGTGATACGACGGGAAAGCGCCTTTCTGATTGAGGAACGGATCAAGGTAATTGTTGAGAGCCGCAAGGGAATCATAGATCCCGTCCTTAACAGGATTGACGGATGTGAGTATGCATCCAATGCAGCCCTCTTTTCACTCTTCACGGAGTACATGAGTGCATCGTGGCCGGGCAGTCAAACTGTGGTGAGCATGCTGCCTCTGGAGGTGCAGCCTGTCGTGAATCCACCGTGGCTTGACTCGCCCACCTTTACGGGCATCGTTGAAGATCACGGTAAGATTGAAATCCGTTTTCTCCGGATGGTGAAGCGGAAGGGCTGTTTGGTGAGAGTCGTGGTCAGAGTTCCTCTCGGCGAGGCTTATCTGAGTCAATCGGCAGCTGCTTCGGGCCTGGAAGTTGTTGACAGTCAACCAATGATCCTGCGTCGCTATAGACATGACGAGGGGTTGGTTGGTGAGAGTGAAGCTAACTTTATACCAGGATCGTGGCGCCCAATCCCAGTTGTCGTTGTGGCGCGAAACTGGGAATCAGGATCGACTGAGAGTTGGGTAATCTGCAAGATTCGTCCCGGGTACTCACGGACCATTGCGGATCTTTCACGTATAGGGTTGCGCAGGGCATCGTGGTTCGGTCCTCTCATCAGCATCGGATTTGGCCTGTGCCTGGCGTATGCCTGCGGGGTGTTTTTCTCTCTGCGGCTGAGCAGGCGTATTGTTTCGGTGATCGACAGCTTGAGTTATGCGGCACATAAAGTTGGGTCGGGTGATTTTTCGGTGAGCATTCCGGTTGCCGAGCAAGATCAACTTGGACTGCTCGCCACTTCGTTCAATACGATGACGAACCATCTGAGAGACCTGCGGGAACAGGAGAAGCAACGAATTATTCTTGAACGTGACATTGCATTGGCTCATGAAGCGCAGCAATATCTTTATCCGCGGGTTGCACCCGTTTTGTGGGGCGCAGAGGTGTGCGGCATAACTGCGCCTGCCCGGATCGTGAGCGGCGATTTGTATGACTTTTTTTCGTTCGATGACAACACTGTGGGCCTTCTCTGTGCGGATGTGAGCGGTAAGGGAATGTCCGCTGCACTAATGATGGCGCATCTTCAGGCGGTTGCACATGGCAGGATGCTGATCCTTGAACAGCCGAGTGCAAGACCTTCACCGTCGGCACTTGCTGCAATGCTCAATCGCGATCTCTGTGGCCGTTTCGGTGACAATCGATACGCCACGATGTTTTATGGAGAATACGACTCGAGCGCTCGATTGTTGCGGTACGTCAATGCTGGGAATTGCCCACCGATCCTGATCTCCGCCACCGGTGAGGTGACAGTACTTCGAGATGGCGATTTGCCCATAGGACTATTCTCCGAAATAACTTATCGGGAACTGGGAATTACGCTTTCACGCGGGAGCGCTATCGTTGTGTACAGCGACGGATTGATTGACGCGCTAGATTTTCAAGGTAGGGAATTTGGCGAAGAAAGACTCGTGAGTTGCTGCAAACTGTTGCCGAAGGGAACATCGGCCGAGTCGATCTGCACATTCTTGTCGCAACGCGTTGCGGAATGGTCAGCGGGTGCGGAACAATTCGACGATACCACCATTGTTGTGTTGGCTGTGAACTGATTCGAAGCACGAGTTGGGAACCAAAATCAGTTTTGCGGGCGGTCTCATTGTTGTCGGCCTGCTGGCGTTGGGCTATGTCCCCCGAACCAGGCATTCAAAGGAAGCCGAGGAAGCGGCTAGGCAGCGTAGGGGGGCCATCCCGGATGTGGCGACATATGTCGTGCGTCCTAGTAACCCTAGGTCACCATTTGCTCTTCCCGGGAATATTGAACCCATAACCGAAGCTGTTATTTATGCCCGGTCAGACGGCTATGTAGAGAAGAGGTTGGTTGATATCGGCGAGCGTGTGCGCGCCGGGCAGTTACTAGCCGTAATCAGCTCCCCTGAAACAGATCAGGAACTGCAGGAGACGAAAGAAGCCTTGGCGCAGAGTCGATCTGATTACGCAGCGGCGAAAGCTGGCACGGATGAGGCAAAAGCGAATCTATTCATTGCCAATGTCACTAACAGACGCTGGCAGGACCTTGTCGCCCGCAACGTCGTCTCGCAGCAGGAGGCGGACCAGGCGCTGTCAACTTATATGGGCCGTCAAGCGGATATGACCGCCTCACAGGCTAAGGAGCGTGCAACCCAAGACGCCATTCGCGTCAACGAAGCACGCGTTCAACGCCTTAGAGAGCTTGTATCTTACGAGCGCGTCGTCGCGCCGTATGCTGGAGTCATTACCGCACGCAATATCGATATCGGATCATTGGTAAGCTCGGGTAGTAATGCAAATATTCCGGTTCTCTATAAGTTGGGGAGAATCGACAGGATGAGAATCTTCGTCGATGTGCCGCAGGCGGATTCCGAATACATTCACGTCGGGCAGACTTGCTCCATACACGTGCGCGAGCTTCCCGATCATGATTTCGCTGCGACCGTCACTCGCTTTGCCAACGCTATCGACATAACCTCACGTACCATGCGCACGGAAGTTCAGATCGGCAATCCAAATGGTGAGTTGCTACCAGGTATGTATGCACAGGTTAAGTTTGATCTCAAGCGTACGAAGCCGCCAATTCTTATCCCGGCAAATACCCTAGTTGCTTCTCCGGCAGGGGATCAGGTCGTGGTTGTGAAAGAAGGCGTAGCTCACTTTAGAACCATCAATGTACTCCGAGATTATGGCCCGGAGATCGAAGTGGGCGATGGGGTTGTCTTTGGCGATGCGTTGGTTGCCAATGTGAATGATAGTATTCGCGACAATGAAAGGGTAAAGATCGTCTCTCATATTGAGCTTCCTCGGCAACCGTAAACCATGATATGGAGCTGCAGAGCGCTTGAGATCTAAAGGTAGTAGCCAACTTTGCGATTCTGACTGGCGACCCAGATGGCTAGCCAAATATTCTCTGTCACACATTCGGACGATTCGATACAAGCGACTCGAACAGACACAAGTGAACGCGAGGGGCGAGTTACATTCCAGGTCACTGCCATGTCGACAAGATCTACGTGAGGGTACCGGTGTGGTGAGTTGAATCTCTCATCACTGATCGGGTGCTGCCGTTTGCAAAAGAGAAGCTCTCTGACTGAAGAACCCTTTCTAATCTTCAGGGAGAGCGATGTTGCTGCGAAGTGTACAGATACCGTTATTTCTGCAAAGCAAATGTTCGTAGTCGTGCAGTAGGAGTGTGGCAATCATCGCCGCTTGGACAGTCACAACAACTGAAGCCACAGGTTTTCGCCGAAATATACGCTCAGGTATTAGGTTTTATAGTGGAATTTCCTCAACCATACGCTTTTCCGGAGCTTACTGTAGGCCCAGAAGTACGACATGAGAGCGATCGTTCCCATTAATACCGATACTGGATACCTGTAGTTCGGAGCTTTCATCACAAACGGCAGTATTCCGACGGTCAGCGCTGGGGGCATATGTACTTTGAATGTCTTTAGGATTGCAATCGAACAGAACATTGCCACGATGACACCGACAAAACCGTCATGGAAGATACGGCAGAACTCAAGTCCGACCGCACTAGTAACAAAACTTATCAACGGGAATAGGATGGGACGCGCCATCCAACCTGGCACTTCCGGATGTCCGAGAATCTCATAAGCTACGACGATAAGCGGAGGAAAGATCAGAAAGAAGAGGCCGGTGACTTGGGCGAGCCCCGCTAAAGCCAATACAAAAACCAGTAGCGCCGCGCTCCAAAGGCGATCTTTAGGGGGTGCCTCGAGATCATCGATCACTTTCGAATTGATTTTCTCTTCGCTCGAGAGAATGTAGTTCTTAGGGGAATATCGCTTCCATGCGAATAGGACCAATGCGAGCAGGCTTAGGCCAGCGAAAACCGCCGCGGGATAGATCCAGCTTCGCTCGCCGAGAACCATGGGAAGCACACCTGCGGAGATCGCAGGTGCAATCGTAGATTTTAGCAGCTTTATAACGAGAAGGCTGATCACTACGATTAATGCAAGAGCAGTAGCATTGAAATTTGTATGACGCACCACAAATAAACCGAAGAACGCAGTAATTGTCGGTGTCAGAACGAGCTGCCATGGTTGGCTTGCCCATTTCCCTCGCGGTCGCGTGAAAACGTCATGCGAGAGCGCCGTAAGTTCGGGGAACAGCAACAGCGAGAAGCCTATCTTTATGGCCAAAAGAGCGATAGCTCCCATGTAGATCAGTGCGAGTATTTCACCTTGAAAGACGGCTGCGTGTTGTTTGTGGGGGACTTGCATATCTCTCCGTACAGACATTTGCCTAATAAGTGTTGCTCATAGATACAAATCGACAGAAGGATCGTCATTGAAAGCGGCCGAAGACTGCGCGAGAGTTGCCATGGCGTTTGGTGCTTTACCCATCCGGGCTTTCATATTATCCAGAACTTCCGTGACAGTTGCATCGGTTGAGTTAGAAACAGGTGAAATGCGTGGCATTGATCTTCTCCATTGTGATTAAGTACGACATCTGAACTCCTGGGAGTGCATCGGAGTTTTCGCTTCGTTTGCCAAACCACAACAACTAGGAAGTATTTATCCCGGCTATCCTTTTGGGTGCCATTTCCATCGCCCGAGAGAGCAAGAACGTCCGGAAGATACCGACGATCCCTGTTGGTTCTGGACCAGCAGGATATGCCATCGAAAAACGTCTCGATAGCTTCAGCCCGTGTACTCTTGCGATCTTTAGCGTTCCGAGAGAGAGATGATTTCGGACTGCCCACCTCGAGACGAAGGTGATTCCGAGGCCGGCTTCCACGCCACTCAGCAGACCTTCGGTTGAGTCGAGCTCCATGCTGATCATCAGATCTTTCCTCTTCACCCCGGCCTTTGCAAGCGCTTGCTCCACCACTCTTCTTGAGCCGGAGCCAAATTCGCGCACGAGCAAAGGTTCGCTCTTCAGATCCTCCAACTTAATATCGTGATTAGCCCATCCATGAGTTGCGGGGACAACAAGTACCATGTGATCGTCCATAAACGGTTCGATATGGAGATCTTTTCGCTGCTCCGGACCTTCGATGAGCGCTAG
>Ga0193717_1001502_pt1 | contig 14269 bp, 14 predicted proteins | sample U2c2metaG_FD_145900 | JGI IMG/M metagenome (GOLD analysis project Ga0193717, IMG submission 145900) | Soil microbial communities from a riparian zone of the East river system, Colorado, United States - U2c2 | ecosystem: Environmental > Terrestrial > Soil > Riparian zone | place: USA: East River... | reverse complement strand
CGAGGCCACTATACCCAAAGCAAACAGCGCTATATATTGTACAAAATGCCCTAACTGAAAGCCCACCGGCGATAATACCCAACCAACCGGAAAAACACACCTTACCAGGTAACTGCCCAAAGCCAGCGTCAACGCAAATAAAGCAATGGTTAAAACACCAGGAACCTGTCCTAATGATAACGGATTGTTTTTAAACAACAGCATACCACCTGCATACAGCAAACTGAACAACAACAAGGCGGCCACGAACCACAGTACCCCAAAATCAATCCAGGAATGAAAGCCGCCCAGGTATTGCAGATAGGTGATATCATTACCCTTACCAAAACGGTAAACCAGGTAGCTCAACACGGGCGATAATATTAAAGAGTAAAATATAAGCGGGATGCCAAGCCGTTTTAACCTGTCGGCAATAAAACGGGCCGCGCCTTTTTTTTGATAGGATGACTCTGTAAAGTAAGCGGATATAAAAAAGAAGAAACCCATGAAAAACGATTGGTTGACGGCTACAAACAAGGTCATGGGGATTGATGCCGCTATGTGCGTGGTTTTTTCACTGTAATACCAGCCGCCTGGTGCGCCATAGGTAATAAAAGTGTGGTGCAATACTACTAAAATGGTAAGTACTACCTTTAGGTTATCAATATACAGTATTTTACCGGCTTGTGTGCTACTGCCATTGGTAGGGGGTGTTACAACGGTTTGAGTTTGCATTATTACAGGTTATAGTTACTTACAGTACTTGTCATCTTTAATGTGAGTACACCTAAATGATGCATTATTTAAGTAAAAGTTACACCTGTTAGTAATTATTTAATCAGCTGACCGGCTTTTTGTTCCTCGGGGGTTAATTTCAGGAATTTTTTGTAGCTGGTATCCAGATAGGTGGTGAGGTTAAAATCTGTACTGGTATAGGTTTTAACAGATGGGATATAAAGTAATATGAAATTATTCATATCGTCGCCAGTTAAGGGTACGTATTTGGCAATATTTTCAGGGCTGAAAACCTCGGTTATTTCATCCTGTACCTGTTGATTCTGTATAAATTCTCCCGCCCGTTTACGTTTCTTGTCGTCTTTTGTCCAATAGTGCAGCCTGAGTGCAACACCACCCTTGTAATAACCTGTTTTGACATCGCGCTGATAAACCATCGTTTGCCCGTGAAACTCAGGATCCTTATAGCCGCTTGCAGGCGGTTTGATCTCTGTGCCGGTTACCTTGACCTCACCAAGCGTAGTTTGCTTTGGTGTTAAAAACACTTCCCGCCCCAATAGGTTAGTCAGCAATATGGTATCTGGCCGGTAAAAGGCACCTGTAAATACGAGCAGATCACCTGTTTTTGCCGGGATGCTGAACCTTCCGGCTTTATCGGTTACCACCACTTTAGTGGTGGTCTTATTTTCAACCTGAATACCTTGTAACACTACACGGGTCTTGTTTTCCAACACAGTACCATTCTGCACACCCTGCGCATAAGCAACAGATGTAATAAAACAACCCATAAAAACTAAAAGCAGGTAACGGAGCATTTGCGAAAATAATCAGAAGATGCGGTTCATCAATTGCCTATCATATTTTTTTAACTAAAATTAACATTTGATATCAAGTAAAAGGGTGCCCCCAATCAGGGGCACCCGGGTGATAGGTATGAGGTATTACGGTTATTCAATATCCATTCTCTTATCGTTACCACCCTCTTTTTTATGCACAGTTTCCTTTCCTTTTACGGCTTCGTTCTGTAATTTTTTAAGCATTTCGCTGCCTATCAAAGCGTCTATCATACCATTACCGCCGCCATCCTTTCCGCTAACCAATATCTCTGGCACCAACCTGATACCGTTGCTGGCCAGGGCTTCGGCTACACGCACGATAGCGTATTGTTCGGTACCCATGGCCTCCGTTTTTTGTTTGGTTACTTCGGCTTCGGCCAAACCTATGGCCTTGATCTTGGCACCTTCAGCAGTACCATTAACCTCGGTAGCGTTGGCATCGGCTTTGGCATTCACTGTTTTGGCTTCGGCATCGGCTTTAGCTATCGTGATCCTCACCTCGGCATCAGCCTTGGCGTTAATAGTTTTGGCCTCAGCCTCACCACGTGATGCGGCTACTTTTGAAGCGGCCATCTGGGTATTGATCTCCACCTGGCGGGTTGATTTTACAACCTCTGGCTGCATATCGGCACCAGCCCTGGCGCTTTCAAATTCCTTACGCTCAATTTGGGCGTGGCGTTGTATCTCGTAAGTTACTTTTTCTTCTTCGGCCAGTTTACGGTCGGTAAGGGTTTTCATCAGTGCAGCAGGCGGCACTATATCACCTATCAGTGTATCAACGCCAATTACATTATAGGTTGTTAACACAGCACCTATATGATCGCGGGCGTCACTTTGTCTTTGGATACGGTTGGCCAAAAAGCCTATAACATCACTCCTTTGTGCCGAGTTACGGAAATAGTTGGCAATGGTAGGCTCCAGCACCTGCGATACCAGGTTTTTCATCTTACCAAAACGGGCTATTACTTTTGGTGCTTCGTTACGTGGCACGTGGATGATCTGTGATACATCCAAATTGAATGTAAAACCATCGCTTGACCTTACCGTAATGGTACACAGGTTTTTATCCAGTTCATGCGCTTCGGTACGGCTATCGGCCCAGTTAAGCACAATATTGGTGGTAGGCACAATCTCCACCGCGTGGGTGTAAATGTTAATGGGGTGTTTACCCGGGTCGAGCGGGTCTTCCCAAACACCTTTTTGACCACGGTGAACAATATTACCGTGTTTAAAAGCATCACCGCTGGTATCTTTACCCTCGGGACCAACAAAGGAGTTTACCACACCTACATAACCAATAGGTATATAAGTCATATCAACCTGCTCCACAATTACAAACCAGGGGTTAAGGTAATAAGTACCGGCCAGTATCACATCTTCCTGCAAACCCTTGCGGCCGCCTGCATTAATAAAAGCTATAGGGTCCTGGTAATTTTTATGCCCTGCTACGGATTCCCCGGCAATTTCGCCTTTATCCAGCGGTTCACCGTCAAGCGTGGTAACTATCCCTACCTTGTTTTCATGGATCTGGGTAATGGGCACCATCTCAATCTCAAACAAAAAGGTATTGATACGATAACTACCCGGGGTAAGAAAGGCAGCCTGCGGACCTTTTTGTCCGTTATTGTTCAGAAACGCGATAGCATCCTGAAACTTATCACAGTCGACAGGTTTACCCAATACACGGCCGGTATCAAACGGTGCACCATCTTTTGCCTTTACCAGCCCCAGCTTATTTTGCTCGATAATGGTAAACGGCTCCATGGTGATGCCGTACTGCCAGGGCCACATGCCCCAGTATAAACCCGGTGCCAGCGCTTTGGCCTGCATACCGGCTTCGCCATTAATGGCAATAATACGACCATCGGGCAGGCGCGATTTGCCCGACAAGGTGAATTTTTTAACCACCAGGCCAATACGGTTATCCGGCACGATGACCATACCGAAAAACACGCGTAAAACAAATTTGTACATCAGCAAAAGCAGAATGACAGGCACAGCCCACCAAAACATCACAATTAGATTGTTTAGATTGTTCATTTTTAAAAAGATTTAAGTATTTGATTTTTTAACGGAACCCTTAAGGTGCGGGCCCTCACAATAACTTATAGCTTAACTGGATTGGAGTACCTTGGCTATATAGTGTCATTATGACGGTTGTACTTTTTACTTGTTACAACTTTTTTTAAAAATATTTTCGGCGGTTGGTAATGATCTGATTACGTTGATTATTTTGTCTGAACCTGGATTCATAGGATTAAAAGATTACCACGATTTTGCCTGTCTCGTTTGCCTCATTAACGCGCACTCCATAAAACAATTTCAATTCGCGGGTAGTTAAACAGATACATCTATCATTAACCCCTATAATCATGAATACACCCGCGAAATCAAACAGAGCCGGTATTAAAAAAACAAAAAGCAGTACCGGCAATAAATCATCTACCGAAGAGCTTAAAACGGAAGGCCCCTTAAGCGAAAAAGACGAAGTAAAAAAAGCTGAAGAAAAAACAAGAAAGCATATTAAAGGCAACAGCTGATTTTTTAACCTGAGTTTTATTTTTAAAGGTAATTGTATAGCTTAGATGAACTTTAATGCTATCATGAAAAATTACTGCTTTTTACTAATAGTATCCATATTATGCTTCATGGCATCATGCAAGCCATCTGTTAACAGCGCCACGCTTACCGGCAAATGGAAATATGTTAAAATAGAGCACCCGAATGCCAGTCCGCCGGATACCATGAAAAAAGCCGAGCTTGATGAAGCCTCTCCCTATATCCAGTTTACACCCGAAAGAAAATGGAACATTGTATGGGGCGGCAAATACCTCGCACACGGTACTTATGAACTTGATGGCAGCAACATACAAGTAAATGAAAAGTTGCCTGATGGTAAAACGCGCGATTTTGTTTTTTCAGTTTCTGAACTTACCGAAACAAATCTTGTTTTTTTAACCATAGGCGAAGATGGTTCAAAAATTACGGCAGTAAGGATGAGTAAGTTTTAGGTAGTGAGTAAAGGTGAGATATTATTTTTTGTTTCATTTTTATCATTTTTCCTTTATCCGAAAATCTTTTATCCAAAAAAGGTGATATACGTTCTGTAATTTACACATAGTAATAAACAGTAAACAATGGATGCAGTTAATTTGGAAGAGCGGGCTGCAAGGCAACAGCTTTTTACAACATTATATCAAAAGGTTTTCCCGGCTGTAGCAAAGTATGTGAACAAGTGCGGTAGATCATTTGATGAAGCTAAAGATGTATTTCAGGATGCGCTGGTGAGCTATTACGAAAAAAGCCATACGGCCGATGTGACGATCAACAGCAGTGAGGGCGCCTATATTTATGGCACGGCCCGTTACTTATGGATCAAACGGTACAAACAGGGTAGCCAAACCACGCAGTTGGATGATAGTTCTGCGGCCAGTATCATCGCGGAAACTGACGCGGCTCCGTCTGAAGATAAATTACTGCATTTTTTAGAAACAGCCGGTAAACGCTGTATGGAACTGCTCCGCTCATTTTATTATGATAATTTACCCATGACCAGGGTGGCGCAGCTATTTGGTTTTTCGGGAGTGCGCTCGGCAACGGTACAAAAGTATAAGTGCATTGAAAAAGTAAGGGAAACGGTTAAACAAAAAGCATTAACATATGAGGACTTCCTTGAATGAGATAGCGCAAATAGAACGCCACCTGCTTAACAGGCAGATGCCTGGTGATGCTCTTTTGTTTGAAGCTAAAACGCTGCTCGATGCTGATCTGCGGGTTAATGTTTCATCGCAGCAGCAAGTTTATAGCCTGGTGCAGCAATATGGTCGCAAGCAATTAAAGCAGGAGATAGAAGCGGTACATCAGCAATTATTCACCCAGCCTGAGCATCTGAGTTTCCGGCAAAAAATAGCCCGTATATTTTTAAACAGGTAAGTAAAAACTCGCCTAAAAAACCAACAATTTTATGAATATCGATAAACAGGAATTCCGCAAATATGCGGTCATGCACCATGCTATTGCCGGTTCGCGGGTAGATAGCTTTATTTCAGGGGTCGAAAAAAGTGCCCTTCCTATGGCCATGACGCCATATATAACCGAAGAGCGCGAAATGCGTGTCGCCCAGATGGACGTGTTTTCGCGCCTGATGATGGACCGCATTATTTTTCTTGGTCAGGCAGTTGATGATAACGTGGCCAACATTATACAGGCACAATTACTGTTCCTGCAATCAACGGATGCAAAGAAGGATATACAGATGTATATTAACTCGCCCGGCGGCTCAGTATATGCAGGGCTGGGCATTTATGATACTATGCACTTTATAAGTCCGGATGTGGCTACCATTTGCACCGGCATGGCCCTGTCAATGGGGGCTGTACTATTATGTGGCGGTGCTGCTGGCAAGCGCGCCGCGCTGAGCCACTCCAGGGTGATGCTTCACCAGCCATCTGGCGGGGTACAAGGCATGGCATCGGATATTGAAATAACCGCCCGTGAGGTACTCAAATTAAAGCAGGAACTTTACGAGATCTTAGCCAGACACAGCGGCCAGACTTACGAAAAAGTTTATGAAGTATCCGATCGTGACTACTGGATGATAGCCACCGAAGCCAAAGAGTTTGGTATTATTGATGAAGTATTGGCGTAGATCAGACAAAGGATTCTTGGATGAAAGACTTTTGGACAAAAGATAAAAAGAACAAGGATGAAGGACAAAAAATCCTTAGCACTCACTGTTTCACAAGAAAGCCTCGTTAAGAGGCTTTTTTTGTCTGCTTTAAATATGAATTTCTTTAGTAAAGTATCACACTAAGAGGAATTATCAGCGAAATCAACGCAATCAATCCAAATCAACGGTCATTAATGAGCTATTACCCCTGCATCAGCACTCGCTTCTACTTTGTTTTTAATAAAGCGTTTGCCTATCAACAGTATCAATAGCGCCACTGCGGATGATGCCGCCATAACGCCAGCCATTGGCAGCGGGCTATGGCTTTTTATTAGTGTGATACCTACTGATGCCAGTGAGCCAATGGCCATTTGAAATGCTCCTAATAGTGCTGATGCTGAGCCCGCATTTTTAGTGAAGGGAGCCAGTGACAATGCCGCCGTATTGGGATAACTAATACCCACTCCGCATAAAACACCAAATATCATAGCTATGGTACCTCCAATATTAAACCAGCCATTGAATGATCCTATTAAAAATACGGTAGATATAAATACCATCCATATAAGCGAAACATTGATCATTTGCTCACTTTTGTACCTTTTCATCAGGATACTGTTCACCTGGCTCGAACCAATAAAGCCAACTGATAATCCGGCAAAGATCCACCCGAATGATTTTTCACTCACCTTAAATACGTCAATAAACACAATAGGCGACGAGGATACATAAGCAAACAAACCCGCGAACGCGAATGCCCCGCTCAACGAATAAGTAAGAAACTGAGGATCTTTTAATACCTGCAAAAAGTTACCAATAATGGGTTTGGGTTTTAAGGAGTATGACGGATCGGGCTGGTAGCTTTCCGGCAATAAAAATATAACCGCCAGCAATATCAATACGGCAATTATGGTCAATATCAAAAATATCACCTGCCACTCAAACACGGCGGTTATATAGCTGCCAATGGTTGGGGCTAACATCGGCGAAGCGCCCAGTACCAATATCAGCAGGGCAAATACTTTAGCGTTTTCCTCAACCGGGAAAAGATCCCGTACCATGGTCATAGCCGCAACACCGGCCGCGCAACTGCCTACAGCCTGAAAAAACCGCATAATGATCAACATTTCCAGCGAAGTAGAAAAGAAACAGCCTATTGAGGCAGCAATGTAAAGTCCTAACCCAAAATACAGTGGTCTTTTGCGGCCGAACCTGTCTAGCAGGGGGCCATATAACAATTGCCCTGCAGAAATACCTATAAAATAGCTGGATAATGAAAGGGCTACCTGATCGGTACTGGTATGCAGGTATTTTGCTATAGCCTTAAAACCGGGCAAATACATATCAATAGAGAACGGCCCCAATGCCGTGAGTGAACCCAGTATCAGGATAAGGAATATGTATTTTTTTCTTGTCATGTGATTTTTGGTAGATGGCCTAACGGACCAGGATCAACGGATATTATTACAGAATAAACTTTACAGGATAAATTACCGGCTATGTGCGGGGAAATCTTAACTACGATTGGCCGGATTAAAACATCTGCCAAAAATAAAGTTTTAGATTATAAACATGTATTGTTTATTTGTCATTTGTTCATTTTTAGCTCGCTGCCTTATCTTATACCATATCTTAAAACGTTTCGCCTAAATTAAGGTTCAGGGATGAGAAATTTTTACTTACCCCATAATCGAGACTGATGTTTGTGCCCGATTTTTTGTTAAACTTAAAACGCAGCCCTGTACCACCGGCAGGGTGCCAGTAAACAAAATTATGGTTATTGGCTTCGGTAACAGAATTTACATTGGCAAATAAAACAAAGCCCAGTAGTCCGTTACGGGTTATATCGCGCCTATACTCAGTTTCAAAATAGGCCAGTCGCTGGCCGCGGTATCTATTCTGAACAAAGCCCCTGCCCGATCGTTGGTAGGGTTCCCACCCCAAGCTGGGTAAGCTCAAATATGGTGTCCCGGGTGTAAGGGATGTCCAGTAATATGACCAGAATGCCAGCACATTTTTAGGTCCTGAATGAGTTAAGGATATATACTTGCGCACATCAATATATAATGATTGCCAGTTATTATGGCTTCCTAATGCCCTGCCGTTAATTCTGTAAACTATATTTGCGTATGCACCGGGTAATGGATTTATGGAATTTTTACGGGTATCATACAATAAATTGAACGTGACTCCTGATGCAAGCACATCCTGTCCGGTTCCCGTACCATAGTTATAGCCGGTAAAATCATGCAGATTATTTGCTCCACTACTCTCAATATCCATGTAATAATCAAGATTATACCCCAGGCCGGCATAAAAATAGGGCTTTATCTTTTTAAGTACGGTTTGATAAAAACGCAGGTACTTATAATCTACCAAAAAACGGTCGCCCTCGGGCTGGTTACCACCCAATCCCCACGTGTACTGCGGGTAAACCAATACGCGGGTATCACCTACAATGTTCCACTGGTTATTGTCCAGCCAAATGTTTGACCTGATCGGTAAACCATACCTGCCCTTTAAGTTAAAATAGGGGGTAAATGTTAAACTGGAAAGATTAGTTGTTCCCTGATCGCCAAGGTAAAATGCTGCTGTAGTTGATGTAAACAAGGCCTTGCCGCCACTCCGGCCATCAGATGAAGAAATAGGTAAAATGGAGAAGTAAATTTTCTTTTTTTCCCTGGCTGATATTTTTCGCGGCTTTATATTGAAGACCGATCTTACGATATCAATAAGATCTCTTTGAGCCACTAACGTATCATCACTAATTTTAATGGTATCAGGAATTTCAAGGCGGTTTTGCGCCATCAACGTAAAAGAGAGTAAACAAAAAAATAATGCTAAAAGCGCTTTCCCCATTATACATTAAACGAAATATTTAAACATGCTGTTTGTAAACTATCTGTTATATTAACGAATAAAACAGCATTTTTGTAACATCTTAAATATAATTTAAAAAGCCTGCAGTAAAAAAATAGCTACAGGCTTTTTAACCATTTTTAACATTATTAATTGGTGGTAACTGTAGTAGTGGTAGTTGTTTTGGTATAATGATGGTGATGTTTTGGATGAGCTCTGCGCCACGCCCGTCTTCTTTTCTCTTCTGCACGGCGTTTTTCATTACCTATAATATAACCGCCACCTGCACCTATGGCACCGCCAATTAATGCGCCCTTAACATTATGACCTATTAAACCGCCTGCTACGGCACCGCCCGCACCGCCAATAATGGCACCCTTGCCTTGCGGACTTATGTCTTTCTTCTTTTTAGTTTGCGCTTGTGCGTTAAAGGTTAATGTTAGCAGGAACGCAGCAAACAGGCAAACATATATCATTAACTTTTTCATAAGCATGTCTGATAAGTGTTAATAAATTATTTCTGATAACACTTATGCAAATAACAAGCCGGATATGTAAAAAACTTCGAAAAAACTTAAAATGGGTTATGCAAACCTGCAATTACTTCAAAAATGCAAGTACCGTAGCCGAAAACTGTACACTTCTGCCTGCAATATTGTGATCGCCGGGGATATAGGTTAGTTTTGATCCTGGGATAGCTTGCTGAAGCCCTTCTTCTGATCCTCCGTCTTTATCCTCGGTACCGCATATGATCATTACTGGTATTTTAACTTTAGCCAGTTCTTGTTTACTTGTTGAGGGCTGATACTTTTGCTGCAAAGCCAATGCCTGTACATCAAAGGGATTGCTTTGAATGTATTTTAACATACCGTCAACATCATGAAAGGATGTATCACCCATCAGCGCTTTGTAGGCATGCACCCGTCTTGGCCAATCCGGATTGGTATAAGCATCGCCCATGCCACCCATAACCAGTTTTTGTACACGTTTATCCAGCACCAGCACCCGCGATGCAATAATGGAGCCACGCGAATAACCTACTGCATTATATTTTTTGAGGTTTAAACTACTTACCAAACCCATGATATCTTTAGCTTCGGCATCATTGGCGTACGCGGCATCGGTATGCGGCTTGTCTGACCGGCCATTGCCCCGCTGATCCAGTATGATCACCTTATAACCGGCATTGAGCAGGTCGTTATACAGCGGTCCTTTCTTCCAGCCTTCACCAGTACCTGAAAAGCCGTGAATAAGCAAAACCGGAAAACCACCTCCTTTTACCTCATAGTAGATCTTTGTACCATCAAATGAGGTATAATAACTGCCGGTTACAGCCTGCTGCGCATAGCTAACACAACTTATCAGCAACATCATTGCTAATGCAGCTACATGGGTAATAGTTTTTTTCATGCCGGTTGATTTTATTTTAAAAACTGATTAATGATCAATACCCCTATTAAACCTATAACCGAAACCAATGATTCCATTACTGACCATGATTTTATAGTATCCTTTATGCTCAGGTTAAAATACTCTTTATACAACCAAAAACCCGAATCGTTCACATGTGAAAACGCAAGGCTGCCAGCGCCTATTGATAATACCATTAAGTTGGGGTTCACATTGTTTTGCGTCACCAATGAAACCACTATGCCTGCTGCTGTTAAACCCGCTACCGTAGCCGAGCCCAAACTAATACGGATAATGGCTGCAATTACCCACCCTAAAACAAGGGGCGGCAGGTTAAACTGCTGCAACTGGGCAGCTATCTCATTGCTTACGCCGCTGGCAGTTAATACCTCTTTAAAAGCACCCGAGCCTGCAATAATGAGTAATATCAATGCTATATCTTTTGTGGCGTCGGTATAATTAACTGCCAGTTGGCTCATGTTCAGGCCTTGTTTTACACCTAAGGTATAAGTTGCAACTATAAGTGCTATCAGCATTACAATTGATGGATCGCCTAAAAAAGTTACAAGCCTTAACAGGCTTGCATTTTTAATACCCATATATGGAAAAAACGCGGTGAGCATCAATAACATTACCGGTAGCAGTGCGGTAAAAAAGCTATTAAAGGCCCCGGGTAATTTATCGGCAGGCAATTCTTCGGCTCTAAAAGTGGCCAGTGGCTCGGATGGTATTTTTTTCAGGAATTTTGCAAATATGGGACCGGCAAGTATTATGGCCGGGATAGCTATTATTAACCCATAAATAAAGGTAGTAGCCATATTTGCATGAAACAATACAACCAATGCCGATGGTGAAGGGTGCGGCGGTAAAAAACCATGGGTTACAGAAAGGGATGCCAGCATGGGCAAACCTATGTATACGGCAGGCAACTTATATTTATATACTACCGAAAATATGAGCGGTACCATCAGCACAAAACCAATACCATAAAACAGGGGGATACCGATAATAAAGCCTGCGGTTACCAATGCCCATTGGATATGCTTTTTACCAACCGCGTTAACCAGCACCTCGGCAATTTTTTGAGCCGCCCCGCTTACAGCTACAAGCTTACCCAGCATGGCGCCAAGGCAAATAATAATAAGCAACTGGCCCAAAATATCGCCCATCCCTTTTTGTACTGAAGCCGTAACTTTGTTAATAGGGATACCCAGCATGAGGCCTGCAGCAATTGACACCAGGAGAAACGCAATAAAAGGATTGACCTTAACCCAGCTCACTAATAAAACAAGCAGAATAATACAGATCAGGATAGTTAGTAATGCCATGATATCAAACTGTTATACGTATAGGTAAATAGCCTTATAAAATTATAACCTTTGTGTTATCCGCCTAAAGTAATAACAATATTTGAGTTTAGGATTTTTATAGACAAAAGCGTTACAATCACCAAACTAAAAAGGCTTGTCGTGCTGAAGGCAGTGAAGCATCTATTACAAGACATGCACGTTGGCGGGTAGATCTTTCATCCCCTACCGGCAGGCAGGCTCAGGAAGGCAAGATAAAGAATCAACTATTTATGGCCTGCATTGGTAACAAAAAGTAAAACTCGGACCCATAACCTTCCTCGCTTTCAACTGCAATTTTACCATGATGCAGCTTGATGATCTCTGCCGATAAATAAAGGCCTATACCAAAACCTGATAATCCTTGGGTGTTTTCGTTCTCAACCCGGTAAAATCGCTGAAATATTTTTTGCTGGTCTCTTAGTTTCAACCCTATGCCCTGATCTTTTACATTTACCTGCAAATTTTCACCCTGCATTTTAGCAGTAATAGTTATAGTACTGCCTTTGGCCGAATATTTTACAGCATTACTTATAAGGTTACCAAGTACCTGCGCTATCTTTTCCTTATCAGCCATGATGTGAATGGGGTTACCTGCTTTAAAAAACAAATTATGACCAGGAGCATTTGGAATGCTATCGGCGATCACTTCGATAATTAGTGTGCCGATATCAAAAAGCTGTTGGTTAAGCTGCAATTTGCCCAGTTCAATTTTCGACATATCAAGAAAACCATGTATTAACCTGGTCATTTTATTGATCTGTCTTTCAGATTTTTCAAGCGCATTTATAAAAAATGTATCGTCCGCTTTTTTTGCTTTTACCGCGAGTAGTTGCGTATAGGCCTTAAGTGAAGTGAGTGGTGTTTTTAATTCATGGCTTGCAAGGGCTATAAAATCATTTTTCATCATCTCATCATGCTTTCGTTCAGTAATATCGTAGGTGGTGCCCAGCATCCGTAAAGGTTCGTGCTGTTCATTATAAACAACTTTTCCACCGGTTCTAATCCAGTGTATTGAGCCATCGGTCCATACAATACGTGCCTCATATAAATAAACACCGGTTTTTGCTGCGTTTTCAAAAGCATTAAGCACAAAAGGTTTATCATCGGCATGAATCATATCGAGCAACTGCCGGAAGGTAGCTTTTTCTTCGGGATCAAGGCCAAATATTTCGGCAAACCGGGACGAAGCAATGATAGTCCCCTCCACCATATCAAGGTCCCAGTTACCTATACCGGTGGCTTCAATAGCCAAACGCAGTCGTTCTTCTGCATCTTCAAGAAGTTGTCTGGCTACCACCTGCTTGGTTACTTCGGTAGCAACCACCATAATACCAATTATAGTATTGGCAGTATCCTTAACTGGTTTATAAACAAAATCAAAATAAAACAAGTTATTATGGCCATTGCGGTAAAGCCACACTTTTGTTTCGTAACCATAATATACATGGCCATTTTTATAAACCTCCTGTAATAATTTAGCATAAGCCAGCCCATCAGGCCCAGGTAAGGCAAGGGCAAGCGACTTGCCTACAATATCGTCCTGTTTACCCCACAATTCAAGTATGTGAGCATTGGCCGATTCAACAATGAGTTCATGGCCTTTTAAAAAACTGATTGCAACCGGAGCCTGCGTAATTAAATCATTAATACGCTGACCTGCTGATGTATCCTGATCGTTATTTTTCAAAATTTTAATTAAAACAAAAAAACATCATTTACACCATCCGTTTTTCCCAATCCAATAATATAAAAAAATAGTTAAGTTTGCATTTTAATTTATACGATAAAAAAATTTACCCAAGCTGTTGCCTTTACACTTTTACAAACATCCCTCAGTACATTTTCGACCTTTTCACATTTTAATTTTTTTTATGTCAAAACGTATTTTAGTATTGGACGACAACCAGGACATATTAGATATTGTTCATGAAACACTTACTTATGAGCAATTTGAGGTAAGAAGTACCTCGAACAGCCTTGAAGTACTCCCGTTAATGGAACAATTTACTCCAGACCTTGTTATATTAGATTACCGGGTAGCAGGCACTACCGGTGGCGAAATTTGCAAAAACATCAAGTTACATCCTAAATTCTGTAATATACCTGTTATTATATTTTCGGCTTATTTGAATAATGATGATCATTTGCTTAATTACGGCTGTGATGGTGTTATTAATAAGCCCTTTGATCTGTCTGAATTGGTTGAAAAGGTTAACAACTTAATATAAACCATACATATCCCTTTTTACTACCGCAATATCCCCAATAATAGTATTATTATATTTGTAATTCAGTTCATAAAACAGCCATAAATTAGCGATTTTAGTCTACCGTTTTGAGTTAAAATTGATAAATAACTAAAAAATATCATTTAAACTCTTGGTTAATTACAATATACACCTAATAACTGATCTAAAATAGATAATTACTTA
>Ga0193717_1001501_pt1 | contig 14276 bp, 14 predicted proteins | sample U2c2metaG_FD_145900 | JGI IMG/M metagenome (GOLD analysis project Ga0193717, IMG submission 145900) | Soil microbial communities from a riparian zone of the East river system, Colorado, United States - U2c2 | ecosystem: Environmental > Terrestrial > Soil > Riparian zone | place: USA: East River... | reverse complement strand
GCCGGGGACGGTCGCGGGCAGCCAGCCCGAGGTGTCGGTGGCCGGGGCGGACAGCGCGGCGCCGTCGGCGGTACCGGCCCAGTCGTCGAGCGTGAGATCCCAGCCGGATTCCAGCGGCACGGTGCCGTCGGCGGCCATACTCAGCGCGGGCGGGTTCACGTGGTGGGTGCCCCACGCGGTCCAGCCGGTGGCGGCCGGACGTTCCCGGTCACAGGTACCGAAGACCTGGAAGCCGTTGAGGCCCAGCGGGTTCGCGTTCGACTGGCGGGTCGCGGTGAGCCGGACCCAGCGCGCGTTGACCGGGCTGGGCAGCGTGATCGCGACGACCCCGCCCGTGCCGGAGCTCGTCTGGTGCACGGTCCGCCACGACGACCCGTCGGCGGAGGTGTCGATCCGGAAGTCGACCGGTGAACTGGAGAGGATCTCCTGGCCGGTGGTCTGGCCCCACGGGTTCCCGTCGGAGCGGACGAACGGCGGATCCGACGCCAGCGCGTCGAAAACCAGTGTCACGCCTTCGATCCGGCAGGACGCCTGCAGGTCCACCACGATCCACTGCGGATCCGTCCCGGCCGCACGCCAGCCCGAGCCGCGTACACCCGGGACGGCGAGGCTGTCGACGGCGAACTTGGCCGGCGCGGCGGCGTAGTCTGTCGACGACACCGTCACCGGACGGTACAACGCGAGGTCGGTGCGCGCGCGGGCGTCGGCCGTCTCGCCCACCGCCAGTGCCTGGCCGGGCAGCGCGGCGGCCAGGCCGAAACCGGCGAGCACCCCGCCCGTGGTCGAGATGAACCTGCGGCGGGAGACCGGATCCAGGCCGTGCTCGATCGTCACTCGTTCCTCCGTTGCAACTGAGCATTTAATTCGTTAAAACAGAATTAAGCAGTCGCACGACTCAGTTCAAGTGGACAAGCAAGACAGGTTTCCCCCGCACCGCAGGACATCGCCGGACATGCCCGAATTGCCCCGCACCAGACCACCGTCGGAGGCGCGGCAAGGTGGGTGGCTCGTGAGTGGCTACGAGTGTTCTAGCACTTGTTGCCACTCACGAGCCACCCACCTTGTTGCCGCTTCCCCACTCAGGTGCGGAGGGACTCCGGGATGACGGACTCGTAGGCGGGGGCCTTCTTGACCAGGCCGCTGTCCAGGTGGAACTTCAGCGCGGTGTTGTACGCCTCCCGCCCGACGGCGGGCGACGACGGAACCTCCTTGGTCAGGATCGGCATCAGCGCGTCGAGCGCCTTCGGGTCGGTGTCCTTCAGGTACTGCCCGAGCAGCACCCGCGCTTCCTTCGGATCGGCGTGGATGTCGTCCAGCGCCAGCTGCATCGCCCGCTGGAACCCGGCGACCTCGTTCTTCTTGCGGTCCAGCAGTTTCCGCGTGCTGAACACGACACCATGCAACGCGCCGCGCAGGCTGGGGACGTCCCCGCGCGCCGGGGAAATGTAGGTCCGGCCCACGTTCGCCGATTCAGCCTGCTGAACGATCGGCTGGAAGAACGCCAAAGCCTCGACCCGGCGGGATTTCAGCGCGCCGATGGCCGCCGTCGTCGCGCTGCCGAGGTTGACCAGTGTCGAGTCGGTGGCCGCGTTCTTCCCGATACTGCCGAATAAATACGTCACCAAAGCTTCGGTTCCGCTGCCCGGCCCGGTGATGCCGATCGTCTTCCCGACCAGCGCGGCGACCTTCTCCTCGATCGGAGCGTTGTCGGCCGGGCCCTGGAATGACGGCGCCACCACGATGTCGACGTAGTACTCGGTCACCAGGCTGGTCACGATCCGCGTGCCGTCCTCGATCTTGGCGAGGTTGAACGCGTCGGTGATCACCCCGGCGCCGAGGTCGACACTGCCGGATTTCAGCGCCGCGGCCACTTTCGCGCCGGTGCCGAGCCGCGGGCGTTCACCGAGTGTGATGTTCTCCGCGGTGAAGTAGCCTTTCTTCTCGGCGATGAACAGCGGCAGGAACGCGACGGAGTTGCTGATCTGCCCGATGTTCAGCACGCCCTCCGGCGTGGTCGACTCGCGCTGCGCACAGCCGACGAGCATCACCACCGGCGCCGCGGCCAGTCCTTTGAGGACGCTCCTGCGCCCGATCCGGTCAGTCATCGATCGGCTTCCAGCGATTGACCCGCTTGCTGATCATGCTCACGAACACGTTCAGCACCCCGGCGATGATGCTCAGCACCACCAGTGTCGCGAACACCCCGGCCGTGTCGAACTGCGCGGCGGCGTCGTTGATCAGGTAGCCGAGCCCGCGGTTCGACGCCACGAGCTCCCCGATCACCGCACCGATCAGGGCGTACGGGATGGCGACCTTGAGCCCGGTGAGCACCCCGGTCATCGACGACGGCAGCACCACCTTGCGCGCGATGTGCCAGCGGTTGCCGCCCATCAGCCGGACGGCGTCGATGAGCCCGCGATCGACCTCGCGCACGCCGGCCGCGGTGTTGAGGAACACCAGGAAGAACACCGTCGCGGCGGCCAGCAGCACCTTCATGTTCATGCCGATGCCGAACCACACGATGAACAGCGGCGCCAGCGCCACCTTCGGGATCGAGTACAGCGCCATCATGAACGGGTCGAGCACCCGGTACACGAAGTTCAACGACGCCAGCACGAAGCCGGCGAGCGCACCGGCCACGGCACCGAGAAGGAAGCCGTAGATGATCTCCTGGATGGTGATCCAGCTGTTCGACCAGAGTGTGCCGTCACCGATCCACTCGCCGAGCCGTTCGATGATGTCGCTGGGCTTGCTGATGAAAGTAATGTCGATCCACCGGTCCGCGGCGATCTCCCACAGGGTCAGGAAAGCCGCCACCAGCAGCACGCGCACCAGCCACACCGTGGTGGTCACGCCGTGGCGCTGCCACCAGGTGCGGTCCAGCGAGACGCGGACCGGTCCGGTGGCCAGGTCGTCGGCCGGGGCGACGAGTTCGTCCGTGCGGCTCATCGGGAGCCCTCCTTCAGCGCCGCGGCGAGTTCACCGTGCAGCGAAACGAATTCCGGGTCGACCCGCAGCTCGTCGACCGAGCGCGGGCGGGCCAGGCCGATCGGCCGGTCCAGCACGATCCGGCCGAGGCCGCCCAGCACGACGACGCGGTCGCCGAGCAACAGGGCTTCTTCGATGTCGTGGGTCACGAACACCACCGTCTGACCGGTGCCTTGCCACAGCCGCAGCAGTTCTTCCTGCAGCTCGGTGCGCAGCTGAGCGTCCAGCGCGCCGAACGGCTCGTCCATCAACAGTGTTTCCGGGGCGCCGGCGAGCATCCGCGCCAGGCTCGCCCGGCGCCGCATCCCGCCGGAAAGCTCACGGGGGTAATGCTTTTCGAACCCGTTGAGCCCGACGCGTTCGACCAGTTCGGTCGCGACGCGCCTGCGTTCCTTGGCCGGGACGCCGCGGACTTCCAGTGGCAGCTCGACGTTGCGGAGCACGTCGCGCCACGGCATCAGCGTGTCGGACTGGGTGAGGTAGCCGATTTCGATGTCCGGGCCGGAGAGTTTCCGGTCCCGGTAGAGGACTTCGCCCTTGGTCGGCTGGGTCAGCCCGGCCAGCAGGTTCAGCATGGTGGACTTGCCGCAGCCGCTCCGGCCGAGCACCGAGACGAAACTGCCTTCCTCGATGGTCAGCGAGAAGTTCCGCAACGCCACGATGGCGACGTCGTCCTTGGCGAACTGCTTGCTCAGGCCTTCGGCGTGCAGGAGGGCGGTCATGGCGTCGCCTTCTCGTCCTCGGCGCGCATGCCGTAGGCGTCGTAGCTGAGTTCGCCCGCGGCCCAGCGCTTGCGCAATCCATCCTCTTTGGACAGACGTTGCCGGACGGCGTCGAGCGTGCTTTCGACATCGGCTTTGGCGACCACGGTGGCGCCATCGTCGTCCAACACGATCACGTCACCGGGTTCGATCGTCGTCCCGCCGATGGTCACCGGCACGTTGACGCTGCCCCGGACGTTCTTGGTGGCGCCCTGGGAGCGGCGCCAGCGAGCCCACACCGGAGTGTCGAACTTCGCCAGGTCCGCGCTGTCCCGGACGCTGGCGTTGACCAGGATCCCGGCAGCGCCAAGCGTTTGCGCCTGGGTCGCCAGCAGGTCACCGACGAGCGCGACGGGCCTGGCTTCGGGCATCGTCAGCACGAGGATCTCGCCCGGCTGGAGATGGGACATCACCTCGTGCACCGCGCGGTTGTCGTCCTGCCCGCACAACGCGATGCGCGCCGGACCGGCCACGCGGCGACCCGCGATGATCGGGGTCCACTCGACGTCGAGCAGGCCACGACGGCCGTAGGCCTCGTACACCGTCGCCACCCCGGCATCGGCGAACTCCTTATAGACATCGGCCTGGTAGGCATCGGTCATAGCGCACCGACCACGTTGGGCAGCAGCCGCTGGAAGGCTTCGGCCTGACGGATCGCGGCGTTGCCGGTCACCTTGCGGGCGTGGTTGCCGCGGTGTTCGGCGCGCTGCGCGTAGTACTCCTGCAGGTATTTCTGAGCGGCCATATGCTTCATCGCCTCGACCTTCTGCTCGAAAACCGCCGTGATGTCGACGTACACGGTCGGCAGGAAACCGCACAGTTCCGGTTGGTGCGGCTCGAAAACCAGGAACTCCGAGGGTGGCGCGGTCTTGAACCCGCTGGCGACACCCGCGCCCGAAGTCAGCAGCCGGGCCCGGGAAACCACCTGGTGGGCAACAGGGTGGTCGGGGTTGAACGGATCCTTGTCGGGGTGCGTGAGCACCACGTCCGGCGCGTACTCACGCATGACCTCGACCAGCCGGTCCTGGCCTTCCTGACCGACCTCCAGCGGGTAGTCGCCGAGGTCGAAGCCCTGGAACTCCGCGCCGAGCACGGCCGCGGCTTTGGAGGCCTCCTCGTGCCGGATCCGCTTGACGTTCTCCTCGGTCTGGCCCTCGGCCTTCCACAGCTCGCCGGACTCGCCGCGTTCGCCGTAGGACAGCGCGACGACGAGCGCCTCACCGCCCGCGGCGGTGTGGGTCGCGACCGCGCCGGCCGACCGCCACACGAAGTCCGCGCTGTGCGCCCCGACCACCAGTAACCGTCGCTTGCTCACGCTCGGGTACCTGCCTTTTCTTCGCGAGCGGGGGCGTCGGGCAGCGCGTCGGCACCGACCAGCCACCGGCTGTTGTGCACGGCCATCGTGCGGATCTCGTCGTCGGTGAATCCGGCTTCGAGCAGCTTGTCCGCACAGAGCGCCAAGCCGTCTTCGACCGGGGGGTTGAACGGCTGTCCGAGATCGCTCGACAGCACGGAGTTCTCCGGCCCCGCCTCGCGGATGTTGGTGAACCACAGGTCCCAGGCCACTTTGCCGGTGTACGGCGTGGTGAAGCAGCGCTCCAGCAGAGCGCCTTTCGCGGCCAGATCGCGCTGCCGGTCGAGGCCAATGCGCTGCGAGGTGAACTCGGGATGGGTGACCACGATCCGGCGCACCCCCTCCTCGACGGCGGCGTCGATGACCCGCGCCGACTCGTCCGAGTGCAGATGCCCGGTGGCCAGTGCCATGTCGTGCTTGCCGATCAGCCGCAGCACCTGCCGGGTCACTTCGTTCACCGAGCCGTCGGCGTCGAGCACGTCGACGGGGTCGGCGGCCATCCCGGCGTCCCGCAGGTCCGCCTGTAACTGCGCCCACATCGGCGGCGTCGCGCCTTCTGGCTCGGTGGCCTGGCATTGCCGCTGGTTCGCACTGTCCACAGTGGGCAGCCAGACCACCTTCGCGCCGCCGCGCCCGGCGATCTCGACCGCGATCGGGTTGAGGCCGCCGACCGAGGCGTTGAGGGTGATCGCGCCGACCGCGTCGATCCCGGGCCGGGCCCGGCGGACGACCTCGGCGCGTTCGGTGGTGGGGACGTAGTGGGACTTCAGGACGAACCCGGCCATCCCGACGGCGGCGAACCGGTCGGCGAGGGTCACGTCGTCGATGAGCCGGCGCATCACGTCCGGCGCGACGTGGATATGCACGTCATAGGCGCCTTGGACCAACGCGCGAGCGTGGTCTGACGGTTGCGGGTGCTGAGTCGCGGACCCTGTCATGTCGCTCCTTTGCGGCCATAATCTTCGCCTAGATTGTTAACAATCTTGGTGGCAAGAGTCAAGCACAGCGCGGGACCAAACTTCAGGAACGCGGGAAAACGACGCCGTCGAACAACTTCCGCGCGGTGCGGACAACACCGCTGCGACGCACCGCTCCCGTCTCGTCCACCTCGACTTCGACGTCGAGGTGACCGGTGGGGTGTTCCATCCGAAAACGCGCGCCTTCGGGCGGATTCGCCACGTCGTGCGCGGGACTTCCGGGCAGGGCACAGGCCGTCGCGACGGTGACCGCGCCGAGGACGCCGATCGAGGCGTGACAGCGGTGCGGGATGAACGTGCGGGTCGCGATCGTGCCGCCGTCGCGGGCGGCGGCCACGAGCGACATCTTCGGCACGCTCGTGTCCGAAACGTCGCCCAATCCCATCATTTCGCCCGCGCGGAGCCGGATTTTCTCGAGTCGTTCCCGGAGTTGGTCATTCGCTTCCAGCTCAGCGGGCGTCTCGTAGCCCGTGACACCGAGCGCGGCGGCCGGGAGGACGACCACCGGCATCCCGTTGTCGATACAGGTCACCGGGACGTCGTCGATCACGTCCACCACCGAGCCCGTCGGCAGCAGCGCACCGCATGCGGAACCGGCCGTGTCCTCGAAGTCGAGCACCACGGGCCCGGCGGTGTTCGGCACGCCCGAGATGGCGACATCGCCGTCGTAGTCGACGATTCCGCCGGGCGTGGGCACCAGGGCCGTCGCGGCGCTTTCGGAGTTGACCATGCGGATGCGCACCGGCGTGCGGCCGTCCCGCGCGGGCACGAGCCCGCGTTCGATCGCGAACCCGCCCACCCCGGCCAGGAGGTTCCCGCAGTTCTGCCGATCCGATACCGCGGGCTGATCGACGCTGACTTGCAAGAACAGGTAATCGACGTCCACATCGGACTTTTCGGAGCGCGAGACCACGGCGACCTTGCTGGTCAGCGGATGCGCGCCGCCGATGCCGTCGATCTGGCGTTCGTCCGGCGAGCCCATCACGCGCAGCAGCAGGTCGTCGCGCTCACCAGGGTCCGCGGGCAGATCTTCGGCGAGGAAGTACGCCCCCTTCGACGTACCGCCACGCATCAGCATGCACCGCAGGCCGGTAGTCATCGAACGCTCCTCACCGCCGATTGGTCCACTTCCCGCAACGCGCCGATGACACTGCGAAGATGTGCGCGCGCCGCGCTTTCGGCGGCCTCGGCGTCGTGCGCGCAGATCGCGTCGATGATCGCCAGGTGCTCGGGCAGCGAAACCGTGGGCCGACCGGGGTGCATCGCCAGCTTGAACTGGTGGCGCACGCTCTGCGCGCGCAGCCGTTCCAGCACGTTCGTGGCCGTGGCCTGACCGCTGATCTCGCGGACGCGCCGGTGCAGCTCCTGGTTGAACTGCGAGTAGCCGAGCACGTCACCGCTGGACACGGCCTTGCGCATGCCCTTGCCGATCGCCTTGAGCTCACGGATCTCGGCGGCCGTGATGCGTTCGGCCGCCTTCGCCGCGCACAGCCCTTCCAGGACCATCCGCACCTCGGAGATCTCGACGGCCTCGTCGAGGGACACCGCGCGGACGCGGGCGCCCCGGTTCTGGACGCGCTCGACGAGCCCTTCGTTGGTGAGTTCCAGCAGCGCTGAGCGCACACTGGCCCGGCTGGCCGCGAACTGCTCGGAGAGGTCGGCCTCGACCAGGCGCTGGTTCGGCACGAAGTCCCCCCGCACGATCGCCTCGCGAATCGCGGCCACCACCGACCGTTCGCCGTCGGACCTTGGCTCTCCCCCGCTTACCGTCACCGTCACGCTCCTGTCGAATCCTCACCGATATTGTCGCCAATTTTGGCGTTAGCCTAGTGTAGCGTCTCGATGGGAAAGGATGGGCGAAGATGTCCGACGAACAGGCAAACCCTGTCACCGTAGCGGTTCTGGGCCTTGGCGAAGCCGGTGGAACGATCGCCAAGGACCTCGCCGAGGCCGGCGCCGTGGTCCGTGGCTACGACCCCGCGGTCACTGCGGGCGACGGGATTATCGACACCTCAAGCGAAGCCGAAGCCGCCACGGGCGCCGATCTGGTGCTCAGCGTCAACAGCTCCAAAGCGTCCATCGGCGCGTTGCGAGCCGGAGTCGGCGCGGTGGGCGACGGCATCTGGGCCGACCTCAACACCGCCTCCCCCGGTACCAAGAAACAGCTCGCCGGGATAGCGCGTGAACACGGTGTGCCGTTCGCCGACATCGCCATCATGGCACCGGTTCCCGGCCGCGGCCTGCGCACGCCATTGCTGATCAGCGGCGTCGCGGCCGACGACGTCGCGCGGATCCTCGGCGCGCTGGGCGCGTCCGTCACGGTGATGGAGGGCGAAGCCGGGCTGGCGGCGGAACGCAAGCTGCTGCGCAGCGTGTTCTTCAAGGGCCTCGCGGCCGCCGTCGTCGAAGCGCTCGAAGCCGGTCGCGCGGCTGGCTGCGAGGACTGGCTGCGCGACAACATCGCCGAGGAGCTGACCCGCGCGAATGAATCCACTGTGGACAGACTGGTCCGCGGCACGCACCAGCACGCCGTCCGCCGCGCCGACGAGATGACCGCGGCCACCGAGATGCTCGTCGAACTCGACGTCGAGCCGACGATGGCCGCGGCCACCCGGGATTTTTTGATCAGACTCGCGAAGAGCTGACTCCGTAGTAGTCGGCGAGTACGGCGAACGCGGGTTTCGGTTCCCACGGCAGGTCTGGATACGTGTCGCCGTGGCGGTCTTCGTACACCTTGACCACGCCGTAACTGGCCATGTCCAGGTCTTCGCGTGCCCCCGGGCGATGCGGCAGGTGGTAACAGGCGAAGGTGCAGACGAACACGCTGTCGACGTTCTCGGCGGTGAAGATGTCCAGCAACTCACGGATGTAGCCGGCCTGCTCGGACTCGTCCCGGACGTAGTCGCCGTCCAAACGCACCGGGTTGGCCTTGTCGTCCCATTCGACGATCATCCCGCCGCGCGAACCTTTGTCCGCCGCGCCCTGATGCGTGGCGCAGCCGAACTCGGTGATCGCGAGCGGCTTTCTTTGGGCAGCACGCTCTTGTGCCACAAGGGAGCGGATCGCGCCGGGGTAGATTCCGGCGATCTCGATCGAACGGTAGGAGTCGACGGAGACGATGTCGAACGGCGTCCAGTCGACCCCTTCGAACGGGATCGAGGCGTAGGTGACCTTTCCGCCGAACCGCTCACGGACGACCGCTACGGCCTTGGCCAGGAAGTCGTTGATCCGCGCGGGGACCGCGGCCATCGCTTCGCGCAGCTGCGGATGCGTGGCCGACAGGAGGCCGAGCCGGTCGTCGAGGCTGTCGCCGGGCAGGAAACCGATGGTGAACAGGCTCAGTTCGGCACCCGTGACGAGCACGACCTCGGCGCCCGCCTGACGCAGCCGCTCGGCCCGGTCGGCCGCGTCAGCCAGATAGGCGAGCAGCTCGTCGGTGGTCAGGTCGCAGGTGAACGGCGAGAACCAGACCTCCAGACCGAGGTCGGCGGCGTGCGTGGCCGCGATCTCCAGCCGGTCGAGGTCCCCGCCGGTGACGCGCACGGCGGTGCAGTGCAGGTCGTCGCGGATGACGCGCATTTCGCGCTTCACGAGGTCCGGATCGAACCGCTCGTGGGTGCTCGTCCCCTTGTTGAGGAAACCGGTGTCGTAGGTGATGCCCTTGGCTCGCATGTCGCGCCCTTCGCCGATTTACGGTACTGACCGTACCTTAACCACTAAGCCATCACCAGATACTTGCCGGGCCATAGAGTACGATCCGTACCCATGGTGGACGACCAGGCAACGCGGCGCCGCGGCGCCGAACTGGAACAGGCGATCCTGCGGGCGGCCGCCGACGAACTCGAAGAATCCGGCTATCCCGGGCTGACCATGGACAAGGTCGCCAAACGGGCCGGCACCAACAAGAACGCGATCTACCGCCGCTGGCCGAACCGCGCCGCGCTCGGTGTCGCCGCTTACCGGCTCCTGGTCGTGGCCAACACGCGGGTTCCCGACACCGGCAAGTTGCGCGACGACGTGCTGGAACTGCTCCACACCACGAACCGCGACCTGTCCCCCAAGGGCGACATCCTGCGCGGCCTGCTCTCGAGTGTCGGCGACGAACCACATCTGCTGGCGCAACTACGGGACCAGGCCGTCGACGGCGCGACCGGCGTCTGGCTGACGATCCTCGGGCGCGCGGTGGCCCGCGGTGAGGCCTCCCCCGAGACCCTGCATCCAAGGGTCGCCACCGTGGCCCTCACGTTGCTGCGCAACGAGTACGTCACCCGCGGGCTCGCCACCGTGCCGGACAGCGTCGTCGTCGAGATCGTCGACGAGGTCTACCTCCCCCTCATCCGCGGCCGCACCCCCTGACCCGCGCCCGGGGAAAGTGTCGACATATTCCCCGAGGTGAGAGATCCGACTGGACGTTGCCGGGGGCGCTTCGCCGGTCCTAGCGTGAACTGGACGTTCAGTTCAGTTACGGAGGACACCATGGTTTCCCCAACAAGCGTGGCCGCGGCCTCGGGTTCGTTCACCCTCGGCGGCGACCTCACCGTCAACCGCCTGGGCTACGGCACGATGCAGCTCCCCGGACCCGGTGTCTGGGGCGAATCGCGGAACCCCGAAGAAGCCGTGCGCGTGCTGCGGCGAGCCGTTGAGCTCGGCGTGAACTTCATCGACACCGCGGACGCCTACGGCCCGTTCACCGCGGACCTGCTGCTCAAGGAGGCGCTGCACCCGTACGCCGACGACCTCGTCATCGCGACGAAGGCCGGGTTCGCCAGGACCGGCCCCGGCGCCTGGGTCCCGATCGGGCGGCCGGAGTACCTGCGCCAGCAAGTGGAACTGAGTCTGCGCCATCTCGGCCTGGAGCGCATCGACCTGCTGCAGCTGCACCGGATCGACCCGAAGGTCCCGGTGGCCGATCAGGTCGGCGAACTCGCGAGCCTCCAGCAGGAGGGCAAGATCCGGCACATCGGCCTCAGCGAGGTCTCGATCGACGACGTCAAGGAAGCCGGGAAGACGGCCACCATCGTCTCGGTCCAGAACCTGTTCAACCTGTCGCAGCGCAACGCCGAGCCGTTGCTGGAGTACGCCGAGAGCAACGGCCTCGGGTTCATCCCGTGGTTCCCGCTCGCGACCGGCAAGCTCGCCAAGGAGGGCGGCCCGCTCGACAAGATCGCCCAGGAGCACGGCGCGTCGCCGTCCCAGCTGGCGCTGGCGTGGCTGCTCAAGCGTTCGCCCGCGCTCCTGCCGATCCCCGGCACGTCCACGGTTTCCCACGTCGAAGACAACATCGCCGCCGCACAGCTCGAACTCACCGACGAGGAGTTCACCGCGCTGAGCAACGCGGTCTGACAACACTTCGCTGGTTGTTGGTGATTTTTTCTCCCCCGTGAGGCTCGATGGATGCGATCATCCTCGTGTCTTACTGGGGGGAAGAAATGAGGAAGCAACCATGTTCCGAGTGAAATCCGGCGCCGTGTTCGGTGCGGCGCTGGTCACGGCCGCGCTGCTGACCGGCGGCACGGCGGCGGCCGACGTACCGATCGCGTCGGCGGTCTTCCGGGCCACCCACAACAGCTACTCGGGGAACGTCGACGGCGCCAAAGGCTCCTTGACCTATCAGCTCGACCACGGGGTCAGGTTCCTCGAGTTCGACATCCACGACAACGGCTACGACACGTCCCGTGACTACGGCGTCGGGCACAGCGGCCCCGGCGACCTCGTCGACCACGCGGGCAACCCGGCGTCGAACGCGTTGCGCGACTGGCTGGGCACGGTCAACATCTGGTCCGACGCCCATCCGGCGCACGCTCCGCTGGTCGTCATGCTCGATATCAAGGACGACCTGACCGACAACCCGTCCTTCGCGGCGGGCAACCTGAGCGCGCTCAACCAGGAACTCACCAACGCCTTCGGGGCGAATCTGGTGCTGGCCAAGGATTACCCCGCCGGACTGCCTTCGGTCGACACGCTGCGCGGAAAGGTATTGACGCTGCTTTCGGGTGACGGCAAGAGCCGCGCCGAGTACCGCCGCGACGTCGGCTACAACCCGGCGGTGGCCCTCAACGGCCGGGGCCAGATCGTCGAGGTGCACGACTCCGGATCCGGCACACTTTGGTACTGGACCGGCACTTACGGCACGGACGGCCGCGTGAAATGGGTCCGCCACGGGCAGTACGACACCGGCAAGACACCGGCGATCGCGCTCAACGACAACGGCTGGCTCGTCGAGGTTCACCAGTCGCAGAACGAGAACACGCTCTGGTCACGTACCGGACGCCTGGGTGCCGACGGGGAGATCACCTGGTCCGCCAGCAAGAAGTACGGCAACGGCGTGCTCCCGACGGTGGTCTTCACCGACCCTGCCGGTACCGCGCTGCGCCAGATCAACCGCAGTGAGGGCAACACCCAGAACTGGGAATGGCGCGGCACGCTCAACACGGCCACGTCGGCGGTGACGTGGAGCGGGAACGCGAAGACCGCCGATGCCCGCTACGACAAGGCCGTCTCCGTGCGAGGCGCCTCGCGGGTGTCGGTTTCGACCGGCGCGGACGGCGCTACCCCGGCTCAGACGCTGCGGTATTCGACCGACCGGGTCTCGGGTGACCGTGTCCGCTATCAGGCGACCGCGTTCGACGAGTACCAGGAAGGCGACAGCGCCGAACTGAAGCAGGACGCGTTGTTCTACGCCGCGCCCGCCTCCAGCAAGTCGTTCATCACCTCGGCACGCCAGTCCGGGCGGATCGTCCGTGGCTGGGACTTCGATTCCGCCGGGGACGCGACGAACCCGCTCGCCAGTTATCCGGCGACCAACCACCCGTACGACGCCTGGTACCAGTCACTTCTGGCCCAAGCGGTCCAGTAGTCACTTCGGAAAGCCCTTGACGCGGTGGCGTGCGAGCGCGCCACCGCGTCATGCCGACTCCGGCGAGCACCACGGCCATCCCCGCGACGACCCGCGGGCCGATGTCCTCCCCCAGCACGATCGCGCCCAGCACCACCGAAATCACCGGCAGCAGATAGCCGACGGTGGCGGCGCTGGTCGCGCCTTCGTCCGCGATCAGCCGGTAGTTCAGTGCGAAAGTGAAGCCGGTGCCGAAGATCCCCAGCACCGCCACCGCGAGCAGCGCTCCGGTGTTGACCTCTGTCCACTCCAGACCACCCGCGGGCAGGGCCAGTGTGCTCAGCCCCGTCGCGGTGATGAGCTGCGCCGCGGAGAGTGCCAGCGGCGCGGTGCCGGTTCCGACGAGTTTCCTTCCCATGTAAGCGAAAGCGATGGCATAGCTCACCGCGGCCCCCAGCAGGGCCAGCGCGCCCCAGCTCGCCAGCCCGGCCTGGTTCCACGGCGCGAAGATCAGGACCGTGCCCGCGAACCCGAGCAGCAGCCCGCCCAGCCGGATCGGCGAAAGTCCCCGTTCGGTGCCCAGCGCGAGGCCGATCAGCATGGACCACAACGGGGTCGTCGCGTTCAGCACCCCGGCCACCCCGGAGTCGACGGTCTGCTCACCGATGCTGAACAGCGCGAACGGCAAGGCGTTGCAGAAGAAGGCGGCCACGACGAGACGCCGCCAGGTGGCGCGGTCACGGGGAAGCCGCTGCCGCGCGAAATGGCACATTCCCCAGAGGACGGCCGCCCCCAGCACACAGCGGATGAGCGTGACCTGGACCGGGGCCAGCCCGTTCAACGCCAGTTTGATCCACAGGAAACTCGAGCCCCACAACAGGGCGAGCACACCCATGCGCACCACAGTGCCGTGTTTGCCGTTCATCATTCTTCTCACGCTGCCGCAAGTCATTCGACAGGACAAGTGAAAAGAGTTGGACGAATCGTTAAGCAGCCCTACAGCTTCAAGCCGCGGAACCTTCGCCATCTGTCGACAGATGGCGGTAGTTGCGGACGCGGGGTATGGCGTGATGTCGACGTCAGCCTGTGGCCAGGGCCTGTACTCGGGTCATCGGCCCGTTGTAGTAGTTCTGGTCCCCCGGCAGGCCGCCCTTGTCGGCGAACTGCCAGATGCTCTGCTTTTCCCATCCCGCGGGGAGTTCGCCGATTTCCGGCGCGTAGCGGGCGAGCCACAGCGGATTGGTGTTCCCGAAGCCCGAGTTGTTGCCGGTGCACAGTTTCCACCAGCTCGTGCTGGTGTAGATCAGCGCACTGCGGCCCATCTTCGCGAGATAGGTCCGGGTGAAATCGGTGATCCAGGC
>Ga0193717_1001500_pt1 | contig 14292 bp, 12 predicted proteins | sample U2c2metaG_FD_145900 | JGI IMG/M metagenome (GOLD analysis project Ga0193717, IMG submission 145900) | Soil microbial communities from a riparian zone of the East river system, Colorado, United States - U2c2 | ecosystem: Environmental > Terrestrial > Soil > Riparian zone | place: USA: East River... | reverse complement strand
GTGGTTCGCGTCGCCGGGCTGCGTGAGTTTGCTAGTCGTGGTGAGGTGAGTCAAGGGCGCTTCGCGGCCCTTCGGGCTCGAACGAGTTCGACCCTTGACACACCTCACCACGACCAGGGAAGGACGCAGCTACGCCCGGAGCCGCTGAGAAGAACGGCCACAATTCAGGGGAATCCCGTGGGGGGTGCCGCCCGGGTGACCCGCCGCAGCCCCGGCGTCCCGACCGACAGGTAATAGTCGCCCCGGCACGTCTCCCGACCCGCCGGCCCCGCCTGACCACGCCGACTACTGCCCCACTCCGGCGACCACTACCTGTCGGTCGGGACACCAACCACCCCCAAACGACCCCACCGATCCATCTGGTGGAACGAGCACACCACCAGGCGGACCAGCCGATGAACCGCCCGGCCGATGCCCGCCTGTCCGGCCGATACCGCCCTACAGACCGGCATCGGTCCAACGACCCGGCATCCACCCGGACGCGCCTACCGCCGATACCGGGTTGTTGGACCGATAGCGCCCAGTAGACCGGCATCGGTCCCACAACCCGTTAGCCGTCGAGACCGCGCCACGGCTTGCGGCCCGGCCCCCACCCGTACCTACAGAACTCGCCCACCCCACCCGAGAAACCGGTTACTGGACAGGGTTTCGCGACTTCTGTAGGTCCGGATGGGGCCGCTTCGGTAACCGGAACCACCCGGGCGGACGGAATCCCCCGGATGCAGCTCACACGTCAGCGCGGATCCGCGTAGCTGCGTCCTTCCCTGGCCGAGGTGGTGGGTGTCAAGGGTCGAACTTGTTCGATCGCCGAAGGCGACGCCAAAGGCGCCCTTGACACCCACCACCTCGGCTAGCACCCTCACGCAGCGGAGACCGCGCAACCACACTGCCAATGCACCCGCGCAACCACACTGCCAAGCGGCGTACACCTACAGTTGCTACGGGCAACTACATCGCGCCGTTCCTGAACCTCAGTTGATCAGGCCCTCGACGATGGTGGTCATTCGGTCGACGGGGATGGCGAAGCCGATGCCGATGTTGCCTGAGGCGCTAGAGCTGCCGAGGGTGGCGATCGCTGTGTTGACGCCGACCACCTGGCCGGCGGCGTTGACCAGTGGGCCGCCGGAGTTGCCGGGGTTGATCGCGGCGTCGGTCTGGATCGCGGTCTGCCGGGCGCCGCTTTCGCCGAACCGTGCCTGCCGGTTGACCGCGCTGACAATGCCAGCCGTCACCGTTCCTTCCAGACCGAGCGGTGAGCCGACTGCCAGCACCGGGTCGCCGACGCGGAGTTCCGAGGACCGGCCGAGCGTGAGCGCTCGCAGTCCCGAGCCGGCCGCGGCCGCGGAGACCTGGAGGACGGCCAGGTCGTTGTTCGTGTCGATCCCGATGATCTCGGCATCGAGGGAGTTGCCGTTCGACAGGACCAGTGACACATCGCTGGCTCCTTCCACCACGTGCGCGTTGGTGACCACATGGCCCTGCTGGTCGACCGCGAACCCGGAACCGGTGGCCCGGCCGGCCCGCACCGAGACCACCCCCGGCAACACGCTCGCGGCGGCACTGGCGATCGAACTGCCGCCCGGAGCGGTTGAGGGAGCGGCCGCCTGCGGGAGTTCCACCGACGCGGCGACGGGATCGGAGGGGTCGAAGGCTCCGCCCGTCACCGCGCCGGCGAGACCACCCGCCAGCACCGACAACGCGACGCCGGCAGCCAGCGCCCGCCCGGTACGGCGTACCGGTGGCTTGGGTGGTGGGACCGTCACCCCGGCCTGAGGTGCCGCAGCCGGAGAGGGGGGTGCCGGCGAGGCGGAGGCCGGGGTGACGGCGAAGGGGGACAGCGGAGGCGGCGGGGCGTCCACGGGCGCGGTCGGAGGTGGTCCGGGCCGGTAGTGCGGGCCGCGGAAGGGCTGACCGAGATGAGGGCTCACAAGGACTCCTAGGTGCTCGAGGCAATGCTCAAGACGGGCTCAAGGCAGGCGGGAGAACCAGAGCAGCGAGGCCAGGCCGGCCAACAGCGCCGCGGCCAGGGCGATACCCGCCACCAGGTTGGTGATCTCGCGTTCCTCGGTGGTCCAGCCGATCGACGACTGGAGGTCGGAGTAGACGTCGCGGAGTTCCTCGTCGCTCTCGGCGGAGTAGAAGGAACCGGAGGTCGCCTCGGCCAGTCCCTGCAGGGACTCGGTGTCGGCGGGGACCGGGATGGTCCGGCCTTCGAGGTCGATCGTGCCGTCCGGGGTGCCGTAGGCGATGGTCGAGACCGGTACGCCGGCCTGCGACGCGGCCTGTGCGCCTTCGTCGATCGGACTGCCCGAGGTGTTGGCACCGTCGGACAGCAGCACGATCCTGGCCGGCGGCGGGTCGTTGGCCGCCTGGGCGTCCAGCGACTGGATGGCTTGCAGGCTGGTCAGTACGGCCTCGCCGATCGCGGTGCTGTCGGCCATCTGGAGGTTGCCGATGGCATCGACCGCCGCCTGGTGGTTCGTGCTCGGCGGCGACACCACGGTCGCGGTCCGGGCGAAGGAGACCAGGCCGACGTTGAACTGCTCGGGCAGGTTGTTGACGAACTCGGTCGCCGCCTCCTTCGCGACCTCGAACCGGTTCGGCGCGACGTCGGTGGAAGCCATCGAGTTGGACACGTCCATCGCCACCACCACTGTCGCCCGTTCCCGCGGTACCTGGACATCGGTGACCGGCCGGGCGATCGCGACGGTCAGCACCACGATCGCGGCCAGGAAGGCCAGGGCGGGCGCGTGCCGGCGCCAGCCGGGCCGGCGCGGTGCCACCTTCTCCAGCATCGGCAGCGTCGCGAACCGTACTGCGTAGGCGCTGCGCCGGCGTTGCGCGATGACGTACGCGACGACCAGCGCCACGGCCACCAGCAGCAGCCAAAGCCACAGCGGTTGCTCGAATCTCATCGGATCCCGGTCCTCCCTCGAGGCGTTCGGCGAACGTTCGCCCGGCGTCGGGCGGTGGCGAAGGCGGCGACGTCGCGAACCCAGTCGGTGTCGGTTCGCAACACCAGATGGGCGGCACCGGCCGCGCGGATCGCCTGTGCGGTCTCCGCTCGTTTCGCGGCCATCGCCGCGGCATAGCGTTCGCGCAGTCGTTTCTTGCTTGTCTGGATCTCGCGCCGGCGACCCGTCTCCGGATCCACCAGCGTGAGCAGGCCGACCTCGGGCAGTTCGAGTTCACGCGGATCGAGGATCTCGACGGCGATCACCTCGTGCCGCGCTCCCAGGCGCCGCAGGGGAACCGCCCAGTCATCACCATGGAAGTCGGAGGCGACCACCCGGAGTCCGGGCCTGGGGTGTTCCCGGTTCAGCCGCGTGATCGCAGTACCGAGGTCTGTGACCGGGTGCTCACCCAGCGCGGGGCGCGGCAGTGAGAGCAGGGTGCGGAGCGTGCGCCTGAGCGCCGCGGGCCCACTCCCGTCAGGGATCCGGGTCACTTGGTTGCCAAGAGCAACACGTACGCCGAGCCGGTTGCCGGGGCGGTCCGCGAGCAGTCCGACGGCGCCGACGATCGCGACGGCCAGATCGCGCTTCTCGCTGAGCGCGGTCCCGAAGTCCATGCTCGCGGACGCGTCCACCAGCGCCCAGGTCTCCAGTTCACGCTCGGCCAGCGGGGCCCGGACGTGCGGCTCGAGCGAGCGGGCGGTGACGTTCCAGTCCATCCGGCGGACGTCGTCCTGCCCCGCCTGGTACGGCCTGGCCTCGTTCGGCTCACTGCCCGGGCCGCTCCGCAAGCCGGTCATGTCGCCGTGCAGGAAGCCTTCCAGCTTCCGCTTGACCGACAGTTCCAGCGAGCGGAGCGCCCGTTCCCTCCCGGCCACCAGATCCGGACCAGTCATGCTGCGGAGCCTTGCGCGTCGTCAGCCGGTACTACGTGCGGCTGCTCCACGACACCCAGCACCCTCGACACCACCGCCCGCGGGTCGACCCCGTCGGCGAGCGCGTCGAACGTCAGGACCAGGCGGTGCGCCATCACATCGTGCGCGACGTCGTACACATCGACGGGCAGCACGTAGTCCCTACCGCGTAACAGTGCGAGCGCCCGACCCGCCGCGACCAGCCCGAGTGTGGCCCGAGGGCTCGCCCCGAACTCCAGTACGCCGCCGAGGTCGTTGATCCCGTACTGCTGCGGAACCCGCGTCGCGTGAACCAGCCGGACGACGTACTCCGCGACCGCGTTGTGCACGAAGACGTCTTCCGTTGCCTCCTGCAACTCCGCCACCATGGCCGGCGTCAGTACTGCGTTCGCATGCGGCCGGTGCGCGCTCATCCGTTGCAGGATGGTGAGCTCTTCCATCGGGGTCGGGTAGTCGACCGTGATCTTCAGCAGGAACCGGTCCCGCTGCGCCTCGGGTAACGCATAGACGCCCTCGGACTCGATCGGGTTCTGCGTCGCCAGCACCAGGAACGGCTCGGGCAGCGGGTAGCTGACCCCGCCGATGCTGACCTGCTGCTCGGCCATCGCCTCGAGCAGGGCCGACTGGACCTTCGCCGGCGCCCGGTTGATCTCGTCCGCGAGCACCAGGTTGGCGAAGATCGGGCCGAGTTCGGTGTCGAAGCCCTCGGCCGACGGCCGCCAGATCCGGGTCCCGACGATGTCGCCCGGGACTAGGTCAGGGGTGAACTGCAGCCGGGCGAACCGGCCGCCGATCACCTCCGCCAGGGTCCGGACGGCCAGCGTCTTGGCGACCCCGGGGACCCCTTCCAGCAGGCAGTGACCGCGGGCCAGCAGCCCGACGAGCATCCGCTCCACCAGTTGGTCCTGGCCGACCACGACCCGCTTCACCTCGAAGAGGGCGCGTTCCAGTACTGCGGTCATGCGTTGCCCTGCGGGTTCGTCTCCGGCTGGGTCTCGGGCTGGGCCTGGCCCTGGCCGCCGTTCTTCTCCGGGCAGTCACGGCCGTCCGTCGTCGAGCCGTCGGCAGCCGAGCCACCGGGCGACGTGGCATCGGGGGTCGAGGCACCGGGCGACGGCGTGGTCGCGTCCTCCTCGATGGTGACGTATCCCTGCTCGGGCGTCGTCGGGTCGTTGCCGGCCGCATACGCGATGCCGCCGACACCCAGCGCGGCCGCTGCGATCGCAGTACCGAGCAGGAGGCGCTTGCCGGGGAGGTTCATGCCGAACTCCTTCGATCGGTGAGGTTGATGGACACCACACCATCAGGGGCCCGCGAAAACGTCAGGAAAGAAGACCGAAAGTCCGTCGAAAGCGTCCACCGTGGTTGCCGGTCGCCCCCGTTACCTTTAGGGGGTGCGACTACTGGTGGTTGAGGATGAGGAAGGCCTGGTCAGCGCTCTGCGCTCGGGACTCGGCCGGGCCGGCTATGCCGTGGATACTGCGCTGAACGGCGCCGAAGCGGTCGAGAAGCTCGCGACCACGTCGTACGACCTGGCCATCCTGGACATCACGCTGCCGGACACCAGCGGTCTCGATCTGTGCCGGGCGGTCCGCCGGGGCGAGATCGAGGTAGCGTCCGGGCGGGAGTTGCGGGTGCTGATGCTGACGGCCCGGGCCTCGCTGGCGGATCGGGTCCGGGGGCTCGACGAGGGCGCCGACGACTACCTGACGAAGCCGTTCGCCCTGGTCGAGTTGCTGGCCCGGATCCGCGCACTGCTGCGGCGGGACGTGACGAACGGGACGACCCAACTGCATGTGGGCGATCTCGTGCTGGACAGCTCGCGGCACCTGGCCACCCGGTCCGGGCGGGAGCTGGCGCTGACGCTGAAGGAGTTCGGGGTGCTGCGGTATCTGATGTCGCGGCCGGGGCACGTCGTCTCGGCCGAGGAACTGCTCGAACACGTGTGGGACGAGAACGCCGATCCCTTCACCCAGAGCGTGCGGGTGACGGTCGGCACGCTGCGGCGCAAGCTCACGGTGGAGGGCGAGGATCCCTTGCTGGAAACGGTGATCGGCCGGGGCTACCGGCTCAGAGGTGAGACATGAGAGCACGACTGCCGGCGTGGACCCAGACGATCCGGTTCCGGCTGACGTTGACGTACTCGGCCGTCCTGATCGCGCTGTCGACGCTGCTGCTCGCCGGGCTGTACTTCTCGTTGTCGGCCTTCCTGGACCCGGCGCCGCTGAACCCGGTGACGGTGTCCAAGTACACCAAGGACTCCGAGGGCAAGTTGAAGCTCAAGCCCGGTCATACGTTCCAGGCTGCCGACTTGTCCAGCATCGAGTCCGCGGTGAACTACACCACCATGCAGACGATGCGGAACTACTCGGCCGGCGCGCTCGGGGTGCTGTTCGCGGTGAGTCTGGGCACGGGCTGGTGGTTGTCCGGCCGGGCGCTGCGTCCGGTCCGGCAGATCACCACGACCGCGCAGGACATCTCCGCCACGGACCTGTCCCGGCGGATCGCGTTGGACGGGCCGCGCGACGAACTCCGCAACCTGGCCGACACCGTGGACGACATGCTCGAACGGCTGGAGACCGCCTTCGTCGCCCAGCGGCAGTTGGTCGACGACGCGTCCCACGAGTTGCGCAACCCGCTGGCGGTGATCCAGGCCAACGTCGACGCAGTACTGGCTCATGACGACACCCCGGCGGAGGACCGCGCCCAGGCGACCGCGATCGTCAGCCGCGCGATCCAGCGGATGACCCGGTTGGTCGAGGACCTGCTGGCGTCGGCCCGCCGGTCGTCGCCCGCCTTCGTCGACGCCGATGTCGATCTGGCGGCGATCGCTGGTGAAGCCGCTGAGGAGTACGCCCTGCTCGTCGCCGACCGCGAACTACACCTGGTACGCCGCCTCGCGCCCGGCCCGATCGCCGCCGGAGACGCTCAGGCCCTCCGACGCGCGGTCGACAACCTGCTCTCCAACGCAGTACGCCTGGCTCGCGGCGGCAGCGAACTGGTCCTGGCCGTCGGAAGCCGCAACGGCTGGGCCTGGATCGCCGTCCGCGACGAAGGCCCCGGCATCGCCGAAGAAGACGCCGACCGGGTCTTCGACCGCTTCTTCCGCTCCGGCCAACGCCAACCACCCGCCACGGTCCCCTCCACCGGCCAACGCCGAGCCGGCCTGGGCCTGGCCATCGTCCGCCAGATCGCCGAATCCCACGGCGGCACGGTCTCCCTGCACTCCGAGGTAGGCGTCGGCAGCACCTTCATCCTCTGGCTCCCCGAACGCTCCCTCACCAAAACCCCCCGAAGCCCAGCACCGCCGACCGAGGACCCCCTCGGCGCCCGTCCGTAGCTCAGGCGCCGAGGGTAGGCCCCCAAGGAATCAGGTCCGACGGACCGCGAGGCCGTCGAGCTGGTTGGTCTTGCCGGCGTCGCGGATGGTCAACTTCACGGTGCCGGAGAGGAAGGCGGACGGCGTCGGCAGCGGGATGATCGCCTGGTACTCGGTGGTGGCCTTGTAGAGACTGACCGTGCCGACCACCTTGCCGCCGTAGGTGACCGTCAACGTCCCGCAGGTGGCGCACTTGGTGGCGACCAGGAACAGCCGCTTGGCCTGGACCGTGCGGGTAACGGACGCACCCTTGGTCCCCGAACTGGTCACCGTGCCCAGGTAGTACACGCCGTTGGTGCCCCGGCTCCATCCGGTCGCCGTCAGCGCGCGATCGTCCAGCGGACGGGAGAAGCAGCGCTCCGCCGTCCAACCGGAGACGTTGCCGAAGACATCGCGAGCGCGCACCGACACGCAAAGCTCATTGCCTGCAGCAACGTTCAGGGTGATCGACTTGGCCTTGGTGGCCGACGCCGCAGTGACGTAGGCACCGAAGTTCCCCAGGTAGGTGGCCGGCCGGTAGCGCACGTCGTACGAGCCGATGCCGCTGGAGTCGGCGCCGGTGTACGCGATGGTGGCGGTGGCGGCCTTCGTGACGTCGAAGGTCGGCGAGGTGAGCTGCGCGGTGGGCGCGACCGCGTCGACGTTCAGGTAGCGGACGGCGTGGCTGCCGCGGCCACCTGCCTCGACGGCCGAGACCTTGAGGACGTGGGTTCCGGAGGTGACGCCGGTCTGCTGGAAGGGCGAGGTGCAGGGAGACCTCGGCGTACCGTCCAGCTCACAGGTGACGCTGACCGGGGTCGCCAGACCGGTGAGGTCGAAGGGCACCGAGAGGTTCGGGCCGACGACTGTCGCGGTCGGCTTGATCGCCACCCGGTAGCCCTGCCAGACCGCCGAGCCGATCAGCTCACCGGCCGGGGCGTCGAAGAGGAACGCGCTGCTCCGCCGAAGCACGCCTTCCGGGCTCACCGGCACGGTGAACAGGCTGCTGCCCGCGGCCGTCCGCCGATTGAGTATCAGGCCGGATGTGTTCGGCGCCCAGCTCAGTGACTCGGCGCTGGTTCCGCCGCTGTCCCCGACCTGGGCCGTGCCGCCGCCGACCGGGATCATCGCCGCGGCAGTCCCCTTCAGATAGGCGATCCACAGACCGTTCGGCGAGACCGCAGGGTCGCGGGCGAGTTCGGTACCCGCGTAGGTGGTGAGAACAGCTCCGTTGACCCGCGCCTGGACCCGCTGCAACAGGCTGCTGGTCTGGCCTGCTACGACCAGGGTCTGGCTGTCCGGCAGCCAGGTGGGGCCGGCCATACCGCAGCCGACCCGGATCGGGGTTCCGCCGGCCACCGCGACGATGTCGATGCAAGTGGAGCCGTCCGGCTGGAGTCGCTCGACGGCGATCCGCGTGCCGTCCGGCGACCAGGCCGGCTTGGCGATGCCACTCGAACCGTCGAGGATCTTCACCGGTGGGGCCTGAGGTGCGACGGCCGAGACGGACCACAGGCTGGTCCGGCCCTGCGAGAAGGCCACCTGCCGGCCGTCCGGCGACACAGCGATGTCCGGGTCGACCTGCTGCGTCGCCCCGGAGGCGGCCAACGGAACCACCTGAGTTGCACCCTGGGCGGCGAGCTGGCCGAGGTAAGTACGGGTGACGCCGTCCGACCCCTTCGCCGTGGAGGCGACCGTGATGGCTTCGCTTCTCGGCGCGGCCTCGACCGGCGTACTGGCCGGACCTTCACCGTCGGCGTTCACGCCGACGACGGCGTACGTCGCGCCCGGGATCCGCTGGACGTCCGCCCAGCTGTGGGCGGTGGCCGGGCCACGTGCCACCGAGTAGGTGGTCTCGGCGCCGTTGGCGATCCGGTGGACGACGAAGCCGGTCACCCCGTCGGCCGTGCCCTCGTCGGCGGGAAGGTTCCAGGTCAGATCGACACCGGTGAAGGTGCCCATCGCCCGCACCGCCAGTGGGACCGACGGCAGCCCGGCAGCTGCCACCTGGGCCTGCGGAAATGCAGCAGGAGTGGCGACAGCGGCCGGTAGAACGGTGGTCAGGGCAACTACAGACAGTGCCAGTGGCGCGACCAAGCGCAGGGACGTGCGCAACAGAACCCCCATGAGTCAGTGCGGGCGCGGTGATCGCACCCGCACTGTTATCGGCCTGGAAAGCCAAGCGTTACCAACGATTGCATCACACCGCCCGATCCTTGCCTCCAGCAAGGACCGAGGTCAGCTGTGGGTGGGATGGGGCTTGCTGAGCACGGGGCGGGTGCCTGCCAGGACGGAGGCGTAGAGCTCCCGGACGTGGGCGGCATCGGTCTCCGTCATGACCGGGGACTCGGGCTTGCCGGTGGCAACTTCCCAGGTCGGCGGGTTGTCCTCACCAGAGACAGCCCAGGCGGCCTGGCGCGCGGCGCCCAGCGCGACGTACTCCCCCGGCTCCGGCAACACCACGGGTGCACCCAGCAGCGCAGGAGCGAGAGCCTGTACTGCGCGGGAGCGGGCGGCCCCGCCCAGCAGGAGAACCCTGTGGACCGGGAGGCCTTGCGCCCGGAGCGCGTCAACGGCATCCGCCAGTCCGCAAAGCATGCCTTCCACCGCGGCCCGAGCCATCGTGGACGGTTGTGCCGTCGCCCGGGTGAGTCCGTAGATCAACCCGGTCGAGTGCGGTAGATCCGGAGTCCGTTCGCCGTCCAGATAGGGCAGTAACACGAGTCCCGCACTGCCGGCCGAGGTAAGAGCCGCCTCGTCGAACTCCGCGAGATCCATCCCGAGCAACTGCGCGGTCGCCGACAACACCCGGGCGGCATTCAAGGTGCACACCAGCGGGAGATATCCGCCGGTGGCGTCCGCGAATCCCGCGACGAATCCGCTCGGGTCCGTCGTTGGCGTAGTACTGGTGGCGAACGCCGTACCGCTGGTGCCGAGGGAGACGGCGACGTCGCCGGGCTGCAGGTCCAGGCCCAGCGCTGCGGCCATGTTGTCGCCTGTTCCCGCGGCAAGCGCCGCACCGGAAGCGGTCTGGCCGACGATCTCCCGAGGACCGGCAACGCGCGGCAGGGCCAGCGAGCGTCCGAAGGCCAGCTCCACCAGGTCGGGCCGATAGGCGTTGTCAGTGGGCGACCACCAGCCGGTGCCGGAGACGTCGCCGCGGTCGGTGGTGAGGTCCTCGATGCCGTGCCGGTCGGCGGCCAGCCGCTGGGTCATCCAGTCGTGCGGCAGCGCGACAGCCTCCGCACGACCAGCCGCGTCAGGCGCCGCGCTCCGAATCCAGCGAAGCTTCGTGACAGTGAAGCTCGGCACCGGAACGGATCCGGTCGCCGCGGCCCAGGCCTCAGGTCCACCCAGCTCGGAGACCAGTTCGACGGTCGCGTCGGCGGACGACGTGTCGTTCCACAGCACCGCGGGATGGACCACTTCACCGTCGGCATCGAGCAGGACCATGCCGTGTTGCTGACCCCCGACCGAGATGGCCTCCACGCCATCGAGCAGCCCGTCCGAGGCGATCTCCCAGGCCCTGAACCACTCGGCCGGATCCACCTGGGTGGCGTCGGGATGCGGCGCGCGCCCTTCCCGCAGTACCTCCCCGGTGCTCGCGTCACAAACCACGACCTTGGTCGCCTGGGTGGAGCAGTCCACTCCGGCGACCAGTCTGGGCTGGGTCATCTTGTTCCTCTCGGGTGCTCAATCTGTCGCAGCAGCGAGCAGACGCAGTACTTCGCGGGCGAGGTCGGTCGTCGTCACCAGGGTGCTGACCAGGCCGGCCCGCACCGCGGCGATCACAGCCGGAGCGCGGTGGGCACCGGCGGCCAGCGCGACCCGCTCCGCCGGACGGCGCAACTGGTCCACCGACACCGCGATGACCATCTGCTCCAACGGTGACTCGACCAGTTTGCCGTCCATGTCCAGAAGATGCCCGCTGACCTCGGCGACCGCACCACCGGCCAGACCCTCGTCGCGGACCTGCTGGGAGACCGCGTCCCACACAGTGGAACAACCCGCCCGCCACGCACCGATCGCGACCACCGAGATGTCCAGCCCGTCGGCCAGCGCCAACGTGTCGGCGATCCCGGGCTGCCGGCGCAACGCGGTCACCGCCGCGATGTCGTCGACGACCAGCGGAGCGTGTACTGCGTGCGCCGTACCCCCGGCGAGAGCCGCGGCGCGACGCGCGAGATCCATCGTGCTCCCGCCGCCCGCGGGGGTGTGCAACGAGCCGGCCATCTGGATCACGGTGCAGGCCGGCAGCACATCGAGGTGGTCCACCATCGCGTCGACCGCACGGCTCCAGGTCAGGCCGAGAAGGTCACCGTCACGGACCAGCGGACCGACCGTGCGGGCCGCGACGTCGGCGATCTGGTCACGGATCTGCTCGGGTGATCCAGAGGTCTGCGTGACCACGCAGCGCGGCAGGTCCAGCGCCTGGGCGAGCTGCTCGGACAGCGCCCGGTCGATCGGGCTCGGGCTCTTGATCTGGATCTGGACGATGCCGCGCACCCGGGCGTCCTCGAGCAGCCGGGCGACCTTGAACCGGCTCAGGTCGAGCTGCTTGGCGATCTCCACCTTGGAGGCGTTGTCCAGGTAGTAGCGACGGGCGACGTCGGCCAGCAGTTCGTCGTCCTCTTCGCCTTCGCCCAGCGGCAGTCCCCTGTTGTTCACCCGTCACCCCGTTCCCAGATCCGCGTCCCGTGATTCCCGGCACCGTAACTGTTTCAGGGGCCCGCCGCGACCGTTGCTCTGGCTCCTTGCTCGTGCAGCGACGACAGCGCCGACGTGTACGCCTGGACGAACCGCTCGTCGTCGACAAGGTCACCGAAAAGGTCCCGGTCGGACACGAAGAGCAGTGGTTCCTCGCGATTGTGCTGAGCCCGTTCGACCAGCTTGTCGCGCAACCGGTCCACCACCTCGATCGGTTCACCCTGCTCGTCGACGCCCTCGGCGTACCGGGCCCAGGCGGCGATCACCAGCGCGGACCGCGCGATCTCGCCGCCGGTGGCGAGTTGCTGGCGAACGACCGGGACCAGCCACTTCGGGATCCGATCCGAGCTCTCAGCGCAGAGCCGGGCGAGCGTGTCCCGGACCTCCGGGTTGGCGAACCGCTCGATCAGCTGATGCTTGTACTTGTCGAGATCGACCCCCGGTACCGGCGGCAGCGTCGGCGTCGCCTCGTTGTCCATGTAACCGAGCAGGAAGTCGACGAACAGCTTGTCCTGGCAGACCTCGTGCGCATAGCGATAGCCGGCCAGGTAGCCCAGGTAGCAAAGCGCCTGGTGGCTCGCGTTCAACAGCCGCAGCTTCATCAGCTCGTACGGCTCGACGTCGTCCACCAGTTGCACCCCGACGTCCTCGAACGGCGGCCGCTCACCACCGAAGTCGTCCTCCAGCACCCACTGGGTGAACGGCTCGCACACCACCGGCCAGCCGTCCTCGATGCCGAACCTCTCCGCCAGCGCCTCCTTGTCGGCGTCCGCGGTGACCGGGGTGATCCGGTCCACCATCGAGTTCGGGAACCGCACCTCGCTCTCGATCCAGTCCGCCAACTCGGGATCCTTCAGCCGCGCGAACGACGTCAGCATCTTTTTCGCGACATGACCGTTGCCCGGGATGTTGTCGCAGGACATCACTGTGTACGCCGGTACGCCGGCCGCCCGCCGTCGGGCCAGACCTTCGACCACCAATCCGAACGCACTCGTCGGCACCGCGCCGGGCTCCAGGTCGTGCTGGAGCCCAGGGTCGCCCGGGTCGAACTCACCTGTCACCTGGTTGACGTGGTAACCGCCTTCGGTGATGGTCAGCGACACGATCCGGGTGGCCGGATCGGTCATCCTGGTGAGCACCGTTTCGGGGTCGTCCGGCGCGTACAGGTACTCGACGATCGACCCGATCACCCGAGGGTCCATCGTCCCGTCCGGGTGCTTGATCACCAACGTGTACAGCCCGTCCTGTGCCTGCAGAACGTCCCGCATCCGCTGGTCCGGCGGCATCGTGCCGACCCCGCAGATCCCCCAGTCGAGCGCCTTGCCTTCGTTCATCAGCTGGTCGAGATACATCGCCTGGTGGGCGCGATGGAACCCGCCGACTCCGAAGTGCACGATGCCCGGGCGAACCGCAGTACGGTCATAGGCCGGTACGCCGACCTCGTTGCTGAGAGCATCTACTGTTGCGGCGCCGAGCCTCTGTGTCACTTGACCGCCCCCAGCGACAGGCCTTGCACCAGCTTGTCCTGCGCGGCGAATCCGGCGATCAGTACCGGCAGCGACACCACGAGCGAAGCTGCACAGACCTTGGCCAGGAACAGTCCCTGGCTGGTGACGAATCCGGTCAGGAACACCGGCGCGGTCTGGGCGACGGTTCCGGTCAGGACCCGGGCGAACAGCAGTTCGTTCCAGCTGAAGATGAAGCAGATCAGGGAAGCCGACGCGATGCCGGGCATGACCACTGGCGCCACCACCGAGCGGAGCGTGCGGATCAACCCGGCGCCGTCGACCTGAGCCGCCTCGAGGATCTCCACCGGTACCTCGGCGAGGAAGCTACGCAGCATCCAGACGGCGATCGGCAGGTTCATCGAGGTGTAAAGGATGATCAGCAGCCAGATGTTGTCCAGCAGCCCGACGCTCTGGGCGAACAGGTAAATCGGCAACAGGCCGGCGACCACCGGCAGCATCTTCGTGGACAGGAAGAAGAACAGGACGTCCGTCCACTTCTTCACCGGCTTGATGGACAGTGCGTACGCCGCCGGGAACGCGAGCAGGATCACGAGTGCCGTGGACAGGATGCTCGCGGTGAGCGAGTTCGCGATCGACGGCCAGGGACCGGTGTCGAAGAACGAACGGTAGCCGTCGAGGGTCAGCGGAGCCGCCAGGTCCGGCGGGTTCTTCGCCGCGTCCTCCTCGGCGTGGAACGAGGTCAGCGCCATCCACAGCACCGGGAGTACGAACAGCAGACCCACGACCCAGGCCAGCCCCGACAGGGCCCACCCGCCGCCGCGCCGCTGGCGGCCGGTCACCATCATCACCTGGCCAGTCATCGTCCCTCCTCCTTGAACAGCGCGTCCACC
>Ga0193717_1001499_pt1 | contig 14320 bp, 10 predicted proteins | sample U2c2metaG_FD_145900 | JGI IMG/M metagenome (GOLD analysis project Ga0193717, IMG submission 145900) | Soil microbial communities from a riparian zone of the East river system, Colorado, United States - U2c2 | ecosystem: Environmental > Terrestrial > Soil > Riparian zone | place: USA: East River... | reverse complement strand
AGATCGAAGAGGGTCGCCTTGAATATCGCGTTAACATTAACAGAGATGACGATCTCGGAAATCTTGCCACGGCATTTGACCAAATGGCCGAACGATTATTACAAAGAGAAAAAGAGCTCAAGGAATCTCAAGTTGTCCTGCGGCGGGCCGACAGGCTATCTTCGCTTGGCCTTCTAACTGCCGGTCTGGCGCACGAGATTCGTAATCCACTGGTCGCCATCCGAACGTTTACTCAGCTTTTGCCGGAGCGTTATGACGACGCAGAATTCCGCGAGGGATTTCAGGGGCTCGCCTTGAAGGAAGTGGACCGGATTTGCGGCCTAATTAATGACCTTCTGAGCTTCGCTCGCCCATCGAAACCGAATGTAGCCCCGGAAAACATCAATGACGTTGTCGATAACATAGCGCGTATTCTGGAAAGCCAAGCGAAAGAAAAAAACGTGGAAGTGCAGCGAGAATTGGGCCACGATGTGCCTAAGGTGTGGATTGACAGAGAGCAGATGAAGCAGGTGTTTATGAACCTGATTTTGAACGCTATCCAGGCGATGAATGACGGAGGCACGATCGTAATTTCAACCCGTCTTTCCGCAAAAAATGATCCCGAGTTAATCAGAGAATATGTTCAGGTTGAGATTCGCGACACCGGCATTGGTATTCCACCCGAAGACTTGGAGCATATTTTTGATCCGTTTTTCACGAGTAAAGATGAAGGGAGCGGTCTTGGCCTCGCGGTGTCCCATCAGATCGTACAAGAACATGGGGGGATTGTTACGGTCGAGAGTACGATGGGCAAGGGAACATCATTCTTTGTCCATATTCCCGTGGGCAAGCCGCTTCGTCCGGCCGTCAATGGGCATGCTCACCTGAATGAAGCGAATCCGAGTCATTGATGAATCCGAGGTTATCCGAGAGACGCTGGCTCTCCCATCGACCGTTTGGCGTACTCTTCCTAGTCGATTCTAAATTCACCGCGCGAACGATGGTCGAACGAACACAGTTCGGCGGTCTCACCAAGCCGTTTAATTCTTGCGAGCTTAAGAAAAAATTTGGCAATTGCTAGTCCGGTGTTCGGCGCGCCGCCCCAGGGGCAATAAAGTCTTGTTATTGGGTGCACCGGTTTGCGCTCGGCAAACGCGTATTTTCAAGCGACGCAAAAAAAAAGCCGCGCCTCGCTGACTATCGTTGGTTCCGCAATGTGAGTAAAATGGAAACTGTTGGCTCGCGGAGTCCGCCCGTTGCCACAGGTAGCGATGTCGAGCGGATGGACGAGCTTTTAAGGAGGTCATGATCGAGTTCGACGACTTCGATCCTGGATCCGACGTCGCTCGATGAGAAGCTACAGGTCGTTGCTCGAGATATCATCGCTAGCGAGTGCGCCATGCGGCAGACCTGCATTCAGTTGACGGGACATGAAAAGACGTGCCAAATGCGCGCGGATGAGGCACAATTGAAGTGCAGCCTCAAAAGTATGCTTTTAGCCGTTTAGCGCAGAACATGATGGGCACCGACATCGATATTCATAACGAGCACGCCGGAAACAGCGTGGTTTCGTATTTGCCTAGGCGAGCGCGACTCCGTCAATTACTCACTATTTGGCCGGTCCCGCCGGAGATATCAAACATTTCTGCCGCTCCGGGTATTGCTGGGAAATCCGCTCATAGAACGAAACGGCGGCCAATTGGTGCGGGACGAGTCAGAAGCAGAAACCGAAACAGTGAGATTGGAGTTCTTGGTTAGAGAGCACGGACAAGAAAGCTGATATGAGCCAACCTTTGTTGCTAGTGGTCGATGATGAGCCGGGCGTCCGGCAGTCTCTGCAGATGGTTTTTAACAAGGTTTATCGTGTTTTAGAAGCCGCTTCCGCCGACGAAGCGATCCAAAAATTGACCGATGAAAGACCGGATGTCGTTCTGCTCGACATTATGATGCCAGGCGCGGACGGCCTGGCGGTCTTGAAACAACTCCGGTCGATCCATCCCGATTGCCAGGTAATTATGTTGACCGGAATGAATACTGCCCGCACCGCTTTTGCCGCGCGGGGCACAGGCGCGTTCGACTATGTGACCAAACCTTTCGACGTCGAAGAATTGCGCCTGCGTGTCGAACATGCTCTGGAAAAAGTCCAGCTATCGCGGGAACTCGAACGGTTGAAAGAAGAAGTCGGCCGCAAATACGGGATCGACAATATCGTTGGGAAATCCAAACAGATCATCGACATCTTCAAAGCCGTCAGTATGGTAGCGGCAAAGAAGAGCACGGTGTTAATTACCGGAGAAAGTGGCACCGGCAAAGAGCTGATTGCGCGGGCGATTCACTACAACAGCGATCGACGATCCAAACCGTTTGTTGTGGTTAATTGCGCCGCATTGCCCGACACGCTGATTGAAAGTGAATTGTTCGGCTACGAACGTGGCGCTTTTACGAATGCCTCGCAAAAGAAAGTCGGTCGCTTCGAGCTGGCGCATAGTGGAACTTTGTTGCTCGATGAGATCGGCGAGCTCAACCTCGGTACGCAAGCGAAATTTTTGCGTGCCATCGAACAAGAGACTTTTACACGGCTGGGCGGCACCGACGAGATCAAAGTAGACGTGCGAGTCATTGCTGCGAGCAATCGCGACCTCGAACAGATGGCAAAAAACGCGACTTTTCGTGCCGACTTGTTTTATCGGTTGAATGTCGTCTCCCTGTTTCTGCCGGCCCTCCGAGAGCGCCGCGAAGATATTCCGTTGCTCCTCGATTTTTTCTTGCGTCTCAAGGCGCAAGAACACTCCATGGGGGCAAAGATTCTATCGCCGGAGGTGATCGACTTTTTTACTTTATATAACTGGCCGGGGAACATCAGAGAATTGGAAAACCTAATCGAGCGCCTGACGATCTTGACGCCGCATGAGACCGTGACGTTACGTGACTTACCGGTGAGCATGCGATCCATGGATCAAACGGCGACGCTCAAAGAAGATGTGCTGAGCGGATCACGCCCGTTGAGCGACGCGGTGGATGAATTTGAGCGCGAATTGATTATGAAGGCGCTGCAGCGGACGGGGTTTAATCAAACCAAAGCAGCGGCGCTGCTTGGGACAAGCCGGCGCATTCTTAAATATCGAATTGAAAAACTGAAGATTCACGACCCCAATGAAGCAGAGGAAGAGATGAAATTACCCACATGATTTCCTGTAGTAGTAAAGCTATTGCTAATAAAAGTGGGGCTTTATGCTAAACCATCGTGCTGCGATCTCGTCCCAAACGCGATACCGAGAGCATCAAAGTATTCGTGCCAATTTCGAGATGATCGTTGAACCGCTACGGCACATCTTACGACGCAAGTCGCGCGTCTTATGATTGAGCGTAGAAAATGGCGCACACCCGCTTAGCGAAATCTGACGACGGATCGCCCGGTCATCCTAGACTCGTACGACACGAAAGCGGGAGCTGACCAACGTGATCCGACGAGGCATGCCTGGAGGATTGAATTTAACTGTACACCTCCAGAGCCGCAGGATAACCAGGTTGTAAATAGTTTTTCGACATGCCACTCTTTGAGTGGTTGACAAGGTGGAACTTCTCTGGACGCCTGCAGGCACCGTATGAGATAACTATATGAATTGCTAAATAATTACGCTCTAACGGAATTACCGACATAGTTGGACAAATTTGTCCCGGAAACCTTATTAACGTTTCTCTATTTCAACAAAATGCCTTTTAAAATTAATCGTTTGCCACAAAGTTAACAGTGGCATATTCCTTGCTTTTTTTGCCGTCGCATGGACGCTACCAAACCTCACATCCTAATTGTTGATGACGAGATTGGTCCTCGGGAATCACTCAAGATGATCCTCAACCCGTATTACAACGTGCACATCGCGGAGCGCGGGGCGCAGGCCGTTGAAATGCTCAAACAAATTCCCATCGACCTTGTAACGGTTGACCTGAAGATGCCGGGTTTTAGCGGTATTAATGTACTGGAAAAAGTGAAGCAGCATGATCCGGACATCGAAGCGATTATAATTACAGGCTACGGGTCTTTGGATACCGCCATCGAAGGTCTGCGCCTCGGTGCCTTCGACTACATTTCCAAGCCTTTTGATGTCAACCATATCCTTGCGCTCGTGCGCCGCGGACTTGATCGACGCAATGCCAAGTCGCGGCTTAAACAAGTCAAATCCGATTTCTTGTCGAACATTTCTCACGAGCTTCGGACTCCACTAAGCGTAGTCGTTGGCTTTGTTTACCTGCTGTTGAACCAAGTCATCGGCAAACTTAGCGAAGATCAACAGAAGGTCCTGGAAACCGTTTACCGCAACTCCGAGGAACTCCTTGAGCTTATTGATAATGTGCTTTGGATGACATCGTTGAACGCTGGAGACGCCAACGCGACGATCGGGAAATTCGATGTGCGAGAGGTCGTCAATGAAACCGTGAAGCGGTACGAAAAGTCGATTCGCGACAAAGGCTTGACGCTCCATGTGGAATTGGTCGAGGGCGAGCTTTCGATCGTTAGCGATCGCGCGAAAGTCGAGCGAATATTCCAGAATGTCTTTAACAATGCAGTCAAATTTACTGCTGAAGGCGGGATCGTTGTGAAGGCGCGGCAGTCGGAAAATCGCAGTAGTATCGAATTCGAAATAACGGACACGGGAACGGGCATTGAGGAAAGCAAGATCGATTCAATTTTTGAGCCGTTTCATCAAGCGGATAATTCCATGCAACGAGCCTTCTCCGGCCTTGGCCTAGGTCTGACCGTATCGCGCCGAATGGCGGAGCTAATCGGCGGTAAACTTGAAGTAAGCAGCAAGCCCAACGTCGGAACTCGCGTCACGATGACCTTTCCATCCCAAGCCCATACGGCGGCTCCTTTGGTGACGGAGCAGCGGAAATCCGCTTAACGGAAATTTCTTCGTCGCGCAATTGCGACGGCAATACATCTAATTTTTACTTCATATCGCTCTCGTGTTTTCGATTCACCGGCGAATTTTCGGAGGGTTCTCCAAACTACCGTTCAGTCACTTGACCTCGAGGCTCATCCAAGGATGACTTCGTCGATCCTGTCGACTTCTTTTAGCCGAACCTGAATATTTCCGCCCTTTGATAAACTGATTTTTTTGCCGACGTAGTTGGCGGCGATGGGCAATTCGCGGCCGCCGCGGTCGATCATCACCGCCAGGTGGATCATGCGCGGACGCCCGAGGTCGATCAAATGATCGACGGCCGCGCGCACAGTGCGACCGGTATGGAGCACGTCGTCGAAAAGAACCACGATCTTGTTGGCGATATCGAATGGGATACGCGTGCGGTCGACTGAGCCGCCGGGCAGGAGTGCGTTTAAGTCATCACGATAGAGCGTGATGTCCATCTCCCCGACCGGGATTTCTTTGCCGTATCGCTTCTTGATGATCTGGGCTAGCCGTTTTGCGATATGCGGACCGCGCGTGCGGATGCCTATGAAAGCGACGGAATCGAGGTTGCCGTACTGCTTCGACATATCTTTAGCAAAGCGTTCGACAATGTCTTTGATTTGGGTGGCGGTCAAAATTCGTTTGGTCTTGGACTTAGAATTTCTCATTGGCGACTCGAATCATGGTTTCCATCAGTAGTTGAGCGCCGAGACCGATGTCGTCCGGGTCGGTCCATTCCAATGGATTGTGACTGATGCCGCGCTGGCTTGGAATAAAGATCATTCCGGCCGGCGTTATCTTCGCCATCTGCATAGCGTCGTGTCCAGCGCCCGACGGCATAATTTCATAAACGATTTTTTTTTGCTTACAGATTTCGCGGGTGATTTTGAGGAGCCTATTGTTCAGGGGCACGGGGTTCTCTTCACGGATCGTCAGGATCTCGACCTTGATGCCCCGTTTGCGGGAAATTTGCTCAGCGTTTTGTTTAACCTGCCGAACGACAAACGCTTTGGATTTGGCGCTTGTACTGCGAATGTCCACAGAGAGCTCAGCCCGTCCCGGTACGGCATTGATCACTCCTGGCTCGATCTTGATCGCCCCGACGGTGCCGACGACCCGGCCCTTTTCCATCGAGCCATATTTGCGGCAGATTGTTTCGATGAACTCGATCAACTGCGCCGACGCTACCAAAGCGTCTTTGCGCATGTTCATCGGCGTGGTGCCGGAATGATCCGCCTGGCCGGTGAAAATAATCCTGAACCGGCTCGGCGCAGCGATGGATGTAACCAGGCCGATTCTTTTTCCGATCGCTTCGAGGATCGGACCCTGTTCGATGTGGAGTTCCAGATAGGCCTTGAGACTCTTCGGTTCGCGCTGAAGACTGTGCAAGTTGCGCTGGGTAATTCGCAAACTCGACAACACATCAGCTAATTTGGTGCCCTGTGCGTCAATCGCGTTGGCCAAGTCTTTTGCATGCACTTCGCCAGCGATCAGACTGCTGCCCAGCGTTGAGAAGCCAAAACGGCTCGACTCTTCGCCGACAAAGCAGACGACTTCTAGCGGCGAGCGCACGGTAATTTTATGTTCGCTGATAGTGCGCACGGCTTCCAGAGATCCGATAACGCCGACCGGCCCATCGTACTTGCCGCCATGGACTACGGTGTCGAGGTGTGATCCGGCTAAGACAGCCGGCGCTTTGGCATCGGTGCCGTCATAGCGGCCGAAAATATTGCCGATGGCATCAATGTGGATTTTGAGCCCGGCCTGGCGCATGAGGTGAATCAACACCTGGCGGCTGCGCAGTTCTTTGACGGAGAATACCAGGCGGGTTACCGCGCCACGTTCGCCGATGCCGATGCGGCCAATGGCATTCAAATCGCGCATGAGGCGGCGCTGATTGATGGTCGGCAAGATGGACGGACCATTTGCGATAGCGGTCGGGAGGCGCTTCATTCGGAGTAGTTTATCAGTTTCCGAAGGGCCTGAGAATCGATCATTCCACGCTTTGACTGGTAGAGGTGGCTCTCGCGGATAAATTGATTTTCATCTTGTACCACCCACACTCGGGATGGCCAGGACCACCCCGAGGCGCGCCACCGGCACGAGCAGCAAAAAGAAATCAACCGCTCAATCTTATTTTAGCTTAGGACGATCGCGAGTCGCCGAATCGGAGTTAAAATGGACATCCCTTTCGTTTTCCGCCGCGACGGAAACTCGATTTTTGTCAAGCCAACTTTGTTGGAAATGGGCTATCGTTATGTTATGACCTGCCTATTCCGAAATTCTGAAAGGTGTTGTCATGAGCGAAGCTTCCCAAAAAGTGGCTGAAATATTGCTGGCCACAGAATCCATCGCGGTTTACAAGGACAAACCTTTCGTCTTTGTATCGGGCCGCATTTCACCGGTCTATATCGACTGCCGAAAGCTGCTCTCCTTTGCCATGGAGCGCGAATACATCGTCAGCGAGTTGGCAAAAAAAGCTGAGACCCATATCGGGTTGGACAATATCGACGTCGTGGCCGGCGGCGAAACCGCGGGTATCCCTTACGCCGCCTTCGTTTCCCACTTGATCAGAAAACCGATGATCTATATCCGCAAGCAGCCTAAGGGCTATGGAGGTACCAAACAGATCGAAGGCATTTTAGAGCCCGGTAAGCGGGTGATGCTCGTCGAAGATCTGATCACCGACGGTTTGAGCAAGCTCCGTTTCAATATCGGCATCCGCGGCGCAGGAGCAAAGATGACTCATTGTCTTTGTGTCTTTGATTATGCTTCCGACCGGCTTAATCAGCATGAAGGCAAAACCAATTTAGCAAAGAACGACATTCAGCTCCATGTGCTCGCGAACTGGGACGATGTCTTGGATACCGGCCGAGCCAAGAATTATTTTACCGCGGAGCAGAACCAGCAAATCGTCGACTTTCTGCAAGATTCCGAGAACTGGGGCCGCAAAATGGGATTTGTCTAGGATTTCTTCCGCGAGGGATAAAGTGTCTGAGCGACAGGGGCAGCGCATACCGTGCCCCTGTTGTTTTTTATGGAGTGGAGTCGTGCCCTCATCGACAGAGGTGTGACATGAAGACTCTAATTCGCAATGCTCTCCTGGTGACGATGAACGATCAGAACGATATCGTCGATCCAGGATCAATTGTGATCGACGGCAACCGATTGTCCTATGTCGGTCCGGCCGAATGGACACCGGACGGTCCGTTCAACCGGACGATTGAAGCCGACCGTATGATCGCGATGCCGGGGATGGTGAATGCGCATTGTCACTCGCCGGCAAATCTTGCTCGCGGCATGATGCCGAGTAAGCCGCTGGAAATTTGGCGCGCCTACTACCGCGCCTCCTTGCGTGGTATGCGCGAGGAGGACTTTTATGCCAGCGCGCTGCTGGGCGGGATGGAGATGCTCAAGAACGGCGCGACGACCGTGCTGGATCACTTCGCCGGCAATTCATCGTGCCGGTTCATGGGAGCAGGCGGCGCGATCCAAGCGATGCGTGATCTCGGTTTGCGTCATGTAGTTTCGTTGACAATGATGGACAAGAACTATGAAGATACGATCCCCCTTGGGGATACCGATCCTGAGCTGAATGACGAGATTAAGCGCATGAGCGCAAGGGAGGCCAAGTCCACCCGTGATTGGCTTGACGACTGCTCGGCATTTATCGAATCATTTCACGACCCGGAAAAGCTGACGATCTGCTGTCCCGGGCCCTCTGCGGTTCAGCGTTGCAGTGATGCGTTGTTGAGCGGCTGTTCGGAAATGGCGCGCCAAAAAGACTTGCCCATGCATATTCACCTCGGCGAAACTAAAGCACAGGCCATGCAGGGCAGAAAGATCTATGGTCATTCGCTGCTGCAACATCTCGATGCGCTCGGCATTGTCGGGCCGAAGCTTTCCTGCGCCCATTCTATTTGGATCGAGGATAACGATGTCAATTTGTTCGCCGAACGCGGCGCCACGCCGGTACACAATCCGGCGAGCAACTTGCGCATTGGCAGCGGCCTTGCGCCGGTAAAACAATTTCTCGCCGCGGGCGTACCGGTTGCGCTCGGAACCGACGGAGCCGCATCCAACGACGGACAAAATATGTTTGACGCCGTCCGCTTGGCGGCGTTGATTCATAATCAAGCCGGCAGCGACTACAATCAATGGGTTGCGCCGGCGCAGGTTCTTGCCATGGCAACGCGGAACGGCGCGCGCGCTTTTGGGCTCGATGGGGGTATGCTCGCAGCGGGGAAGCTTGCCGATATTGTCTTGTTGCAGCGCGATCGCACGGCCTTCACGCCATTAAATGATGTGATGAGCCAACTGGTTTTCTGTGAAAATGGCGGCGATGTCGACAGTGTGATTGTTAACGGTGAAGTTGTCGTTGAAAATGGCCGCCTGACGAAAGTTGATGAACCAGAAGTGCTGCGTTTGGCACAACAAGCGCGCCAACGCCTCGATCCCTCCATTCAGCGCGAACTGGCGGCGGCGCAGAGTATGGAACCGGCACTGGCAGCGATGTATTTCCGAGTATTCGCCCAACCATAGATCAATCGAATTCGCCTGGATTGTGCTTGGAAGTAACCTGGGACGTATGGATCCGGGTTGCAGGAAATATTCGCGCTTTGCAAACGCGCATCAAACAACAGGTCGTCGCTTGTGCCAATCGGTGGCTTGCTCGTAAGCGTAGCCAACCCGAAAGCACGTTACTTCTTCGAACGGCGGAGCGACGATCTGAAGTCCGGAGGGCAAATTCCCTTCGGTAAAGCCGCACGGAAAGCACAGCGCGGGTAGTCCCGTCAAATTGAATGGATTGGTGAAGCTCGGCCGAAGATTTTGTTCGTTGGGGTCCACAGTTGCAAAAGCCTCGGGCGGGCGCGGCGCGCCGGGTACGGCAAAAACATCGACACGAGCGAAGTTAGCGCAGATCTGTTCGTTCAAGACCGAGCGCGCGCGTTGCGCGGTTATGTAATCTACCGCGCTTAAAAAAGCTCCTTCGAGCATTCTTCTTCGGACCGAAGCGCCGAACTGCAGCGGCGTCTCTTGATAGGTCTTTTCATGGTAAGCGTAGGCTTCGCAGACTAAAATTGTCTGGTTTGCTTTGCGCGTCACGGAGAAGGGTGTGCCGTCGAGTTCAACAATCGCCGCGCCGAGGCTTTCCAATATTTTTAGCGCCTCGTTAAACGCGGCTTCGGTCTCCGGCGCAATCCCTAGATTTTCGTCAAACCAACCCGTGCGCGGCACGCCGATGCGCAGACCCTGGATGCCATCTTTGAGTGTAGCTCGAAAGTCGGGCACGGCTACATCCGTACAGGCCGGATCTCTTGGGTCATGGCCGGCGATGGCTTGGAGCAAAAGCGCGCAATCTTCGACACTGCGAGCCATTGGGCCCGCGTGATCGAGCGACCAACTGAGAGGGATAACGCCGTAACGGCTGACACGGCCGTAGGTCGGTTTGATGCCGACAACGCCGCAATGCGATGCCGGTGTGCGAATAGAACCGCCGGTATCGGATCCGAGCGCGCCATAGCACAGCCCGGCAGCCAATGCCGCACCAGACCCGCTGCTGGAACCGCCGGGGATGTGCGCGGTGTTCCAGGGATTTCGCACGGCGGGAAAGGGCGCGTCAGTCGACGGTCCGCCAAAAGCGAACTCGTGCATGCCGAGTTTTCCAAGCAGCACGGTTCCCGTAGCGGCAAGATTAATTGCCGCCGAGGCATCTCGATCGGGAAGCCAATTTTCTAAAACCGCCGAATGGCAAGTCGTGCGAATCCCTTTTGTCAGGTAAAGATCTTTGAGCGCAATCGGAATCCCGTGTAACGCCCCGCGACCTTTCCCCGACCTCAGCTCATGATCCGCTTGTCGCGCTTGTGCCAGGGCACGATCGGCGGTCAACGTGATAAAACTGTGAAGCTGACCGTCGACTGCTTCGATACGCCTTAAACACGCTTCGGTGAGCTCAACGGATGAAACAGTTTTTTTGCTCAACGCGGCAGCCGCTTCGGTAATGCTAAGGTAGCAGAGTTCATTTTCCATGCAAATCTTATCTTTGGTTCTTCTTCGAGGCGATGAAAATCCCTGCGGGCTCGTCGCTGTTGCTCAGGAGCGCGCGCAATTCGGCGGCCTGTTTTTGCGCTCGGATAACTCCGGGCAGCAATCGTTGAAGCTCGTCGTCGGGAAGGGTCAGTCCGATTCGTTGCGCGAAGGCTCGTAACTCCTCAATTGCAATTTCGTTGGCCATTGGTTTCCTTCTAAGGGGCTCGATATCGTCAAATTGCCTATTTTCTTTTATCGACGGCGACGGCTGGTGTCAATTCACTGGCGACTATCTTCTAGCTTCTGGTTTCCTTGCTTGGCGACGGGTTGGCACGTCTCTCGCTGGCGGATTGTGATACAATCATGCTCGGCATAGTTTTGAACCCGCGTACAAGGACACGGAATTGCTATTTTTTTATTCGATAACCCTGTTCGTCAACGCAGCCCTTTTGTTCATTGTTGAACCCATGGTCGCCAAAATGATTCTGCCGTTGCTCGGCGGCAGTCCAGCGGTATGGAATACAAGTCTGGTTTTTTACCAGGCCTGTCTCTTAATGGGCTATGCTTATGCACATTTCGGCAGTCGCTGGCTTGGTACTCGCCGACACGCCCTGGTGCATCTTAATTTGGTCCTGGCTGGGTTGCTGCTTTTGCCCGTCGTGCTCCCGGTCGATTGGTTCGACGCCCCAAATCATAATCCGGTGGGATTAGTCTTGGGCGGTTTGTCAGTATCGATCGGATTGCCGTTTTTGGTTTTGTCAGCCGGCGCGCCGTTAATGCAAAAATGGTTCGCGCAATGTGAGCACGGCGCAGCCGAAGACCCGTATTTTCTCTACGCCGCCAGCAATGCCGGGAGCATCGCAGGGCTGCTTGCTTATCCATTGATTTTGGAACGGCAGCTTACCTTGAGCCAGCAAAATCATTTCTGGGTTTTCGGATATCTCCTTGTGCTCGTCTTGACGAGCGTGTGCGTGTTGTATTATTTGCGGCCGCTATGGCGAAACGGCGAGAACGTTGTGGCGCGCGACGAAGAAAGCACCTCCACGCCGGTGGACCCGCGTCCCGTCAACTTTGCGCGTCGCTTACGCTGGGTTTTTTGGTCTTTCGTGCCGTCAAGCCTCCTGTTGGGAGTAACCTCGTATATTACTACCGATGTCGCTTCGGCGCCGCTTCTTTGGGTGCTCCCGCTAACGGCTTATCTGTTGTCTTTCGTTCTGGCGTTCGCCCGTAGCTCATGGGCCGGTGGTGCCTTTCTCGCGCGGCGGCAGGCCTTTCTGCTTCTAGGCGCCGCGGTCACCGTTTTTATGCACGCAACAGATCCCAACTGGATCATTTTGCCATTGCATTTGATGGCTTTTTTTTCCACCGCGTTGGTTTGTCATGGACGGCTGGCTCAAGATCGACCCAGCGCAAAGCATGTGACGGATTTCTATTTTTGGATATCGCTAGGCGGCGTCTTGGGAGGAATTCTCAATGCGTTGATCGCACCGCTCATCTTTACGGGTGTTCTCGAATATCCACTGGCCATTGCTGCCGCAGCATTCATCCGTCCGTACATTGGCAACAAGAATGATTCAAGCTGGAGCCGCCGTTTGGACTGGCTCTTGCCGCCGGCGTGGATGGCGCTGATTGTCTTCGTCACTTTGGCGCTGAAACACAGTCTGATTTTACCGCAGGCGAACGACCTAATTCTTATCTACGGCACGTCCGGCGTGATCTTTTTGGCCTTCGCTTATCGTCCTGTTCGTTTCGGCGGCGCTCTGCTCGCGCTTACCTTAACATCGCTTTGGTATCCGAGTTCGTTCGGCCAAGTCTTGCATGCCGACCGCAGTTTTTTTGGCGCCTATCGCACTATGCTGGATGTCGAGGGCAGAAAGCATTTGCTTTTTCACGGCACGACGATTCATGGAGCACAAAGTGTCGATGAACCGACTCGCCTGCGACCGCTAACCTATTACTATCCGAGCGGTCCGGCGGGTCAGGTTTTTGAGATTAATTCCAAGATGCGTGCCGACGGACAAGTCGCGATCGTCGGACTCGGCACTGGCGCATTGGCTTGTCATGGCGCCCCGACGCAGAAATTTACTTTTTATGAAATCGATCCACTGGTTGAAAAAATTGCCCGGGACCCAAAACTGTTCACCTACTTGCGCGATTGTCGGCCAAGAATCGAAGTGGTTATCGGCGATGCTCGTATTTCTCTGGCAAAAGCGCCGAATCGACGTTACGATCTTTTCGTTCTCGACGCTTTTAGCTCGGATGTCATTCCGACGCACTTGCTCACGCGCGAAGCGCTGGAGCTCTACTTAAGCAAGCTTGGCAAGGATGGGCTGTTGTTGGTTCACATCTCCAATCGATTCATGGACCTCGAACCGATCCTTGATCGCTTGGCCCACGACCTGAACCTCGTTGCTTATGTCCAAAACGATTTTCATGTCAGCCCCGAAGAGAGCCGCGCAGGCAAATCTTCTTCCCGCTGGATAGTTTTGGCACGCGACCAAAATGCCATCGCGCCCTATGTTGCGAACCCACGCTGGCAACGGTTGAATGGAGCGTTAGGCGGTGAACTGTGGACCGATGAGTTTTCCGACGTGCTGAAAGTCATCTCTTGGCTGTGAGGCTCCGCCAGCACCAGTCGCTCAGCGTTAATTTTTCGGCACGAGCACCTCCCGGATTTTCTCCACGCTCTTGCCATTCGTTTGAAATAGTTTTCGGACGATACCGTCGACTTCGGCGCCTGATAGCGGATTGATCTCCAGTTTGGACTTTTTCATTTCGGCTAAAAATTCGCCGTCTGTCATCGTCGTGTTGAAAGCGTTGCGCAGAACTTCAAGACGGTTCTTCGGTGTGCCGGGCGGCAACGCATAGGCAGGATCGCGGACGGCGCGTGAATTCCGGAATCGATCAATACGCGCGCATCCGTGGATTTCGCAAAGTCGATGGCATTCGGCACATTGGGAATGTCGGCGGCTTTCTTCGAGTTCACCTGAATAATCGCTTTGACCATGCCCGATTCGAGCCCATTGGCCCAGGTCGTTCTGATCGACGCCCAGGTCCAACAGCCGCCGTCAATCTCACCCGCCTCGGCGGCGACGCGGATATTCGACGTGCCTTTAAAGCCTTCGATCAATTGGATCGGCAAGCCCAGCGCAGCCTTCAAAACCCGCGGTGTATCGGAATCGTTGGCACCCGGCGCTTCGCCGCCGAGCTTCACGGGTTTCTTGGCGGCAAACCAGTCGTCGAGCGAATTGATGCCGCTGGCTTTGGTTAGAGCGCATACGTTCTCGTCCTGCACCGGCGCGCCAAGCCACTCGAATCGGCGTCCGTCGAACTCGATGCCCTTGTCGCCCATGATTTGCTGCAAGACGAGGGAGCCAATGAAGTTGCCGATCACCAAT
>Ga0193717_1001498_pt1 | contig 14320 bp, 5 predicted proteins | sample U2c2metaG_FD_145900 | JGI IMG/M metagenome (GOLD analysis project Ga0193717, IMG submission 145900) | Soil microbial communities from a riparian zone of the East river system, Colorado, United States - U2c2 | ecosystem: Environmental > Terrestrial > Soil > Riparian zone | place: USA: East River... | reverse complement strand
GGTGACGTCCTCGGCGGCTTCGGTGTCGAGGCTGATTTCAATCTCGGCTTCGGCTGGTCGACCAATCAGGGCGTATATTTTACCGGCAGCAGCACACTCGAGATTCAGCTCCCCGCTCACATTTCGCTTGGGCCGGTCGAACTCAACGCGCTCACCCTCAGCGTCGGCATCGACGGCGACCGCTTCCCCATCGGGCTTGCGACCGACATCAAGGCTGCGCTTGGTCCACTGCAAGCGGTCGTCGAACAAATCGGCGCCTCGATCGAACTGAGCTTCCCGGCAAGCGGCCGCGGCGACATCGGTCCGCTCGATATCGATTTTGCCTTCAAGCCCCCCAAGGGAGTTGGGCTTTCGCTTGATGTCGGAATCGTCCAGGGCGGCGGCTATCTCTTCTTCGACTTCGACCGCGAGGAATACGCCGGCGCGCTCGAACTGACATTCAGCGGCATCGTCGCCGTCAAGGCGATCGGCATCATCACCACGAAGATGCCGGACGGCTCCAAGGGCTTTTCGCTGCTGATCATCATGACGGCGGAGTTCGGGTCCGGGATTCAGCTCGGCTTCGGATTCACGCTGCTGGCGGTCGGTGGCCTGATCGGCGTCAATCGGACGATGAATCTGCAGGCGCTGATGGATGGCGTCCGCACCGGCGCGATCAATTCGATCATGTTCCCGCAGGACGTGGTGGCCAATGCGCCGAAGATCATCAGCGACCTGCGAAATATCTTTCCGGCGCACGAGGGCACGTTCCTGATCGGGCCGATGGCGAAGCTCGGCTGGGGAACGCCGACGCTTATCAGCATCTCGCTCGGCGTCATCATTGAAATTCCGGGCAACATCGCCATCGTCGGCGTACTGAAGATCGCGCTGCCGGCCGAGGACGCTCCGCTGATCGTGATCCAGGTGAACTTCGCCGGCGCGATCGAATTCGACAAGAAGCGGCTCTATTTCTTCGCCTCGCTGTTCGAGTCGCGCGTGATCTTCATCACGATTGACGGGGAGATGGGCCTGCTCGTGGCGTTCGGCGACGATGCGAACTTTGTGGTGAGCATCGGCGGGTTCCACCCCCGCTTCTCGCCGCCGCCGCTGCCGTTCCCCAGCCCGCACCGGATCTCGGTCTATTTGCTCAACACGTCGGTTGCGCGGATCGGCATCCAGGGATACTTCGCGGTGACCTCAAACACCGTGCAGTTCGGCGCACGGGTGGAGGTCTTCTTCGGCTTCGATATCCTGAACGTCGAAGGGCATCTCGCCTTCGACGCGCTTTTCCAATTCTCCCCGTTCTATTTCATCATCGAAATCTCGGCCTCCTTCTCGGTGAAGGTCTTTGGCGCCGGGCTGTTCTCGGTCAGCGTCAACGGCACCCTGGAAGGGCCGTCCAACTGGCACGTGAAGGGCCACGGATCCATTTCGATCCTGTTCTGGGACATCGACGTCGATTTCGAGACGAGCTGGGGCGACAGCGCCGACACGCAATTGCCGCCGATCATCGTCATGCCGTTGCTGAAGAACGAGGTGGACAAGTCCGAGAACTGGCAGGCGCTGTTGCCCGCCTCGAACAATCTGCTCGTCTCGCTGCGCAAGATGCCGGCCGCGGAAGCCGCACTGATTCTGCACCCGCTCGGCGTGCTACACATCTCGCAGCGCGCGCTGCCACTTGATCTGCATCTCGACAAGGTCGGCAACCAGAAGCCAAGCGACGTGAACCGCCTCTGGATCGAGGTGACCGGCGGCGGTCTGGCCCGGAAAGACCACGCATTCGAGAAGTTCGCGCCGGCGCAGTTCCAGAACTTTACCGATGCCGACAGGCTCTCGAAGCCGTCATTCGCGCCGGAGCACTCCGGCCTCGACCTGTCGGCAGCAGGCGCGGACGTGCGCTCGAGCGTGATGGTCAAACGGGTCGTCCGCTACGAGGAGGTCATCATCGATTCGAACTTCAAGCGTTTCCAGCGCCGCTATCGCGGCTATTTTGGCGCGCTGTTCAATTTCTTCCTCAACGGAGCATCGGTCACCCGCTGCGAGCTCTCCAAGGCAGCCAGCCGCAAGATGGTTCCGTTCGAGGACAAGATAACGCTGAAGACGGAGAGCTTCGGTATCGCACTGCAATCCAACAACAAGGCTTTCGCCGCCGACACCGCGGCGTTCCACAGCGAGGCCAGCGCGCGCGACTACCTGACGAGCAAGGTCTCAAGCGATCCGACTCTCGCCGACAAGATCCATGTGATTCCAAGCTACGAGATGGCCGCATGACGGATCTGGGCACATATTCGTTTCTTCCCTGGTTGCGGCAAGGGCTGGCCAACCAGATCCAGACGCCGGACTTCACCAGCAGCGTCAAGGTCCGGGCCGAAATCAACGTGCAACTTGCATTGCACGGCGCGGAGCTCGGCGGCGGGACCGCGACCATTCCGGCGAACCAGCGCGTCGCACTGTTCGGTCCGGGCGACATCGTTGGCATCGACAAGCGCGCGATTGTCCGTGTCGAGCCGCGCAACTGGATCACCAATTTTGAGTCGAATTATCTGCCGCAGATCGAATTCTATGACGAGGATTTTCCCTGGCGCTACACGCCGGCGAGCCCCGACTTGGCGAAAGGCCGTCTGCGGCCGTGGCTGACGCTCATCGTGCTGGCGGAGAACGAGTTCACCGACGGCAAGAATATGATGGACAAGCCGCTGCCCTATATTGACGTTCCGAATCTGGACGTCTTCCCGCCCGCCGACGAGCTGTGGGCGTGGGCGCATGTCCACGTCAACCGGACACTTGCGGCGAACGAGGCTGAGTTCACGTCGCGCGACATGAACGCGGTCCTGCCGAAACTCGCCGCGATCCTCCAGGAAAACCCCGATCTCGCCTATTCGCGCATCGTGTGCCCGCGCAAGCTCGCGGAAAACACCGCCTATCATGCTTTCGTCGTGCCGACGTTCGAGGCGGGCCGCCGCACCGGCCTCGGCCTCGACATCGGCGACGTGGCGGCAACCATGTCGGCCTGGGACCCGGGCACACGTCCGGAGGGCCAAAGCTTCCCGTACTATCACCGTTGGTTCTTCCGGACCGGAGCAACCGGCGACTTCGAGACGCTGGTCCGCCTGCTCCAGCCGAAACCGGTCGACCCGCGCGTCGGCACGCGCGAAATGGACGTGCAGTTTCCCGGCTCGAACGTGCAGGGCCTCGACAAGCCGGGGCTTGGAGGCATCCTCAAGCTCGGCGGCGCGTTGCGGCCGCCCGCGAAAGTTCCGCCCGAGCCTCCCGACAAGTTCGAGACGTGGGATGACCCGTTCCCGCGGCCGCTGCAAGAAGATCTCGCGCGGTTCATCAACCTCGCCGACGACTACCGGCTGGCTGGCGATCCCGATCCGATCATTACTCCGCCGCTCTACGGCACCTGGCATGCGTTCGCCAAACGCGTGCTGAAGAACGCCGACGGTTCCGACATCACTCCGAGCGACAACTGGGTTCATCGCCTGAATCTCGATCCGCGCTTCCGCGTCGCCGCCGGCTTCGGCACGCGCGTCATTCAGGGTCAACAGGAAAAATTCATGAACGCGGCCTGGGAGCAGATCGGCAAGGTCCTGGAGGCGCAGCGCCGTATCCGCTTCGGTCAGTTTGGACTGCATGCGAGTCAAATCTGGTATGACCGCCACATGATGCCGATGCTCGGCGTCAGCCAGCAGAAAGCGCTTCTGCTCATGGCGCCGGTGAACAAGCGCGTACTGACCGGCGGCGTGACGGTGCATCATGCGCTCGGCGAAAGCCTGGTCCAGCCTGCGATGACGTCCGCTGCGCTCCGCCGCATCATTCGCCCGCGCGGGCGGATGATGCGGTCCCTGCCGTTCGATGCGGTGCGCAGGCCCGACCAGCTCATCGCGCGCGTGAACGCGGGCGAGGTCAGCGCGGCACCGCCGAAGGTCACTCCGCCCGGCGTGCTGACCCCGAGCGATGCCGCCGCGCAGGTGCAGCCGTCCAACCTGCCGCCCTGGCTCGTCGATTTGCTGCGCCGCATTCCGCAACTGCCCCTCATCATCCTGATTGTCGCCATCGTGTTGGCGCTGCTGCTGTTCGTGCTGCTGCCGTTCGCGGCCGGCGCGGCCGTCGCCGTTGCGGTGCTGGCCGCGGGCATCTTTCTCTATCAAAGACTGTCCCAATGGTCGGCGGCGGTGCGCGGCTCGGATGCGATCCAGGAATCCAACCAGACACCCGCATGGGTCGACGCGCTGCCGGGTGCGTCCGACTTCGTCATCACCGAGCCGGGTGCCAACCTCGTGCCGCGCGGCGGCGCCGACAGCGTCGAGGCCGCGCGTTTCAAGCTCGGATTGCGCGACGGATTCCAGCTGATCCAGGCGAGCCTGCTGGCGGGCGCAGTGCCGACGAAGCGGAGCCTCGATCTCGCAAAGATTGCGGACGATTCGATCAAGACGCTGGATCCCGCGCGAACCATTCCGCGCCGCATCTGGGCAGGCATTTTCCTGCCACCGCACATCCGGGCGGAGATCGGCGAGAGGTTCGTCGAGCCGATGCACTATCCGGTGATCGATCTGCCGATGTACGAGCCGCTCAAGGACATATCCTCGGAGCTGTTTCTGCCGAACATCAATCTGATCGAGCACAACAGCATCACGTTGCTCCAGACCAATCAGCGGTTCATCGAATCCTACATGGTCGGCCTCAATCATGAATTCGCGCGCGAACTGCTTTGGCGCGAATACCCGACCGACTGCCGCGGTTCGCCGTTCCGGCAGTTCTGGGATGTTCAAAGCTTCTTCAACGCCGAAAACCTCGACGATGACGTGTTGAAGGAAAAGCTGCGCGACATCGCGCCTTTGCACAAATGGCCGAACTCGTCGGCGCTTGGCAGCCACGACAATCGCGAGGTCGGCGGCGCGAGCGAGGAAGAGCTGGTGCTCGTCATCCGCGGCGAACTGCTCAAGCGCTACCCGACCGCAGTCATCTACGCGCACCGTGCCTGTTGGCAGCGCAAGGATGATGGCTCGGCTGCGGACAAGGCGAAACATCCGTGCGAGCGCAGCGGCACAATCGACAACACCAAGGAACGTCGTCTGGCGCCGCTGACGGCCGCCGAGGAAGCGAAGCCGCCACGCGAAAAGGTCCGTACCCCGCTCTACCATGCGAAAGTCGATCCGGACATTTATTTCCTCGGCTTCGACCTGACCGTCGACGACGCCAAGGGCGAAACGGGAGCAAACCCGGGCGACGATCCGGGTTGGTTCTTCGTCATCAAGGAACGTCCGGGCGAGCCGCGCTTCGGTCTCGACAACGAGAAGCAGCCGAAGCTCAACGTCTGGAACGACCTGTCGTGGCCGGACCTCCAGCCGCAGCCGCCCGGCAGCCACATCGAGATCGCGAAGGCGCCGGCCACGCTGAGTTTGATCACGCCGACCGGCACCGACGACGAAAAGACCCCGCAGTTTCTGGACGACAAGAAGGTCGCGTGGAGCCATGACATGAGTTCCGCAGAACTTGCCTACATCTTGTTCCAGGCACCCGTGCTGGTGGCGGTACACGCCAGCGAGATGCTTCCAAAGTGATGTCGCGCCATGGCTGATTTCGAGCAACTTCGCGAACAGTTAAGGCAGGCCCGCGGTGATCTGGATTCGATCGACTCGGCTCTCGCCGGCGCGCGCGAGCGGCTAAAGCGCATCGCCGTCCGGCAGAACGCATTGGACCGGATCTTCAATGGCGACGATCCGCAACACCAGAAGGAGCGCGAGCGGCTTGAGAGTGAGAAGGCGCAGGTGCAGGCGCAGATCGATAAGCAGCGCGCAGCACGCGGCGCAAGGCGTGGCGACGAAGCCGCAATTCTCAAGGACTTTGTTCTCCTCACGGATCCGCGCGACGGCATTACCCGCCTCAACGACGCGACCCCGATCCTGTTGATGCCGGTGCGGCTCGAGACGCGATTCAAGAAGTCCAGCGTCGTTGCGGGAGCGGAACGCGACCAGCTTTGGGTGCGCATCTATCCGGATGACTGCTGGATTGACTCGTTCGATCCCGCATTGACCGAAACTGAACTCAAGAATGCCAAGGCCTACTGGCTGGCCATCTGGCAGGCAGGTGGCGTCAAGGAGCAGGAGCGCGGGGCCTGGCGCGGCCTCGTCGGCAGTCACGGCTCCGGTCGTGCATCATGGATCATCGAGCACTATAAGCCGATCAACAACGCGCAGAAGCGGCCCAAGCCGCGGCCCGAGGATGTGATCCTGACCATTCCGGTTCAGGACTCCATGCCCGGCGATCACGGAGCCATCAGGAAATATTGGCTCGCCGTATGGCTCGCCGACGGCGCCGCGGCAGAGACCGATAGGGCGCGCACGACTCTTGAAACCGCCGTGGGAGCCGATCGTGCCCGCGAAATCGTCGAGCGGTTCGTCCCGGTCAATTTCGCCGCCACGCTTCCGCGCGGTGTGACCAAAGGCGCGATCAATCTAGAGCTCGCCTTCGTGGTCTTCCCCTCCGTGGAAACGAGGCAGAGCGCCTGGTCCCGTGCGCCGCGGATGAACATATTGCCGGACCGCTTCGTCTTCATCGGCTATCGCGCGGAAGATCCGCCGTTAGTCGCGCTCGGCAATCCCGTTCCATCACCGCTGATCACCGGCCCCGATCCATCGGCAGTGGAGGCAGATCAACTCAAGCATGACGACAAGGGCAATGTCGTCATGCCGGACGAGCTCAAATGGCTTTCAGACTTCGATCGTGCCGTCGACGTCGGGATGGGCTTGCGCATCGACCTTACGCGGGTGCAAGCGACCGACGGATTTGACCGCGTGCTGGTTGTTGGCCTGCGCCTCAACGCCGATGCGACCGCCGGCAAGACCGAACTCGAAACACTGCTCCGGCATCACTCGCTCGGCCGTAAGGGCTTCAGCCTCGTGCCGCAGGGCACGGCCACGAACAATACCGAAGCGGATGGGTCCGGATTTGCCAGGCTGGATGATCCGGACCAGTCGTTCGACAACCATGCGACCCCCTTGTTTTCGCCCGACAGCGACTGGCTCGAGTAGCGTGACGGCCAATGGGTCGCCGAATATCTCGGTATCGACCCCGCGCTGTTCGCCAATATCCAGCAAGCGGATTCCACCGACCAGATGACTGGCCGGGCGATGAACACCGCCTTGTGGCCGGCGACATTGGGCTACTGGATGGAAACCATGATGGCGCCGGTGTTCCCGCGCGAGATCATCGAGCAGACCCGGACGTTCTTCAATCGCTATGTCATCGCGGCAGGCGCCGTGCCTGCCATCCGTATCGGCACGCAGCCCTACGGGATCCTACCCGCGACCAAGCTGTCGCGCATGGCGTGGCTCGATCAGCGCCGTGGCAACGCGGCGACCTCGATTGGCCCTGACGACGCCATGACCCGCTATCTCCGCACTCTCTATCCGCTCCTGTCCGCCGTCGACAAGGACCTGCGCGGTCAATCCGCCGACATCTTGTCAAGCAGCATGTCGGGCGGCGACCCGCACCACATGCTGCTTGACATCGTCGGGCTGCACTCGGGATCGGTCGAGTGGTCGAAGCGCTACGCCGAAAGCGTCAAGACCTTGCACAACCGGCTCGTTCTGCTCGGCTTCGGCGGAATGATTTCGGCCATCCTCCTGGCGGCGAAGCGTGATGCCTCGCGCCAGCTCTTGACCAGACTTGGCTATAACGGCAGCCAGACGCCGCAAATCCTCGACAAGGTGTTCTCAGGCAAGGACATCCAGCTCAAGGGCGGCGTCGTCGATGACACGCCGCTGTCGGAAACCAAGCAGATCCGCAAATACACGGCGGGTGGACAGAACTACATTCAATGGCTGATCGATGCGGCCGGCACTTCGCTCGACGCGATCTACGCCCAGGACGGTTTCATCGACGACAAACCGCCATTCGCGCTGCTCTATATCTATCTGCGTCACGCCCTGCAGCTCGGCTACCACGACGTCAGTGTGCGCCTGCACGAGAACGCCGGACTCTTCACCGCTAATCAGGCAGCGAGCGCGCGCGCCGACGAGCCCTTCCTGCACATCCGCGACAATGATCTGGCCAGCGAAAGCCGGTACCAGCAGCTTTATGCAGTCCAACCGGCGATTACCGGGAACAGCACCCAGACGATCGGGCACTTCATCGGGGCGCAGCTCAATTCTCTCACCTTCGCGTCATATCTGCGCGAACAGCGCGCCGCGCTGGAACCGCTCAAGTGGCAGTCCACGGCACGCCTCGAGCGCGCCTTCGCCGACCATATGGACTGCTGTGCCTATCGGCTGGATGCCTGGTTCCTCGGCATCGTGAACTATCAGCTCGCGCTGATGCGCAACATCCGCGACGGGCAGGACTCTCAGGTGCGCGATGGCATTTATCTCGGCGCCTATGCGTGGCTCGAGAACCTGAAGCCCGAGAACAAGGTGCTCACGCCGGTGCAGCTCACCGACCCGGCGTTGGTGCAGGATTTCGCGGGCGCGAACGAGCCCCCGCTCACGCGCGACGACACCAACGAGGGGTACATTCATGCGCCGTCGCTAAACCATGCGGTCGCAGCAGCCGTCCTGCGCAATGGGTACATCTCCAACGCGAGCGCGGAGAACCGGCAGACGATGGCGGTCAATCTGACGTCGGAGCGGGTCAGAACGGCGTTGGCCATGCTGGAAGGCATTCGCGCCGGTCAGGGCCTGGCCGACCTGCTCGGGTACCAATTCGAGCGCGGTCTGCACGATCGCCACAATCTCGCGGAAGTCGACAAGTTCATTCTCAAGCTGCGCAAGGAATTTCCCCTTCGGTCCGACCGCATGAACTCGACGAAGACAGACGAGGGTATTTCGATCGAAGCTATCGAGGCGCGCAACGTGATCGATGGCTTGGCATTGGTCGAGCACATCAAGGCGACCGGCAGCAAGAACTACAAGTTCGGCAAGAATGCTTTGCCGGATGCAAGCGCGCTCGAAGCGGCCGCGATAGATGCGGAAGCGGAGCGGCTGCTCGAAGCCCATGACGCGATCGCCGATCTGGCGCTGTCAGAGGGCGTCTACCAGGCGGTGCTCGGCAATTACGATCGCGTTGCTTCCACCTACGACGCCTACGCGCGTGGCAATTTCCCGCCCGAACCCGACGTCGTCCGCACGCCGATGAAGGGCGCGGGATTGACGCACCGCGTTGGCCTTCATTTGGAGGCGGACGCCGATCCGGCCACGTCGCCCGTCGCGGGCCTTGCAATGACGCCGCGCGCGCAGGCCGAGCCAGCGCTCAACCGGTGGCTGGCGCGCATCCTTCCGCCGCCCGATCAGGTCGCCTGCATGGTCTCGTTCCGCGAGGCCGCAACGGGCGCGGCGATGGATCGCGAGGTCACCCTCCGGCAGCTCGAACTGCAACCCTCCGACCTTCTCGTCCTGGTGCGCGACGACGATCGTCAGGCGATGGCGGAGCTCGACGATCGCGTCGTCCAGTTCGCGGTGGCCAATTTCGGTCCACGCCCGGACGTTCCCGTCGCGATCAAATACATGGAGAAGAAAGTCGCCCCCTTCAGCATATTCGAGCTGATGCCGCTGTTGCGTAACCTGCGGCGGCTCGTGACCAGATCGCGGCCGCTCAAGGCGACAGACGTCAAGTTGATGAACGAGGCAAAGTCGTCCGAGGACGGTCAGCCGTTCGTCGACAAACTGCGGCTCGTGCTCGTCCGAGCCGCGATGCAGTCGGCGCATGACGATCTGCTCGCATTTCAGGCGCAGGTCGAAGGCCCCGTGTCCGACTTGGCCAGTCGGCGTGGCGAAATCCTGACCGATGTCGACAACTACATCGCAAGCTTGGTACCGCTGCTCAAGCGAGCGGCGCTGTTCGCGATCCCGCAGGCCGGTTGGGGCTTCGCCTACGATTTCCGGCGCCGCACCGTCGCGGCAATCCTGAAGCAGTGCGATAAGCTCGTCACACGCTGGGGCGATCGCCTGAGCGAGTTCGCCGCGGCCATTGCGGCACATGATGCGCTCCCCGCCACCGCCACCGACCCGCAGCGCTTCCAGGCGCTGCGGGTCGCGGAGCGGGCGATCTCGACCGTCGCCACGGACCCGTTGCCGCCAACTCCAGCAGCATTCCGGAACGATCTCGTTACGATCAAGCAACCGGACTTCGTCGCCAAGCGCGACCAGTTCGCCGCCATCCAGACCACGACGCGCACGGCCGTTTCCTTACTCCTTGCCGATGTAGCCGCCTTGCTGCCGATCAGCCAATTCGACGTCCAGGAATTCGCGCTGACACCGCACGAGGACGAGATGGTGCACTTTGCCGAGGATGCGGTACGCCTTGCGAAGGCGGTGGGTGCCGCGCTCACGCGACGATTGGCTGCCTCGCAGGAGAGCCTCGACGAGCACGACGCGGCGGCGGCCTCAACGGATCGCGTGACCGCATTGCAGAAGGCCGCAAAGGCGCTGCTCGGCGAGGATTTCCAGATCATTCCGGCATTCGATCTTGGCGCTCAACCGGGCGACGAATTCGAGAACGCGCTCGCAGCGAGCCAATCCGGCGATCTGTTCCAGTTCCTGACGGCACCGCCGGACCCGGCCACGCCGCCACTCGACTTCCCGGTAGACACCTGGCTCTACGGCATCGCGCGCGTGCGCGGCAAGATGCACGCCTGGGAGCAAGTCGTCATGTCGACGGGTGCGCTCGGCCGTCCCGAACCCGAGCTCGATGTGCTGCAGCTTCCGTTCACGCCCGGTGATCGCTGGCTCGCGCTCGAGTTCCCGCCCGAGCAAAAGCTCGAGAAGGACTACCTGCTCTATACCGCGCATTTCGCGGTGCCGTTCGACAAGACCAAGCGCCAATGCGGATTGCTGCTCGATGACTGGACCGAAGCGATCCCGGCGGGAAGCGTCGATACGGGCATCACGTTCCACTACGACCGCCCGAATTGCGAAGCGCCACAAACGATGCTGCTGGTGACGCCGTCAGCGTTCCGTGGCGCCTGGCAGTGGACCGACCTCATCGACGCGCTCAACGAAACGCTGGACTTCGCCAAGCGCCGGGCGATCGAACCTCGACACATCGACGCATTGCCCTACGCACCGTTCCTTCCGGCCACAATCACGGCCACGCAGACCTGGCAGCTCACGATCGCGGCGAACCTCGCGCTCAACAACCGGATCGCCTTCAAGGCGTAGCAAGGCTGACATGGTAGAAAAATTCATCACCGCGAATCTCGGCATGGTGTTGGCGCGCAAATCGCGGCCGGGCATTACGCTGTGGAATCGGCTCGAGGGCCGGCCACGAGCCGACAAGTTCGAACGCGCGTTGCGCGCAGAGGTGCGTGACCCCCTGTGGATGCTGACTCGCCAGTGGCAACTCGGCGAGTTTCTCGGAGACGACGCCGGCTCGCCGATCTTTGCGAAAGTCCGCGTCGAAACGACCCGACTGCGCAAATACCAGGCCGCCGACGGTCCGGTCGAACAATTCAGCGACACCATTCCACTTGAAGCGCGCGTCGAGCAACTGCCGATCGCCTTTACGCAGGGCAATTGCGACATCGCGCTCGACATCCGCCTCCTGATGGGACGCCAATGGCTTAAGATGATCAAGGGACTGCCCGCGGCGGCGCGGGATGAATTCATTACCAATTACCCGATCCACACACCCGACCCGCTGCTGGCGGACGACGCGCTGACCTGCGCGCATCCGGAAGCCTGGTCCGCCTTTGCGGCAGTCGCAACGCGGCGGATGGACGGCGCCAAGCTCTATTTCTATCTAAAGGAGGACCCGGCGCAGCATGCCTCCGACGGAATCGCGGCACTTGCCGGGTTCGAGGGACCGGCCGATGACGCAGGCGATCGTTTCGTCGCCTGGTTCGAAAAGCTATTTTACCAGCCGATGCAGAAGTCCGCATGGATGCCTGACTGCCTCGAGTATCAGTTCGCGTGCTCGGCGCCGCAAAGCCAGAATGAAAAGGTCTTCGTTGCGGAAGAATACTTCCAGGGACACCTCGACTGGTACAACTTCGACATTGACCCGAACCGCAACGTATTGGGTGCGCCGGAGGCCAGTCCCGAAACCGTGCAGGCGACAACGTTCGCAATGCTGCCAACCCAGGTGACGTTTAACGGAATGCCGAATGCGCGGTGGTGGGCGTTCGAGGACAGCCGCACCAATTTCGGCGATGTAAAGCCCGACACGACCGATCTCGCGAAGCTCCTGCTGATCGAGTTCGGCCTGATCTACGCGAACGATTGGTTCCTGGTGCCTTTCGCGGTGCCGGCCGGAACGATTGCCAGCATCAAAGGCATCGCCGTCACCAATGTGTTCGGCGAGCGCACCTGGATCGGCGCAGCCGGGGCCGGTCTCGACGACGACTGGCAGCGCTGGGCGATGTTTCTGGTGAGCATCAAGGGCAAGGGCCAGCAAGCCGCCGATCTCAGTCTGATGGTTCCACCATCGGCGCAGAAGGTCCTCGAGGGAGCCCCCCTCGATGCGGTGATGTTCGTGCGCGACGAAATGGCAAATATGGTTTGGGGGATCGAACAGACGATCCCGCTCCCATCCGGCGAACCGAAGCACGGCCGCGAAGCCGCGCACGAAACACGGGCCTTCTTCGAGCGGGATCTGGAACGACTCCTAGGCCATCCGCCGGAGCCGCCCGCGCCCGCGGAAGGCGCGAAAATCCGCTACCACGTCATGAGTTCGGTGCCGGAGAACTGGATTCCGATGATCCCCGTCCATGTGCCGGAGGACAACCGCGAAACGCAACTCCAGCGCGCCGCCATGCTGCGAATTATCGACGGCGATCCCAACCCGCATCCACCGGCGGTCCGACCCCGCACGTCGCTCCTGCGCGAGGGTTTGGATCAGGGCGCGCCCTATTTCCTTCATGAGGAGGAAGTGTCGCGCGCCGGCGTTCGTGCAACGCGGAGTTTCCAGCGTACACGCTGGCGCGACGGACGCGCGTGGCTGTGGCTCGGCGTGCGCAAACAGACCGGCCGAGGCGAAGGGTCGAGCGGACTCGCTTTCGACCGAATCGTGGATACGCCGCCGCGCGCATGAAGGCATCTCGCTGCCAAGCCCAATGATGACGCCCGGTCTTGTCGCGTCGTCAGCGGCGAAACTGTTTGAAGGACCCGCGAAAGTTCGTCAACAGGAACAGCAGCGCGAACAGGAGACCCAACACGGGAATCCACAGGAGGACCGTTCCCAGCACAATGAGCAGCGTTACGGCCGCGAGCATTCCGACGACCAGCAGCACCAGAATGGCAGCGAAAGGTCCCGGACTTGCGACCGAACTCCAACTGCCCGCCCGGTCTGTGCGAACCGAGATCCAGATACGCGGTTTGCCATCGGCGGAGCCCGTGCCGTCACGGCGCGGCGGGATGATCTCCGGTTCGGCAGCAGGTCGATCTGCTCTTTGGCGCATACGGGAACCCTGCAGGGACCTTCCTCTATTTATCACACATTCAATCGAGCTGGCGTGCATTTCGGCGTTTTTCATCGTCATGCCAATCGGGAATTTCGATGTTCCGTCTCATAGGGACTTCGCTCGCAAATGCCGGTGTTTCTGTCACTTCTGAGTGCAAAACTTCGAAGAAGGAGTCAGAAATCCAGAAAAATCCCTATTCCATTCCCTGTTAGCAGGGAAATTGACGAGGAGACGGATTCAGATTTGACTGCGTCCGCCACCACGCATTCTGGCGCAAGCGGAGATTTCTTCTTTGGCTTTTATGGATTGTATTGGGTGTCTCATACTCGCTGGAAGCAAGATAATTTGGTGGACCACCGAACGGGCGTGATACCTTCGGCGCTGGCTTGGTGGTAGACGCTGGAGCGGAACGCCGCATGAAGTCGAGTTCATGATCGTGCGGCCGGAGGGAGAGGACGACACGTTTGTCGTGCATCCCGCGTCCACGAGCGCCGCCGGCGCCGCGCAGCTCACGGCCGAGGCTGACGGTGACGAACTGCATGTGCAGCTCATGGCCTTCGATGCGGCGGGGCACCCGGCCGTGCTGCACGGGCGCATTGCCAGGCGATCGCTATACGTGGCCGGCGGCCACACAGTGAAGTCGCTGGGTGGCGAGGTCGAACTCGTCGTGCCTGATGGTGCCGTACCGTATCCCATAGACCTCGTGTTCGAAGACGCGCGCGATGTGGAGCCACCGCAGCTCCGGTCGGGTGATGCCGTGCTGGTTGCACCGCAGCGGATCTGCACTTCCGGCGGCGATGGCCTGAAGCGTGCCGTGATGCTTCACCTCGAGGCCGGCTACATGTTTGTATCTTGTAAGCTGCGGGTGGAGTTGCTGCGCTACGATGAAACCCGGCACACGTGGCTTCCGGAACCGGCACGTGTGAACGCGGTCCCGCTGTT
>Ga0193717_1001497_pt1 | contig 14321 bp, 15 predicted proteins | sample U2c2metaG_FD_145900 | JGI IMG/M metagenome (GOLD analysis project Ga0193717, IMG submission 145900) | Soil microbial communities from a riparian zone of the East river system, Colorado, United States - U2c2 | ecosystem: Environmental > Terrestrial > Soil > Riparian zone | place: USA: East River... | reverse complement strand
TGGTGAGCGTGCGGATGTCAGCGCGCGTCGCTTCATCGGCCGTCGCGAACGCCACGCGCCACTTGTCGAAGGCGAACAGCGTCATTGTTTGCTGCGCGGCTTCGGTGAAGCCCCAGAGGACGAAGCCAAGAAGCCCTACTACTGCGAAGGCGGCGGCCAGGGCTCGAATGCGTACGGCGATCGCGAGTCCCGCCATCAATACGAGGAATGGGTGCACGAAGTAGACCCAAGAGCGCAGCACATATGCCGGGTCGTGCACTTGCGCCATGCGGCCTTCGAAGCCGTCGACGGGTGCGAAGAAGTTGGGGAGAAAGATCAACCCCAGCGTTGTCACGGCCGAGATCACCGAGCAGATAGCGGCGGTGCGGTAGAAGGTGGGGCCAAATTGCATTGGCGGATTCTTGCTGAGATACGGACCGCGCTCCAGCCGTTTCACAACGGCTGGTCGCGTTGCGACCTGCGTTCGGCGCGCTGGGCGATATTCAGTTTCTCCGCGACGAGCCCATGAGCCCGAGTATTGCTTCGTACACTTGATCGAACTGTTTTCGAGTATCTGCGTCGAGGGCAGCGACAGAGCGCTCAAGCGTCTCCAGCCGTCGAGCGAGCGTTGTGTTGGATGCCAGGACTTCACGTAGCTTCACGAACGCGCGGACCACATACACGCTCATCTGTACCGCGCGCGGACTATTGAGAATCATTGCAGCCATGATGGCGCCGTGCTCGGTGAATACTCGCGGCAGCTTTCGCCTTCCGCCATGAGAGCCACGCTCCAAACTTGATATCGCAGATTGCGATATCAAGTTTGCAACCTCTTGATCCGTAAGATGGAAACTGAAGTCTTCGGGGAACCGGCCTTCGTTCCGGCGCACCGCTTCGTTGAAGCGCATCGTGGCGACGCCGTACATGGCGGCGAGTTCTGAATCTAACAACACGCGCAGACCGCGCACGTTGAAGATGCGCGCTGCGATGTCTTCAAGCTGGACAGCAGGCAATTTCGACATTGCTGATGATCTTGCCGCGAGGCCGCTTCAGCACCGATATCCAAATCCAGCTAATTCCCGCGGAAATTCATTCAAATCTGAAGGTCCAGTTTTCGCGGCAGCGCGGCTCTCGCCGATTCCTCACGATCATCGCGAATCTGAGTTGTGCTTCTTCTCTCGCCATTCCCAGGGCGGAATGCGGTCCTCGGGTGGCAACTTCCACAAACCGCGCTTTGCATCACGGGCTTCGTTCTCAACTTCAAACAGACAATTGTCGTGAGCGTATTCGGCGTCAAACCAGGCCGCGCCTTGCGCCACGACTTCGCGATTGATGTGCAGATTTGCGATCCACACATGCACTACGAACCGACCGTAGGTGGTGTCGTTGCCGATGCGCAGCATTACGACGTCTTTGCCATCGAGCGCCGCCATCAATATCGCTCGCGCTTCGCGGCCGTACCGCTGGTCGCTCTCGGGCGCATCGATATCCGACATCCGGAAGGTCATGACAGCGCCCTGGATCTTTGCTTTGAAAGTGTCTCCGTCGGTCACGCTAACGACACGCCCGTAGATGACATCCTCGTCGCCCGGCACCGGCACTTTTTCGTTGCAGACGGACTGGTGCTTCCCGCCGTGACAGTGGCGCTCACCGGTGCCCTTGTCGAAGTGGCAACCGTCCTTGTCTACTCCACCGCCATGCGCGAAGGCATTCGCAGAGAGTACGAACGTGGTGATGAACAGGGAGATGAGCGCTGCTGCCGCGTGCGGCAAGCGACGAACTCCGATTGATGAGCGCCAAACTGACATTCACGCAGTTTGCGCGAACCTTGCGGCTGCTCGTCAGTCGTGTTTCACAGTTACCGAGAGAGACGCCGCAGAGCGGTATGAGTGCCGGTTTACTGCCGCGTCACCGCCACATTGTCAAAGCCCGCTTCGATGATGCTGCCCGCAGCCGCATCAGCCGCTTCGAAGCGGAGCCGCACGGTTTGTCCGGCGAAAGCAGTGAGCGCCACCGTCTGCGTCGTCCACGCGCCGCCGCGGACTACGCCACCTGCACCCGCACGTGTGAACACCGTCTGCGGCGTACCGCTTGTTCCCACGACACGAACGCGGAAGTAGTCCGCGCTGGTCGCGTTGTTGTTGTGCGCGAGGAAGTAGCGGAAGCGCAAGGTGACGGTCGCACCGGCCGGCAGCGCGATGGCGGGTGATTGAATGGAAGTCATGCCCTCGTCCACATCGGCCGAGCCCACCGCAGAACCCGCTGCGAGTCCGGTGATGAAGCAATTGACCGAGGGCCCGTCACACGTTCCGAGCTGAAGCGTGACGCCATTGAAGGTGGTCGTCTGCGGATCGCCGCGCTGCCAACGTCCTCGAGGCGCCGTATTCGCCCCCGAGGTGAGCGTCCAGCCGCCCGCCGCCTCGAAGTTGTCGCTGAACAATGTCGTCGTCACTGCGGGCTGAAACATCGCTGTGAAGGTCGTATCGTTGTTAGGCGTGACGATCTCGTGAGTCGCCTGTCCGCCATCTGACCAATTCGCGAAGTCGTAGGTGATGCCGCCCGAGGTCTGCGGTGTCACCACACCCAGCGTGCGAATCACACCTTCGACGCCCGTGAACGAGAACGGCGCCGTGATCGGCGCGCCATCGAGAGTGAGCTGCGCGTTCGTCACGTTGCTTTCGATGCGCACCACCGAGGTCAGCGGCCGCACGTCGACCTGCGAGGTGTGTGTGAGGCCCGACGAATCACGTACCGTCAGGATCACGCGATAGAACACGTTTGCCGACGTCTCGCCGCGATTGGCGATCGTGAACGTACCAGTGTTGCCGCTCGTGTCGGGCACAAACGGATGCACGTGATCGTCATGGTGGAAGTCCACACGCCAGGTGAAGCCGCTCGGAGGCAAGTTGCCGTCTTCGGGATCGGTGCCGGTGGCTGCGAACGTGAAGACCTGACCACCGCGGTAGTTGGTGCCGTTGGTGGGCGCGGTGATCGTGCCCGTGGGCGCGCTGTTGGTCAGCACCGTCAGCGTCGCCGAATTGCTGAGCGCGGAGCCGCTGGCGTTGCTGACGAGCACGCGGAACAACGCGCCGTTGTCCGCGGCAGTCGTTAACCGGGTGTACGTGCGTGCGTTGGCGCCCGCAATGTTCACGCCATTCCGCTGCCACTGATAGGCGAGCGGCGCTGTGCCCGAGGCCGTTACCGAGAAGGTCGCGGACTGACCCGCGGCGACGGTGACGTTCGCCGGGTGCGACGAGATGCTGGGCGCCGTGGCCGCGGTGAACTGCACACGAAACAATTCGCCGCCGCCACCGCGAGCAAGATAGTAGAGCGAACCGTCGGGGTGGATCTGGATATCCGCCAGCGAGCTGATGCCGGTGGCGAAGCCGGTCGATGCCGTGTAGTTCGGCGGACTCAACGTCCGGATGAACCCGGCGCAGAAATCGCCGAAAAAATAGCGCCCGGCGTATTCGGCCGGAAACGTGGCGGTGGTGGGCCGATAAAACGCCCCACCGGTGATCGCGCAAACGCCGCCACTGTGGTTAAAGGTGTGAATCGGATAACGCACACCCGCGACGCCGGCGGGATTGTTCCCCTCGGTCTGCGGCCATCCGTAGTTCGAGCCGGCAACCCCCAGGTTCACTTCCTCCCACGTGCCCTCGCCCACGTCGTTGATATGGATGCGGCCGTTGGTTGGGTCTATGCCGAACGTGAACGGGTTGCGCAGTCCCCGCGCCCAGATCGCCTGGTTCATGCCCGTCGTCTGGCTCAAGAAGGGATTGTCGGAAGGAATCGAGCCATCCGCGTTGATGCGCAAAATCTTGCCGAGCGTGGTGTTGAGGGACGGTGCGTTGCTGCTGTTGGCATTCTCACCGACCGCGATGTAGAGCTTGCCGTCCGTGCCGAAGTGAATGGCGCCACCGTTGTGGTTGGACGCCGAGCTCAAGTTCGGGAGATTCAGGATCTGGACTTCGCTGCCCGCGGCCGCGACGTCCGCATTGGCGGCGCTGGCCGTGAACCGGCTCACGCGATTGTGTATCGGCGAGCCAGACGTCGTGTAGTACACGTAGACGAAGTTGTTAGACGCGAAGTTCGGGTCGAACGCGACGCCGAGCAGGCCGCGTTCGCCGGCAGAGCTCACGCTGACAGTGAGAAACGGCTGCGCCAGCAGAGCGCCGTTCTTGACGACACGCAACGCGCCGCCCTGCTGCGCCACGAAAATGCGGCCGTCGGGAGCGACCGCCATCGCGGTCGGGCTGGCAATGCCGGTGGCGACGCGCGTTTCAGCGAAGCCGGTTGGCAATGTGGCGCCGTGCGCAACTGTTGCCGCACACAGCGAACAAAAGAGTGCTGCGAGAACAGCAAAGCGGGAGTGGAGCAGCAACATAGGTCCCGAGCGCACGTGGGCGGACAAGGTATAGACCTCTTCGATTGCGTTATCTGTCGGCGCTCGCGCACAGCGGCGCGCGCGGTTTGGCTGCTGCAATGAAGCAGAGCGGGAATGCCTAGCTAGTTATTCAGCCCGCGTTGACCGTCGCCGCCACGAGCAGGAGAACGATTGCAAGGAGGAACACGAACCGCGTGCGCGGATGTCCAGTCGTGGATTTCATTTTGCCGCCCCCTGAGTCATGCCCGCTCGGCGGAAGCCATCACTCCCGCAACACCGAGTAAAACTCTCGATGTGTGAGTGCATCATTTTCTTCCGCGCCCTCCGTTTCAATAGATACATGGATGGCACGACTATGGCTGCGCTGACGTGAAGCGTAAGAAACTCCCTACAACACAGCTTGTTTCGACTCGGTGAGGCTACCTGCTCGCTTCCACTCTCTTGATCTGCTCCTTGTCCGCGTCATCGAGCCCTCACCGCGAAACCTTCTCGCAAGTGCCCAAGTCGCCGGAGTAGCTGCCCGCTTTGGCGTTGGAGGTATCGAACCGGCCGACGCGCCCGTGAAATCGTCCGGGAATCGTGACGTCGAAGGTGTGGGAAAACATCTTTTCGCCCAACTCGTAGTTGCAACGAATGGCGCAATTAATGGCGTCTTCGGTCTGGTTATCGACCTCAGCCTCGAGAACGCCTGACGGGGAGACGACGCACGTCAACAGCTTGATGGGTCCGTCCGAAGCAGATGGCGGAGTCAATGCGTGAACCACTGCTTGGGCCGCCGCCATCGCGGCAAAGGTGGCCAGCCAATGTCTCAGTTTCATGTTCTTTGGAGCGCAAGGAGGGCGCGAGGTTCAATGAAGCTTAGAAACGCTTTGCTTCCTGGGCTTAGACTCGCCTCATGTCGAAAGCCTTACCTGCTTGGTGGTCGGCTGCGCTCATCGCGTTTGCAACAGGCATGCTCTATCCAGTCGGCGTCCACGGCCGGGACGCGAAGCGCGCGCAGTACATCGACCTCACCGCCAACTTCTCGCGCTTCGTCGATGAAACCGCCGGCATGGAAGAAGCGGTTCGAGTCGCCCTGTTCCGCACAGAGATGGATGTCTCGCTACGCGGGTTCTACGCACCCCGATTCGGCGCCACCCAGGCGCAATACGACGCCGGCATCGCTCGCGCGCTGAAGGGTTTCGCAGAGCTGCGCCCGAAATACGAACAGGTGCAGCGGGATTTTCCTGCGGCATTCGACGCCGGCATCAAGCATTTCCGTAAAGTGTTCCCCGGCTTCACCCCGAACGTACCCGTCTATCTATTGCACTCGCTCGGAGAAATGGACGGCGGCACGCGCGAGCTTGGCGGCAAGGTCTATCTCATCTTTGGCGCCGATGTGATCGCGCAGATCCATGAGGCGCGCGATCTCACGCCGTTCCTCGACCACGAGCTGTTCCATGTCGAGAACGGCAAATACTTTGCTGATTGCGAACAGGTGTGGTGTCCGCTGTGGGCCGAGGGGCTCGCCACCTATGCCGCCAAGGTGATGAACCCTGGCGCCGACGACAGGCAGTTGCTGCTCACGTTCCCAGAACCGATCCGCCCCGCCGTTGACGCCAACTGGCCCGCGGCGCTGTGTTTTACACGCGCCAGGTTGTTCTCAGCGGAATCCGCCGACATGGAAGCTCTGTTCGTCGGTGGCGCGGGCGCGAAGGAGTTTCCGGATCGGTTCGGGTACTACGTGGGGCTGCGCGTGTTTGAAGAGCTTGGCGAATACAAACTGCCAGAACTGGCACACATGCCGCCGGAGCGTGCGAAGGCGGCGCTAACTACGGCAGTCGATCGGCTGATTCAGAAGGCGGGTGGGTGTCCCGCGCCAGACATCCGGTGACCCTGACAGTCGGCGTCCACTTCGGGTTAGACAATCCGGCAGGGAATCCACGTGTCTTCGTTCACTTCGTAGACTGCGCAGAGCCGATGATATCCGTCCGCAACCACGACCTTGCCGTGACTTTCATCTCTCACCAGCAATATCGGCGACAGCGGCGTGCCCGCCTTGATCTTCTTGCGATCCCTGATAACGCGCTGGTTGCTCACGCCCAACTTCGAAAGTTGCGACGCACGAAAAATGTCTTTCGCCTTGAAGCGGGCGGGTTGCGCGCGTCGCAGCGCCGCCACGAACCGAGCGCTTTTCCTGGGCGAATAAATCAGAGAGAGGTACGACTCCGCCGCTTCGAAGTCGTCCTGCTCCACCGACTTGTGCCATTTGGGTTGCTTTCGCATGTGGCGAGTGTACATGCGGGAAAGCCGCGGAGTTACCCGCGGCTTTGAGTTTCAGGCGGAGGCAAAACTACTCCTGCAAGAATTTCAACAGGTCGCTGTTGAGCTGATCCTTGTTTGTGTCGGTGATGCCATGCGGCGCACCCGGATACACGATGAGCTGCGCGCCCTTGATCAGCTTCTGCGCGGCGCGCGCCGAGTTGTCGATGGGCACGATCTGATCGTCCCCGCCGTGGATGATCAGCGTCGGCACGTCGAACTTCCTGAGGTCCGCGCGGAAGTCCGTCTCCGAGAACGCCTTGATCGAATCGAAGGTGTTCTTGTGCCCACCCTGCATGCCCTGCGCCCAGAACGACTGGATCATGCCCTGCGAAGGCTTGGCGCCCGGCCGGTTGAAGCCAAAGAACGGACCCGAGGCGAGGTCCAGATAGAGCTTCGAACGATCCGCAAGCGATGCGTTGCGCAACCCATCGAACACGTCGAGCGGCACGCCACCGGGATTGTCCGCCGACTTCAACATCAGCGGCGTCACCGCGCTCACCAACACCACCTTTTTCACACGCGAGGTGCCGTGCCGGCCGATGTAGCGCGCCACTTCACCGCCGCCCGTGGAGAAGCCGACCAACGTCACGCCCTTTAGGTCGAGCGTCTCGATCACGGTCGCGAGATCATCCGCGTAGTGGTTCATGTCGTTGCCATCCCAGGGCTGGCTCGAGCGGCCGTGGCCGCGGCGGTCGTGCGCCACCACGCGGTAGCCCTTGTCGGCCAGGAAAATCATCTGCGACTCCCAGCTGTCCGAGCTCAGCGGCCATCCGTGGCTGAAGGTGACCACCGGACCGTTCTTGGGGCCCCAGTCCTTGTAGTAGAGCTGCACTCCGTCGGGGGAGGTGATGCAGCTGCCGTTGATCTTGCCGGGTGCCGCGTGGGCGGCTGTGGCGAGAGACATGGCGACTGCGATTCCCGAAGCCGCCTTTTTGATTGAGTTGTTCATGTGAGTTGTCTGCGTAGTTAGTTTGGGTTTCAGGAAACGACCAGCGTCACGTCGATATTGCCGCGCGTGGCGTTCGAATACGGGCAGACCTGGTGCGCCTGGTTCACGAGCTCCTGCGCCTGCTCGCGTGGCAGACCCGGGATGGAAATCTCGAGCTGCACTTTCAGCGCGAAGCCCGTGGCGATCGGACCGATGCCCACCGTGCCGGTGATGTTCGAGTCCGCGGGCAGCGCGACCTTCGCCTTGCCGGCGACGAACTTGATCGCGCTCAAGAAACAGGCCGAGTAACCCGCGGCGAAAAGCTGTTCCGGGTTCGTGCCCACGCCGCCTGCGCCGCCGAGTTCGCGTGGCGTGGCCAGGCGCACATCCAGCACCTGGTCGGAAGAAATGGCGCGGCCGTCACGGCCACCCGTGACGTTGGCCTTGGCGGTGTAGAGGATCTTTTCGGGGGACATGTTCAACTCCTTTATCTGTATGGATGGGCTTGGTGAGGGGAACTTTGCCCCAGAAAACTGGACTATTTGTTACCCCTAGTCCTCGTAACTTGATCCGGAGTACATTTCCATGGCCGACCGTCTCCAGGCCCTGCTCAGCCACTTCGCGGTTAGCGCCCGCACCTTCCAGACCGGCGCGCTCTGCGGCATCAACTCACTCGACGGCGAAGGACCCTACGGGCAGCTTCACTTGATCCGCTTCGGCGAAGTGGAAGTGCGGCACGGCAAGGGCGAGCCCCTGCACATCCGCAAGCCGAGCCTGTTGCTGTATCCCAAACCCATGGCGCATCGCTTCATCACCGACGCGACGCGCGGCGCGGATTTTATGTGCGCGAACTTGAGCTTCGAAGGTGGCAGCGCGAATCCCATTGCTTCCGCGCTGCCGCCGTTCGTGTGTCTGCCGCTCAAGCAGCTTCAAGGTTGTGAGGCCGTGCTCGAGCTGTTATTCAGCGAGGCGCTCGCACAGAACTGCGGGCGGCAAGCGATGCTGGATAGATTGTTTGAAGTGGTGCTGATCCAGGTGCTGCGACAGCTCATGGAGCAAGGCAAGACGCAGGTCGGGATACTGGCGGGGCTCGCGCACCGGCAACTGCGGCTGGCGATCGTCAAGATGCACGAGGAGCCGCAGAAAGAATGGTCGCTGGAGGATCTGGCGGCGGTGAGCGGTATGAGCCGCAGCGCGTTCGCGAGCGGGTTTCGCGAGAACGTGGGCGTGACGCCGGGCGCCTATCTACAGCGATGGAGAGTCGGCCTCGCGCAAAAGGCGCTGCTGCAGGGAAAGAGTTTGAAGCTGATCGCGCAGGATGTGGGGTACGGGAGTGAAGCGGCGCTGTCGCGTGCGTTCAAAGCGCAGAGCGGTAAAGGGCCGAGAGCGTGGCGGAGCGGGCAGCGAGAGGCCGCGCCGACTCAAATGTAGGCGCGCGCCGAGGAATCGATCAGCCGCTTGTAGGACTTCGGAACGGCACGTATGCAGAATAAGAAGTCGCGTTCCACGCTGCGTAATCCGGCGTCGGCTCCGGCGCGCGCGGCGCGTCGTCCGGTCGGTCATCGCGTTCCACACGCTGAAAAAGGCTCTCGTAAGCAAGTCGCTGAATGTATTGCGCGACTCGTTGGGTGCGTGGCATGTCCGTTGCTCCTCGATTAGAGGATGCACGCTACTCCTCTCGAGCCCTGTCGCCAATAGGAGTCAGTCCGACAAAAATGTCGGTGACTCACGACGTGTAAAAATTTCCCACCGTGCGGGCGCCCGGCTGGCCTCCTCCGCACTCGCGACTCGCGGGACGGCCATTCGCTCGGCCGGTCCGATCAACGTCACCCAACTGCGCGCTGACCAGCGATTGAGTTTCCGCCTAACGAGCTGGCGAGCTCGCGCAATACCTGGCGAGGATTTCCTTCGATTGGCGAACCATGCGAAACAAGGATGCGCTTGAGCGTCTCGATCTCGGACCACTGCAACAGCTGGGCGCGTAAAGCATTCGAGTCCTTGATGAGTGCCAGCTTTATGACTCTGGGGATCTGCGCCTCCTGACCGGCGAAGCCTGCCATGCGCAGCAACCCGCCCCCGACACCGGACGCGTTCCTGATGTTGCCGACCAAATCGTTGAGTACGAGCGTACTGCCGTTGGGTGAGTGCACCACGAGCGCCGCCTCTTTTCCGCCGGTCCCGGGGACAGTGACAAATTGCACGTTCGGGTCGTCGAAGCGAGGTGCCACTGTGTCGACCGGTACCCTTTTCTCGACCGCCGCAAGCGCACCTTCGGGGGCGACAACTTGCATCGCCGGGTAACGGATTTTCCATGCGTTCGCGTCGAGTCGATGTTTGTCGCTCGGCACGATCAAGAACGCCGGGCGGCCGTAAGCATCGATAACGGCCATCTCGACTGCGTCGAGAGCAATCGCACTGAAAATCACGAGCCGCGAATCGTTCAGCCGCACCACCGTCATGCGCCGCGGCAGTGCCATGGGCACGTGGAGTTCGCCCGTCACCGTCTGGATGTTGTCATCGAGCTTCGAAAGCTTGCCGTGCGGCAGGACTTTCCACTGTTGAAACGGGTGAGTCATGGTCGCACCTCCTTGCGATGCGAAGCCTACATGAACAGACGCTGAGGCTCCGTGCGCTGCCGTCCATAGTGGTCGGTTCTGCGACGAGAAGCCGCGCCTGCCGGGGGTGGAGCTGCTACTTCGCAGCCCGGCGCGCATTGATCCACATGCCGACCGCGATACAACACCAGGCGATGAAGAACCCCGACATGCTGCCGACGGCCACGGAGAAGAACTGCGCGTCGTAGCGCGCGTGGGCATACGGCAGCCAGTCCAACAGTCCGGCAGCCAGCGAAGCGATCAGCAGAAGCCACAGCGCGCCGACCCGCATTCGCTCGCGGATCTTGTAGGGCCGGATGAGCGACTTTGCGGGTTGGCGGTGCAGATGCCGCGCCCAGCGCACGAGTATTGCGAGACCCGCCACCGAGCTCAGTGCGTGTAACAAGTGGTAGATAGGCAGCCAGGCGAAGCCAGGGGTTGCGCCTAGCAATGCAGGAAACGCATCCGTCACGAAGGTGCCGCGATGAGTGAAGGCGTCCCAGAGAAGGTGGGTTATAGCGCCCAGAATGATCGCAATGGACGCGCGCGCGACGAGTGACGTCGTGATCGCCTCGGTGTGTGCGAAGCGCGTGTGCCAGCGGTCGGATAGCAGCGTGATCGTCGCCTTCTCGAGAAAGGCCACGTAGAAGAGCCACACGATCAATCCCATTGGCAAATCGAAGATGAAGAGCCCCGTAAAACTGTGCGTCAGGGGCCGGCTCGCCTCGTGCGAAAAGAAATAGCCGAAGTCGGGCGACATGCTGCCGACCATCAAAGCGGTCAGGGGCAGTTTGTGCTTGCTGAGGCGATGCAGCGGCAGAACGGCGGCTGCGTGCGAAACGGTGAAGGGCATCTCGACCTCGATGAATGGCCGTCGAGAGTAGCGCGAAGCGTGGAGTTGCGAGCCGAGGAAACCGCCTCATCGTTCGTCAGTCTTCTTCTCAAGCCGGGCTCGCGAAAGCGCCACGGCCTCCTGCAGCTTCGTCTGCATTACTTCCTTCGGCGGCAGCGCGGTGAGGTATTCGGCAACATGGATGCCGGTTTTGTCGAGCTCCGATAACTCGATGTGCCCACGAACGTCTATCGCTTCTTGGGAGCGAGGTTGGGTCGGTGCACCTTCCGCCACGCGAGCACGTCTTCGACCAATCGTTTCGCCTCGGCGATGCAGTGCTCCGCCGTCGAATCGTCGACATCGTCGCCGGTGTAATCCGAGACATTGCGCTGACGACGCAGCGCGTCGAGCACCGCGACCCGCTTCGGAGGCAACCCAAGCGTGAGTGGCGTGCTTTGCACCACGGTCATGTGGTGTCCCGGCCTGTTAGTGTCGGGACGAAACCCGTGCATCATCAGCGCCGCCAGTGCGCTTTGCATGATTGCCTTGTAGGCGGCATCGAAGCGAGTCTCGGGGCTGATGTCTTTGACATGCGCGTCACGCAGATTGCGCTCCGCGGCGACGAGCAGCCGATCGATCTCCTGGCCGTCCGCAGGATGCTCTTTAAGCTGCCCGATCTTCAGTAAGTTTTGCAAACTCACTGGCGTCTCCGATTAGAAAGATTTTGGGCTCTTTCTCCACGCGCGCGATAAATCGATCGCGTTGACGTTGTTTGGCCTGAAATGCCGCCTTGGTCATCACCACCGGATTCACCTCGCGACCGAGTCGCTGAGTTCCGGCGTGACACGCTTCGACCACCGCAGCAAACGACAGCGAGCCGACTACCAATAGATCGATGTCGCTGCCAGGCCGCGCCTTTCCCTGGGCCACGGAACCGAAAACGAACGCGAAGGCGATCTTTCTTGCGAGAGGCTTGAGCAGATCGCGCAACACGTCGGCGAGTCCCGCCGTCTTTCGGAAGATGCCTGCCAACTCTTCGTAGATCGGGCACGAACCGTCCGCCTGGTAGCGAACCTGGTTGCCCGATGTCGAACGCTTGAGCAAACCAGCTTCGGATAGAGACTTGAGTTCCCGATGCAAAGAACCGGCAGGCACACCCGTCACTCGCGCAACTTCGCGCACGTAGAAGCTCTCGTGCGGACGGAGCAGCAGCAACCCCAGGATCTGCCTGCGGTACGCCCCAAAAAGCACTTCGACCAGTTGAGGGGATGACGTTGAACGGGCTGTTCTCATGTTGAGAACGATCGTAGCGTATTTGAGAACAGGCGCGCCACTGCCCGGACCAACCTGAGGGTCAAACTGCGACTTAGAGCGGCAACTTCATGATTCCAAAGCCGAAGAATGAGGCCAACGAACGCTCTAGGCCACGCGAGAATTTCGCGCGAACGCGCAATTTACCCGCCTTCGCCACGCCCGCGGCCCCGGACCCGCTTACCTCCGCTTACGCTGGCTGCGAAGCCCTGCGCGTATTCGGCTGCAGCTTGAAGTACGTAAGCGAGCGCCAGAGCCACTCCACCGGCCCCAGACTGAATTGCGTCATCCACGCCCGCGCTAGCAGAACCTGCAAGATGTAGAACGCGATGCCGGCGCCCACCGCCGCCGCGACGCCGAGCTTGCCTAACATCCCGAGCCCCAAGCCGTAGAACAGCAGCACGCCGAACACGGTTTGTCCGAGGTAGGTCGTGAGCCCCATCCTGCCGAGCGGTGCAAGCGCCGGCAGCAGCCCACTCGAGGGCCGGCGCCAGTACAACAAAGTTACCGCCGCGACGTAAAACACCGACAGCGACACTTGTTGCACGGTGTACGAGAACTGCGCCAGCAAATCGACCGCCGAGGTAATTTGAAAGGCGCTGGGATGAACGATCTCGACGATAGTCGTCACCACCGCCACTGCAGCGGCCGGCCAGAGCAGTCGGCGGAAAAACCCGCGATTGGACTTCGTGTCCCTGAAGGTCTCCAGCCGGCCGGCGCACATGCCTAACAAGAAGAGCCCGAACGTGATCCACAGCCGGCCAGTGAAGATCATGAATAGGAACTTGCTGAGCATGCCGCTGGTGAAGTTGATGTGCGCCAGCTCCGCCAGCGATCCGGACTGCTTGATCTCGAACGCCTGTTGCGCGGCCTTCATGAATCCCGCCATGAACTCGGCGTTGGCGGCCAGTTGCTCCGGCGTCGGTGGCGGCGCGTTGATCTGCGCTACCCCCAGCAGGAGGCCCGGGATATTGAAGACGAGCATCAGCGCGATGATGAGCAGCGTCCGGGTCTTGAGCCTTCGAAAAGGGATCAGCAGCAGTCCCAGGATCGCGTAGATGATCAGGATATCGCCGGTGAAGAGCACGCCGTGCACCAGGGCGATGAGTGCCAGCACCAGCAGGCGCCAGGTGAACCGGCCCGAGAATCCGACACCCTTCTGCGTGGCGTTGCGCAACTGGATCGCGAAGCTCAGGCCGAACAGGAACGAGAAGATCGTGAAGAACTTGCCGAAGGTCAGCAAGTGTTCGAGGTTCGCGATCACGCGATCGATGGGGCTGAACAGCATGAAATCCGGACCCGGCGGCTGGCCCGCGAGGAAGCCCGTGGCCGAGTGCGTCACGATGATGCCGAACAGCGCATAGGCGCGCAGCACGTCGACGACCGCGATGCGTTCGCCCGGTACAGGCCGCGTGGATTCGGTTTGCATGTGTCTGAAGCTCCCAGGTGACACTAGCTATCTCCCGTGATGATAAAGCCGTGGACACCGGCGTCGGCAATCACTGATGCCTCTCCTCGCCCTCAGGGCGTACGCTGCTTGCCCGCTCACCCGCACAAGGATGTTGCCATGCGCGTCTCCATTCTCGCGGCCCTGGCCGCAGTCCTCATGTCCGCCGCGGCGCCGCATTCTTTCGCGCAGAGCCCAGCGGTTCCCGCCGCACCGCAGGTCACAGTCGGGGCGGACCCGCTGAAAGTGCTGCAATTCCATTGGCTTTCCGTTCCCGGCGCCACTCACTACCTGCTCCAGATCAAACCCAACGCCTCATCACCTTTCGCGCAACACGGCAACCCGATCGTGGTGCCACGGGCGCGCGCGGGCCTGACGATTCCGGTGCACACGCTGGACTGGGTGAATGCGCGATACAAAGTGTCGGCGTGTAATGCCGCCGGCTGCCAGGATTCCGCGGAGATCCCGGTGCAGGACCTGATGCTCAACAGCATCGGCTATTTCAAGGCGTCGAACACGGATCGCGACGGCTTCGGCTT